>Ga0131853_10027303_pt1 | contig 10252 bp, 7 predicted proteins | sample TergutLab28metaG_FD_92764 | JGI IMG/M metagenome (GOLD analysis project Ga0131853, IMG submission 92764) | Labiotermes labralis P1 segment gut microbial communities from Petit-Saut dam, French Guiana - Lab288 P1 (version 2) (version 2) | ecosystem: Host-associated > Arthropoda: Insects >... | reverse complement strand
TTATATTATATTATATTATATTATATTATATTATATTATATTATATTATATTATATTATATTATATTATATTATATTATATTATATTATATTATATTATATTATATTATATTATATTATAATTGAAAATACGTTTTAATAAAGTACCTAATTGGAAGCTGTCTTAGCATATTCTTTTCCACAGTAATAATCACCTGCTGCCACTTATTGTAAGATCACCTCACACTTGCCTGTCACATATTACATCATAATATATGTAAGTGATGAAACGCATATAAGTACTGCCCCGTCCAGTATAAATATCGGTAAGCATACTAATACAGCCCAGTACACCTTTCACTGGATACACTTTTAACCTACACTGTGACAGGAGGACGACAATTTTCAGTCGTACAACTGAGACTGAAAGAATTAAATGAATGCTATGAGCACACTATTAAGACAGCATTTTGCAGTCTTCATGGGCTAATGGGAAATGGGCTTTGATTTTAGTGATCAGCACGTTCTGCAGTAAATCCCTCAACTGTGTAATGTGCAGTTTGGAACCGGTCTCATTTCCATACTATGATTGCCATATCCAGTCGCACCTCACCCTGTACCAAATGAATTACGCACTCAGCCAGCCATCCGCATTACTTAGCATAATCCATATTCAAAGTGTCGTTAAGCTAGCCTCTTTCATCACACCAAACATTTGGCTGTTGTATGTACACTCCCAACAACATGAGCTAAATACAGAGTTAAATATATATATATATATAGTAGCCTACAAAATGCATAAACAACTATAAAAATCACGTGACACGGATCAATGCATTTTGTAAGGTTTCTAGTAAATGATTTGTGAATAATTTCAATATTAACTTTGCAAATGAGGGATTCATATCTAATTCTTTGCATTGAAACATCAAAACACTTCTGTCCAGTCATCATATTACTTGAGGCAGCAACTAACAATAAAATCGACACTTTCCTTTCATCTATACGTATAATTTAAGATTTGTACACTCCGATTAGTGAGAGTGTCTTTTAAAGACGAATTTCTGATTTATAAGATGTATGGCCTGGAGAATTATTTGACCAACAATTTCTGTAATTGATGGCATAGAAATGCTCTGCAACAATAGGTGGGAATCGGTTGATGTTATCTATCCAACCACTGGTGAAAATACTTAAGTAATGCGCCCATAAGACAACTGCAGCCAGAACCAACACAATAGTATCTTAAGAAAGGAAAAAATCATTATATTGACTCTACAGCCTGAGTTATATCAGAGTTTGTCTCTCAATACCTCCGATGTAACATTTTCAACGCATAAAAACATACATGTTGAAATCTGAGTTGCTGCCTGAAAATAAATATAATTGAATATAATAGAATTCATAGAATGAGCTTGACTTTCTACATTCGTTGAAACATTACAGGAAATTTTGTAAAATGTACCCGCTGAAACCACAGTAAATACTAAAATTTTAATAAAATATTATTTTGACTTTTTACATATATTGGTTCTCTAACAGGGTAATAATGACAAAAAATAAAAAGTATTAATTTGTTCCACATAAGCGACACTTTTTTTCAAGTCTGTTAGGATTTAAAGACATTTGTGGTAAAGAGCAAACAATAAGCGAGTGAATGTACGGAGCTGGAGACTCAGTTTGGCGGTTATTCAGTACAAGCGACGTTACAAATGTCAGCGTTTTAACACTAGCAATGAAGTGTGCAGTAAATAGTACAACGATAAATGGTACAGCGAGTTAAAAGGCACATCCGTTAGGGACTACGTGATGGAATGCAGGAAAACCCTCATATGATGGGTCATAATCAAAAGCAGATGTCGTATAGAGTTTGTGTGTGGGGATGCCTGCTGATACGATACACAGGCCAACATACACGTACGTACACATATACATGCATACATACATATATACATACATACGTTATGTGCGCACGTATGCACCACAATCCGTGAATTACTCACAAACATACACATACGTATTACCTACCAACATCCTATATACACACATAAACACCTATATAAATGAGTATGTAAGATTATTGTTTATCGTCTTCGCATTGAAAGGGCACCTAATTGTAAATACGTCAACCTGCACACACGTGGAACCCAGTTATACCAATGGAACTAACTTTCCCACAAACATTAAGTTTATACGTGGCTAATCAACACGCAGTGACAGTTAATTCGAAACATGAGGAGAAAACGATAAATTTCTCGTAGCCTTAAACCATTGAGGTTTCAAGGGTAACTGTGCTGCTGGTGCTAAGCTCAGCTCCACTTTAGCACCGCGGAGGGATTTACGCCGGCTACTAGATCACTAATCAGTGCATCCCGCTTGGCTCCTACGTGGTACAGATGAAAACGAAATGGCCCTAGCCCTTCATCACGGCTCGCGATTAGACTCGCGATAAAGGGAGGGCACTTTTTCCAGAGCGACTGCCTACCTAATCCACGGCTTCCATTCTTTCCTGTACCAAAACCCATCGCTTTCCCCTCTAAGTCCAAAATCTCCTCCACGCAGCTCTTCCCCCTACAAAACATCCAGAGATACGTACATGTGCGTCCATATGCGTCATGTAGACACTCATCGTGGCCTAACAGAACGCACCCTCCCATGCAGTAAATCACTGACTGTTCATTACTGTCAATGCACGCGTCATTGGATGACGACAATCATTTGAATTTGTATTGCGTGAGACAAGCTGACCTTGATACTTGTATGACGTCATATCTTTTCAGACCCGAAATTGAGCGCTCTTCGCGTCCTGTTGCGTCCGTATCGACCATATGCTTGTTTCGTGATGCAAAGTACATCAGCTTTATCTGTGAGGCCTGATTCAATATTGGTGTCTGCCATCTGACAGATCTTGATGTTCTTGGCAGATAGATATGCTTCGTGAAAATCGTGACAATATGACGTGCATAACAGAACTATAAAAACAACTTCAGTAAGAAACAACAATGATAAGGCTGTGGAGCGGGAGGACAGCGACAACTGCTTCACTCTCCATACAACATTCCCAACTGTACATTTGGTACAAAGCGGAGCATATAAGAAACCTCTTGCAAGATGAATTGTCAGTGACTGTTTGGGAAGGTAAAACACTTTATGGCGATGATCTGACCGCTGTGGTTCTAAAATTCTGAATAACATAGATGAACACTAATGGCAGAATGAGAAGGTCGTGGCCTGTTTGAAGATATCGTGGAAACATGTCTAGAATTTATTAGGTACTTCAGGGCATCATGCGAATTATTATTATTATTATTATTATTATACTGACATTCTGGATGAACTATTGGCAAAAAAAATAGGAAGAAAGCTGCGTAGACTGTCGTGTAAATAATTTCCCAACATTTATCTAGAGGATCTAAAAAAAACCGTGAATCTTAAACCAGGATATTAAGCTTCAAGATCGAGAATTAAAGCCAGTACCCCCCCAGTCATAAACGGTGTTGGTGTGATTCAACAATCACATATGTTTGCTCGAGTTTTATGTTCAAGACTTTGTTGTGACCCTACAGTATACCTCAGCACTTACAAACAAGTAACTAACAAAATATTATTATTTTGAATATTTTTTTCTAATAGAAAACAGAACGAAACCCGCGTCCACCTAGTCATACGAAAGGGTTTATCTATACACTGCTCAAAATTTAATTATATCCACAAAATAAGGCGACATCCGTTATTGACGGAAGTACGGACAGTCAAGGTAAAAAAGCGTTATTTTTATTCTCAGTAACTTACATTTTAAATATAAGATATTAGTTAATTTTATATTTATGTTTTGGATTAGATACTGTGTGCAGTTTTTAGAATAACCTACGGTTTACGTGGGACTGTCTTCGTAGTAATAAAAACCTTATGCCAACAGCAACACGTTACATATTATGGTGAAAGTCTCTGTGTTACAAACATCCCACTAAAGAACAGAAAAGTGGGACCAGTGGCGTTCGTAAACGGCGGAAAGAGGTTACTGTTAATAGCTCCATGGACGTCATTAAGTTGTGGTCAGCTGGGAGAATTTTAAGTAAAATATTAATTCGGTAACTGAACTGCCAGCTACTGATAGGCCACGACATTTCCATACGAATTTATGATTTACAATTGATTGGACTAGTGTCGCAGCGCGGTGCTTCACCAATTGGACCAGTGTCGCAGTGCGGTGCTTCACCAATTGGACCAGTGTCGCAGCGCGGTGCTTCACCAATTGGACCAGTGTCGCAGCGCGGTGCTTCACCAATTCTCTGTTGTATTCTTAAGTCTTCTGTTTATAATTTCGGCCGAAAGACTGCTTATCGTGGTCGCGGTTCTTCCAGGTGAAATGCTGACATGGTCTTTGCAAGGGCTTCTTGTCCAGCTAATACTCAAAGCGTCATTCGCCAACAGACTGCGATCTCACATACGAGGCAGTATAATCGCAATAGTTGACAGAGCGTGGTTAGATGATGAGAGAGCAAATCAAACGGTTTTTAGGTGCTTTAGCAAAACTACGAAAAGCCATTATGAGCTTCGTCATGTCTGTCCATATGTCCGTCGGTCCGCATGGAACAGTTCGGCTCCCACTGGACGGATTTTCATGAAAATTAATATGTCGAAATTTTTCGAAACTCTGTCGAGAAAACTCATGTATCATTTAAATCTGACAAGAATAACAGGCTCTTCACTTGAAGACCTATATACACCTGTGATCATATCTCGTTCAATTCCTCTTATAATGATAAATGTTTCAGGCAAAAGTTGTAGAGAAAAAATGCATATTTAACTATCAATAACATTTTTTTAAAAAAAATCGTGCAGTTTGTGGGATAATGTGGGAAAATTTTGTAGAGACGAACAAACAACAAATGACAATATAGCGCATGCGCATTGCGTGCTTAAGTGGAAACGCTACAAACACACACTCAGAATATGTAATACTTGTTGCTTTTCCACGGCAACAACGGTTGTACGAACGCACCCCAGTGTTACGTTGTACGGTACGGTACGGTACGGTACGGTACGGTACGGTACGATACGGTACGGTACGGTACGGTACACTGTCTGCCTTTTTAAAGCTTTCATTAAACCTTCGACTACACAAATTATTCAACTGTACACTACACAAAGCATTAGCTCTTAACCCACAGAGAATATAGAGTGCTTTCTTTAAGGGAATGCATGCGCAAAAAATGTACAATAGAAAACAGTTTATAATTAATAGCCATTACTTGAACATGGTTTTTTTATATTCTAACATTAGTTACTCACATAATTATTGTGTTTTTAATTATTATCGGCTGTTATGACTTTAGTTTTTATAATAATTAAGAGTTGAAGAGAATGAAGAAAATATTGCAACTGGACGAATTTTTTATGTTTGGTTATTTGTTAATTAAAGTCTTTTCTACTCCTTTATTAACCGTTAAACTACGCATGCAGTGGTTATATCGTGACCCGTGAGAGAAGAAAATCATGAGTTTCTACGCGTAAGGATGGGTAATAAGGAAACACAACTCATTTTAATCCACTGTCCAGTTAATGTGGTTGAGGAGACGGGAAATCGTTAAATCTCTCAGCATTGGTATTCAAATTACTTAAAAATTCCAGGTCCTTACTGCTACAAAATTCTGCCCGTATTACTCTATTTTCGTTATTCTTAAAGCACTTTACGGCACCGTTAACAGTTGAGACTAGACAGTGTCAAATACTGGGATGAAGTATAAACAGTCGAACGTAAAAATGTGAAAAAACGGTTGTGGCTTCATCTAAGGAAATATTTTAGCGGAGGAGGAACTGAGAAAAATCGAGAAAATCCTCGATCAGAACAACCGACACCCGGCTCAATTTATGAGCCTGAAAATAAAATTTCCATATGAAGCTGAATTTCATCCCTCTCGACGGCAGCTTGCCACAAACGATAAGCCTGTGTGGACGTAATGTATTTCTGTGGGAACCTCCATCAATAAACCGACACGAGAGCAGCAGTTACTGCAAGTATTTGAGTGATTACAGTCGGTCCTTGAAATATTCCAGCCGGTATTATAAAAATGACACTTTTTTCGAGAATTACAGTACTTTACATTTAGCTAGTGAAGAGTAATACCGCTCTAAAATAAATGGCCTTTGTACAACACAAGCCACACTACACAATATGGAATTTGCTTTGTTCCTACATATTACCAAAAAGCGATGCATTCAGTGGTTAGACACAGTACACCGATCTGCTGATTTGATTTATTTTAAATAATTTTCTACTATTCCCTTTGCTGCCGTACAACATTACAAAATTATACGGCTCACGGCATGTTGGATATATTATGGGAAAAGACTTTAAGTATAAGTGTAAATTACCCAGTCAATGGAGTGGAGGCCGAATAATCTAATATAGTGCTGTATGTAGGCTCTGCCTATTGTTCTTCCAGCGTTCACATTCTGTCATTCTGTGGACCAAATGTCCTTCATTTTCGTATAATATGAACCAATCAGCTGCACTATTTGCTATTAATTTATTTCAATAATAAGCCTCTACATGTTTCGAGCAGGCTTGTTGCTCATTATGAGGAGGATCAACTCTGTATAAACAGCAATTGGTATAGTCGTGTGTTATGTTGACTGGTTGCTGGGCTGCAGCCAATCAACATAATGCATGACTATACCAATTGCTGTTTATACACAGTTGATCCTCCTCATTATGAGCAGCAAGCCTGCTCGAAACATGTAGAGGCTCATTCATGAAATAAATTAATAGAAAATGATGCATCTTATTGGTTCATATTATACGGATGTGTCACGATGCACGGGCAACAAAACTTTAAAAAAGTTCTTCATTTTATAAAGAAATTTAAGAACATAACATCCTGTTCGAAATCGCGCAACGTTTCACTTCCTGTCAACAGTAATAAGGACGAGCGATCGTTAGAAGTTTGTCACAGTTTAACTGCCCTCCCTTTCCTTCCGTTAACACTGGTTTAAAATTAGTGATCAAGGTTACAAAATATTGAACCTCTCCTTCACTCTTCACGTTCTTTCTGTCGCACATAAACAATATTCCTCCAGCACGTATAAATAACACAACGGTAGTGATGATCTCTTTTGGAGGGAACGAAGTGAAGTGGAATGAGGTGAAGTGAAGTGCAGTATAGGAGGGGGGGGGGGGACGAGTCCTTATGGAAAAGATTTATTGGAGTAGTAAGTGATGAGAAGTGAAGGACTGTGGTGAAAGCGTGAGTGAATTAATGATTGGGGGGGGGACAATTACAGGAAACTGAACGCAGTACTCTCTTACTTGGGTGTTTTTACCATTTGTACATGTTGTATTCTAATTTGTCTCGTGTCTTTTGTTGCTAGTTTTAAGTTGTCTTGTGTGTAATTGTTGTTGGTTGGCCGTATGTATTTTTGTAGTTGTCTTGTGTGTATTGTTGTTATCTTATGTGTATTTGTTGTACTATGTGTGCATTGCTGTTTTTTACTTTAGATGCCGGACTGCTGGCTAGAAGTCAGTATTCGGAAGGTCCTGAGACCGGTCACCTCGACACAGGTTTTTCTTGATTTTCCTGTGCCTAAAAGCAAATGCTGGGAAGGTTCCCAAAATTCCAAGTTGCCATTACACGCTTCTCATGTAGCCTTCCCGACTTAAATTTAGTGGTAAATATTTTCATATTTCGTATACATGTAAAATAACCACTGCCACCGGGTGACAACCCAATTGCAGTTAATAATAATAATAATTATTATTATTATTGTTATTATTATAATAAAACAACTGAGGTCAAGTGCTATACCAGGATACTGTCAATCAATTATAGGCCGTCATCTTAACATAAACAGATGACACTTAAAATTGAAGTCTCTAGAAAATTCTTTTTACTTTAAGACAAAAAACTAAAAAGTCCGAAAAAATAACAGATTCTTCATGCAGCCGTTGGCCATCACGAACAACAAAATTTCTTCCACGGTACTCTCGCAAAGACGTAATGGCGGCGATCTTCCTCCCTCCCTTCCTTCTCTCCTATCTTTCTTCCTTACTTGCTGCTTGCTCTTTCCGACAAGACAAACGCCACAGGCTGAATTACTAAACGCCTTTATAAGTAACAGACTAACCAACTGCTAACTCTGAATCACACCAAGACAGCATAGAAAGAAAGCAGAAAGGAACTAAATTACGCTCTTTAATTTCACCACATATAGGGAAGTGTTATAATAGGAACCGCTTTCACAGAATCATAGTGAAATATTTTTCCTAAGAGATTTCCCATAAACATGCAGCTTTCGTGAAAGTACTTTCTCCCCCCCCCCTCTCCGTGGCGCTGCGGCCCAACGCGGGCCATGGCCTCATTCTTGAGGTTTCTAGATCACACACAACGACGCATCACAGTCGGTAGGACTGCTCTGGACGCGTGACCAGCACGTCGCAGAGACCTGTACCTGACAACACACAACACTCACAACAGACAGACATCCATGCGCCCGGTGGGATTCAAATACACGATCTCAGCAGGGGAGCGGCCGTAGACTTATGCCTTAGATCGCACGGCCACTGGGAGCGGCTGAATGTACCTTCTATCGAGCGTAATATACATGGCGGACACTTGAAATCTATGTTCAGTTTGGGTTTAATGCTGACACCTAATTCACATTTGAAATAGACACGTGAAACATATCATGCACTCAGTAACGAGTACTACTCGTATATATGAAACGTCATTTAAAATGTTATGTCATGAATGAGACCAAATTTGGATTTCGAAAGAACCCTTTCGAAATATGAACAAACCAGGAAGACTTCAAAGAGTCCTACAGCTGTCGTAATGAAGAAGCATTAGCCAAGCATGCTATGCAGAGTCAGCGTACGTCAGTTGCGCTGTTCCACTTGTCATATATGGAGGATTGCAGCCTGACTGACCTACTTTGTTACTTCATATTTTGTAAGTGTTTTGGAATATGACCATATATGGTCAGGTATGTAAACTAAAACGTTGACAAGCGTACTTTCCTCTCTATAAAACCCATTTGATAGTTACAGTACGTAATTCTTTTGGATATAATCTTTCGGAAGTCTATTCGTTTGACACGACACTCGACACTGCACCAGCGAAGCAAGTATATACGACGACGTGAAGATTTATGCGTACACGGCTTGGTTAGTCAACGATTGCTAAAATAACTAAGAGACGCCAAGAATGAACTTCGGCATTCTGCTATTATAAGGTAAGCTTTAACAGTTGCGTTGAAACGAACTTTGATTTTATTACTAAATCCAGTCGAGTCTAAATTCAGTTTGAAATTCTAAATTGCAAAACCTTTGGACTACACGGAGAGGCAAGAACATAAATTTGAACACCCTTAGTACAAACATTTCTCTGTAAATAACTTGTGTAGAATTGTAGATTAGTGTAGAGCTATAGAATACAGACTTAGACAAAGAAGTTTCGCTATTGCTCAATGTTGAAACCCCGTGGTAACTGTTCAACGTTTCGTCTAGAAATAGGCTGGTGGCAGCATTTGATCTACCCCAGATTTAATTCTAGACACAGGGGACTTAGTGCCTCAACCCACTCGTGTCTACCGGACATAGTTTGGTGGAAGTCAAGCCCACTAACCCCGGGCTCACGACAGTTAATTACATTACTGTAGTATTTTTTTAATTTTTTGTGGGATCTAGTTTTGATATCGGTAAACTTGCGAAGAGTTTCGGCGAGTTTAGTTTCAAAACATTTTTTTTTACCAAACAAGGTTGTTTACTGTGGATTCGTTTTTATTTGTGAAACTGTGGTGCAAGTACAAACAAAATCCTGACGACACTTTAATTTTGTGGTAGCACTGAGTAAATTGTAAAACATTTCATACTACAATTTTAATAAAGTGCGTCTATGTTTGATAATCCGAAAGTAGCTGTTGAACGTGTGTACGTGAAACGTAACAAGAGAGGCAATGTATGTATAAACGTTATATTGAGGCGCATTTTGGAATCCATTGTTGCCGTGCAAAAGCAATATGTGTTACATATTCCGATTGTGTGCCTGTAGCCTTATTAATCCAGAACAAAAAGCGTATGCTCCGTGTCATATGGTCGTATGTGACCTGTTCGGTTGAACAGTATTTGTCCATCTTATGTTTACTGGACCTGCATCATCTTGATAGTTGAATAAAGAGAGACCAACTTGATGTCACTTGCTTCATTATTTCATTATTTAATGCTCAACATGTTTCGGATGTTAATACATCCATCCTCAGGAGCTTGCGACTTA
>Ga0131853_10027302_pt1 | contig 10252 bp, 7 predicted proteins | sample TergutLab28metaG_FD_92764 | JGI IMG/M metagenome (GOLD analysis project Ga0131853, IMG submission 92764) | Labiotermes labralis P1 segment gut microbial communities from Petit-Saut dam, French Guiana - Lab288 P1 (version 2) (version 2) | ecosystem: Host-associated > Arthropoda: Insects >... | reverse complement strand
GGACGCTTGTGAGTACGGTAATGAACCTTCGGGTTCCATGAAATGCGGGGAATTTCTTGACTAGCTGCAAACCAGTTAGCTTCTCAAGAAGGACTCTGCACCATGGAGTAAGTAAGTAAGTACGATGTTCTGGGTTGGAAATCAGAGTGCTGTTAAACAATGGACATCTCCACAGCCTTATGACATGCCCGTTTACGCCTCTGAGGTGTGCTTCCAGTGAAAACTCTTCTAAACTCTAGCCAATATCTTCGTTGATGGGGCAGCTTAGAACGTACGTATATATATTCTTGAATCCACTAATTATTTATACAGGCAATAGGAGGATTTCGCACAACGTGTGATGTGTTGCATACTTTCATGGGTCTGTTGGATTAACGAGTGTTAGTCTGGGAAATCAGTGTCAAAATTACAGCGATTGTGTGAAGAGGATTAGTAGTGTATCTATCAGTTGGAGCCATGATCTATTAGAATTATGTACACAGAATGTACAATGCGTTTCAGATTGGTTTTTAAAAAAAATCTAAAATTATAGGCCTACTTGTTAATTTTATCAGATTCATCTGTTTTCAAGCAACGGCGCCAAAACTACGCAACCGATTTTATTTCATATCATTCGTGACAGAAATGACTCAAAAAGCTCGCAATATCTCAAAGTATATAATGTCGAATTGTAAAATTGTTAAAAAAATAAAGAGTTGCAAAGAATGTAGAATGAAACGTTTGTAGTCAAATTTGAGGATACGTCGTGGTATTTGCCTGGATCAGCTGTAAACGACGACGAAAATCCTCGGTCAGTATAGTCGCTGTCCAGGCCAAGACTTTAAGCCGGCACTTCCCGAATATGAAGTGACCTTTAAAATAAAAGTTCATAAATTCATTTAGGTTGGAGTATGCGAATTTAGACACTGAATACTTTTTTCAGAAAAATTTCACTCACTTCCTGTCATGGAATTGTTTACTTATAAAGACGTAAGGATAAAATTGTCATTTTGTATGCCTGAAGGCAAACAGGGGGAGCGTAGGCACAGTTCTACTCATTCTTAACCTCAGTGTTATGTGGATGTGATTGGTCACTTTCACTATCCGGCCTATTTAGCCCCGGAAAAAAAGCCACCGTTATTTACTATTGGGGGCTCTTTTGGTCCCAAGGTCACACACGAAGATTATTTATGTATTAGCTTTTCACAGTTTTATCACCGACATGGCTTTACCAATCGCATATTATTTCTTGAGAGAGATTACTGCTAGATCCTTCAGCTTGGAGGCTTGTCCTTTCAACCTCGTCTGAAGGTCTGCTTTCAAGATTTCCATCGTGGATAGTAACTATATTTTTGTGTGTCGTAAACTGCCGCAGGAAGATGTAAAATCTCTTATACCAGGTGCCAGAGGGTTTTTCCGTTTACTGATCGTTACATCAAGAGTGTCGTCGAATTTATTTTGTGCCATACCTTTCTGAAAATGCTGTAACACAACACACTGAGAAGAAACCCTCATTTTCGCCAGACATAAATACCTTTGTCCCTTTGAATTTCTTAAATTTCGCTCTCCCAATTATGTTGATGAATGTGGAATAATCAATCGTAATATTCACCTGATTTACAGTAATTTGGTCCCAAGGCCGGTCTGGACGCTTTGGAGAAGAAAAAAATCACATACCCCTAACGTAAATCGAAACACAAGTCGTCAGTTGCCTTCGAACTGTAATAAGGATTACTGTGTCATACGTATTGCCTGTATAATCAATGCAAGCATTCCTTAACTCCTTTGTCAGAAATGTCTTTGGTCCGAATTTCTGGCCCTTGAATCCTACTAGCGACCTGCACAGAGTTCTGTGCTTGTATTTACTATGTATCCTCAGATTACATATATTTTTATAGTATGGACTACTAAATGTCATTAACTGGTCGATTTTAAACAGCACACCATTGAATCTCACCCTAGCATTCGTAATATTTAAACTCTTCTCATAGAATTATTCACACAGTAGTCTGGCTAAATTTCAATTTGGGACATATATAATATGGGATTTTGAATGCATGTCTGATGCTGGTGGAAATGAGTACGCAGTTCAGTATTTTTGAAACAAACTCACGCAGAATTATGTGTTATTTCTTAGGTAGTAACAACCTGTGTAAAAGGAAAGGCGGTCCATGCATCTGCTCACCACGAAAGTGTCCGCCTCCTTGTCGGAAGATTCGCGAGTCTGCTCAGTACCCGCAGTGGCCTCTTCGTGGTCGCTGGGAGCCGCCTCGCTTGTGCTCTTGCTGCCTGTTTCAACCTTGGCGTGACGATGGCGCTTCTTCAGGCTGTCTTTCCGAGTCTGGATGATGTCCTTCACTTTTCCCCACGGGGTTTTATGTGCCTTCTGATGAGGGAGTTTTCTTGTTCCACTGCTAGCAACGCCATCCTACACATTACATCACATTCTACACAGACATGCATACCGAAGAGAGAAAGCCATATCTGATCTAATTCATTAAGTAATTTGTAACTGACCATTTTACAACAACGACAACAACAATAACAAAATACACCGAATCAGCACGTAAATCTAAGCTCTGAATGTTCTTATACTCATTGTTCGAAGATGGTGGCAGAACAGAAGTCATTTAATATCTTTACTGATAGCTTAATAATTAATTAATTACCCCCAACTACAGTGGGGACCGCGGTAGCACAGTGGTTAAGGTGCTGCGCTACAAATCGGAAGGTCGCTTGTTCGATCCCAGTTGGTGTCATTGGAATTTTTCATTAGCATAAAATTCTTCCGATCGCAATGGAGTCGACTCAGCCTCTACAGAAATGAGTACCAGGAGTATTTCCTGGGGGTAAAGGCGGCCGGTGCGTAAGGCTGACATCTTTACCACCCTCCTGTACCTTTGTCATGAAAATCTGGGAACCTTAACTTCGTGCAATCCTCAGGGCCACTCCAGGCCGGTAACGGGACTGCTTTAACTTTTTACCCCCTACTACAGATCAGTGCCGGTGTACCTGCTCCAAAAGTTCCCTCTTGTTATACAACCATGTGGTGTGTTACGTTCGTCATAAATTCCCGCCTTTTGGTCCAATCCTCAATATGTTGAAGTCAGCTTAGTTTTTCGCAACATGTTCCCTTCCCAACGGATGTTCGGCTTAAAATAACTCACCGTAAACTACTCATACCCGTACGCATTGCTTCACAGGTCTTCGGTCTTGGCCATAAATATTTTAAGAATTAAAAAACAGTTTTATTCGCACAAATAGTCGCAAAAATATGCTCTGCAATATGAGACATATTGCAGAGCATATTTTAAAGTTAACAGAAACTTAACTAGCGGTTTTTCAATTCAGTCCCAAATTCTGCTCACTGAGAGCAAAGTGGGGCAGCAGGATGAACTTTGAAACTTTCTGTGGATACCTTAGAACCGAAGTGTCTGGATAATAGGGCGCTGCTACTGATGGTGCTGTCTCCATCCAAGGATTTGCTACGTCGCGAAGCGTCTTCATCCTCTGGCATCTGTGACAGCGACCGTCGTCTATTGTCCTGTGCCAGCATTCGCCCCCCGGTCGAGTCCGTGGCCGATGCACTGCGCTGAGGTCCTGAACATAAGAACATCCCGTTCTTTGGTGGGACATTAGTAACAACGTAGGCCAGTACTCTGTTTCTGCGAATACAGTCACTTGCATATTTCTGTGTGTACTACGGAAGTTTACTTACTCCGGAGAGAAGTCTACCTTCACAAATCTTTCGGTAGGAGAGATTTCTTTTTACGCAATTTATCGTAGACATTACCTGTATGGAGAAACTAATCGCCGCTAATTTGGATAAGAAATTTCCTGCATCTTTTTGAAAACCAAAGTACATTATCTTATCATAGGGACCTGACACTGTACTCTGTCCTGATCAGTATGAATCAAGTTCATGATGCGTTTCCTTAACAATCCTTCAATATAAATTTTCTCTCTACGTCCTGTGTCTCTTTAGGCGTTCCTTCTCTTCGGGATTTCCAATTAAGTGTCTTATGCATATCTTTCCTCTTTCTTGCACACTGCTACGTTGAGTGAGTTTTTCGTGAATTTTCTAAGTTTCTTCATACGTAACTAACACTTGGAAAGTGCAGAATTTACGCACCCAAATGTATAAATTTCTTACTGCCAAGTAAAACATAAAATTATATGTAAGCCCAAAGCTTCTCTTAAAATTTTACTACTTGAAGTCTGGAGTTTATGTAAATATTGTTTAAAGAGTGAAAAGTACCTTATAAGAAGAAAGTAATTTTCATTACCAAAACCAATCAATTATGTTAAGGCCTAGTAGGAAAATAATAGCTGTTTTTTTTCTGGGAATAATAATACGAGCCATTCTAATATGATTACACTATGTGGACAAACTGCGAATCTTTGTTTAATGTGAAACCGTGTGGTGTGTACCTATGACAGCGTGTTGTCAAACGTTAACTCTCAAAACACAGTAGTAATTATGTACGTCACCCTCTGTAAAATTCAGTAAGTCGACATTCTATACAGTGTAGGCCAATTTGGATTTCATTTAGTTCACGTATATGTTAGAAACCTTGGGAGAGGGGCGGGAAAATGGTCCTTGTGTGTCTGAGTAAAGGCTGGTAATTTTATTCAGTAAAGTTTGAATATAATTCTGAATAAATTAACAACGTCTTGGTGCAATCAAGTAAGGACCTCTCACAAAATTCAAATTCGATATTTTGAAACCCGGGCACTAAACTCTGTGCTTAAAATATTTGGCAGTGGGCCGAAGGGAAGGGGAGGCTTGTTAGACCTAGGCGAAAATTGGAAGATACAACGGATTCTAGAATAAATAGGGCAGGGGATTGTGGCATATGTCCTTGTGATTAAACAGGGGGATCATTGGTTGTTGGCTCTTGTAAAGACGCTAATGACTCTTCGGAATCCATAAGGTCGGAAGTTTCCTAATTCGTATATTTTCAAGAATGTCTACTTCATAAAATTGGTTATTTAATTAATTGTTTTCTTAAAGCGGGCGTGAGAGTTCTTATCTCTAGTAGCACTAGATTATTACTTCAGACGAAGTAACTAAATTCACGCAACGGAGTCCTGCTGGAGACTCAGCAGATGCTGAATTTGTCAAGAAACGTAGCTACCTTTGATGAACACAAGAGGTTAGTTACCTTGATCACAAGAACCAGCACTGGTTTGTTGCTTATAAAAAAGCAGAGAACTTTAAATAAATAAAACTTCTATCAGAAATCCCATTTAGGAAATTTTGCCTTCAAGTGTTTGTGATTGTAACTTCTGCGTTTTAAGATATGCGCAGTGTTAATCGAGCGTGAATCGTAAGGTTGACCCCGCAGAAAGTTATGACCGACATTACGGTTGTCCTTTGGCAACGGGAACAGCGTCGATAATAATAACACAATGACAGCACGGTACTTGGCGAGGCTGTCATTTTCCGGTTCACAAACCGATGACTTCAGGTCTGGTCCCTTCTGAAACACCACAGCCGGGAACTATGAACAACAAATCTCCTCTGTATAAGTTGCAATTAAAACGGTGTGCCAAAACCTATTATTATTTTGCAGTATTCTCTAGGGAAGAATGTGTCAGCGCATCCCGCTGAGTAAGTTGTTAATTTTCTGAGATTACGTGACAACAGACTGGCACTGAAGGTGCCTACACCCAGGAAGAATGTCTGATATAAAGGGCGTAATACAGAAACTCATCTGGATAACGGTTAACGTTAAAATAGGGTGATGCCAGCCACAAAACCTCACCGGACACACAGTTTACTGAAGCTTGTATTTTCGATTATGCCTGAAGTATTTCTGAAAGATTCCTGCAATTGGACGCGGATTGCACAAAGAACGATGCAGGTGATTAGATGCAGATAAGGTAGGTTTTCACCCTTTTTATAGGCCACGAAGACCCTTCGGGTGAGTAGGAGTATAGCTCTACTCTTTCTAGGACCTCGGCACTCTAGACGGGGGTGGGGGAATCAGCCCCATGCCCCGGCCTAGATGCAGATAAACATGTTGAAAATCGAAAGAAAGACGTCACGCGCTGTAACACTTGAGACGCGCTGTTTGCCAAAAACAAATATGGAATTTTAGTTGAATACTGGACTTAGAATGACCAACTTTGCATAAGGGAAACAAGGACAGCCCAGTCAGTCGCTGTAATGACGCTGCTACATACTGTACATCCGAAGAATCGTGGTTCTCTAACCGGCAGGAGCAAGACATTTTTCTCTTTACTGTGAAATCCCGACTGAGTCTGGAGCGTACCATGCGCCATGTCTAACGAATTTAGGGGAAAGTCTTCCTGGAGAAAAGCGGCCGAGACTGACATACACCTCCATCTAGTACCGAAGTCTAGAATTCCTGTACCTATACCTCATCTTTTGCGTAAGTTATTAATTACATAATTATAGCTTAAATTTGCATTTTTTCGATCCGCAGGATGCCGCTGATGTACAGTGTGATCGAATATTCCACATCGTCTACACAAATTCATCCCTTAGTTTGTTCCGATTACGGGGAATGAAAATGTCCTTGTAGGTTGTCCCTGAAGGTTTATTCCTCTCCGTATCTGTTAACAGGGCAGCTCTGTAATTCGGCTTTCAGATGTGTTTGATTAAACAATTAAAATTTAGTAGTGAGATATAGCATTTTCTCTTCAGCTAAATACAAAGAAAACAAAACAATGAATAACGAATTATTGTAGATAAAACATTCCTTCTGTACTCCTCGTACGATTTTATATAATGTACTTATTTTTATAGGGGACGACGGTAGCACAGTGGTTAAGGTGCTGTGCTACAAATCGGAAGGTCGCTGGTTCGATCCCAGCTGGTGTCTGGATCTTTCATTGATATAAAATCCTTCAGATCGCACTATGGCCCTGGGGTCGACTCAGCATCTAACAGAAATGAGTACCAGGAGTATTTCCTGGGGGTAAAGGCGGCCGGTGCGTAAGGCTGACAAACTACCACCATCCTGTGCCGTTGTCAAGAAATCTGGGAACCTTAACTTCCTGGAACACTCTGGGCCTGTCCAGGCCTGTAGTGGGACTGCTTTACCTTTTTACTTATTTTTATATTCTGCATTATTTCCGTCAGACTTTGCTTTTCCAGTGAAATACTTTTATATTTTTAGTTCTTCCCTCCCCTCTCAGTATTGTATTCTTGTACACAACGTAGTGCCCACCATTAATAATTTACTTTCCATGTTTTCATTTTGCATTGACACACTTGTAGGAACACTTAGAGCTTAATCTTGGTAATTAACCAACTTAATGCACAAATTCTTACATATAATAAGATTTGTTATATGCCTCTACATGTTTCGAACACTATGTGCTCATTATCAGGAGGTCAAAATTGTATTATACAAAATCTGCTTTATAACACTTCTAGGTGGCCGTCCCGTGAACAGTTTGAGAGAGTCCTCTCTCAAACTGTGCACGCACGGCACCATTCGCACCGTACACACGACCTACTTAGCGGCTCTCAAGACCGCCACCCATCCAAAAACTCGGTGCAGAAAACCATATCCTGCAACTCAACATCCATTGCTCCTGATGATGGGCGTATATACCCGAAACATGTCGAGCTAAGAATATATTAATAAAATTACCTTACTTCATCAAGTTGGCATTTAAAGTTATTTCAAAATTTTACATCTAGATTTATTACATTTATGATGTTATACGAGATCTGTCCCAAAAGTAATGAGGATGATTTTTAAAAATTTTTATTGAACATACATGCAATTACAGTTTATTTCCTTCAAAATAGGCTCCTTGTGATGGAATACAGCGATTCCAGCTTTGCTGCCACTCTTCATTGCAATGGAGGAAGTCTTCACTTGAGATGATGTTCAAAACCCTCGTCGCAGCTGTCTGGACGTTTTCAACCGTCCCAAAATGATGTCCTTTGAGTGGGTTTTGAGCTTGGAGAATAAAAAGAAATCGCACGGAGCCAAGTCAGGGCTGTACGGTGGGTGGGGAAGTGTTATGATATTATTTTGAGCCAAAAATTCCTACACATCAGACAAATTCTTCGGGACCAGTTTCGCACAAATTTTTTTCATGAGCAAATCTTCCGTAATGATTCGGTGGAATTCCGTTTTTGGTAGTCCTATGTCCTCTGCGATTAACCGCACTTTCAAACGTCGGTCCCTATCCAGAACAGCCTTCACACGAGCCACATTGTTCTCAGTCTTTGAAGATGAAGAACGCCCTGCGCGCTGTTTGTCCTCAACGCTCTCCCTTCCGTCCTTGAACACCTTGTGTCACCTGAAGACTTGGGATGAAGACAAAACAGCATCCCCATAAGCTGTCCCCAACAACTGCAACGTTTCGGAACCAGATTTTCCGAGTTTCGCGCAGAACTTAATCGCATAACGCTGCTCCAGACTCCTCTGCATTTTCGTCCGTGACAAGACACAAAAACTTCTACGCACTTTGCTAACGTACCGACCGGTACAGAGGCGCGGACTGAACTGAGGAAGATCAAACTTTGTACCTCGGTTCCCTCTCCACCTGCCTCGATCATCACTTTCCTTTCCTGATCCTTATGCGCTGCGCAAAATAATCGTTCTCATTACTTCTGGGACAGACCACGTATTAAAGGATTCTCTAAAGAGAAGACCGATTAGACAAAGTAAACACACAAAACATAACAATGTCCCCTTCATAGGAAGCCGATATACCGAAACAAAAAACAAATCGTAAGTAGTAAATAATATAAATATTATTTTAATAATTCTCCCATCTAAACATGAAATGCTGTTTAATTTTATCGTTCATTACAGTTATAACCAGAACATCAGATACGTGAGAATGTATGCATGCGAATGTAAACACACCAGGGAACCAAAAATCCAGCAAGCCAAACGCAACACCGTTGGCTGTAAATATTTTAACAAGCATTTTTAATAAGCGCAGCATGGTCTCAATAAGCAAACTTTGCACACAATAAAATACCCAATTTTTCATTTTTACGGTGATCGTATAATTTGCGAAATCCTTCAAATTTCAATATATTGTAACGCACTTCACTTGTTTTTTTTTAAGTCGTGTTAGTTTATGCCTGAAGATGGTCGTTTAGACCGAAACATGTAGCATTTTTAGCATTGTCGAATACAATAAATTGTTGTATTTGACGGTAAATACAGTTTACTACTCATTTAAATTCTGTCGCACGTGCTAGTAACCAAATCCTCTTCCTTCGACGTCCCACCTGCAGTCTATTCACTTTGCAAAGTGAGATAGCCCAAGTTGTAATATTGATAATGACAGTGCAGTTGAGAACCATCGGAAATAACTTTTATGTATTAAAAACCGTAGCAATAATAATAAATAAGATCGTGACCCTGTCATGTGTTAGGAAACTGACACAAAGTCAGTCCATACGCAGGCCACAACCTCCCGGAAGGTCTGTGAATTTCAACTGCTGTCCATCATTTTGTCAGAAGCGGATAATAAACCAGACATGTCGCTTTTTCTGAAATTACGATGAATAAACCATACGCTGAAGGTTTGCGTCTGTGTGTGTGGCCGAACTGCTTGCCAAATATTCCTCCAGATAACAAATGCCACCGTTAAATGCAAAACGTAAAGCATTTGCCACAGAAATACGTTCTGTTTGTCTGTCTGTCTGCAGGATTCTTAGCTAGGCACTTTCGCGCGTACTAACACTCGCACAAGAAGTACGACTTCGAAGAGAATTATCGTCTATCACTAATCACTGATGAAATTGATTAATTGTTATCGGCCAGTACAGAGGAGAGTCAGTGCGTCTGATAGCCAGCCGGTCGTCGCCGTAGTCACATCGCATTGAACCTGCCGGAAGAAGCTTTATTCTCAGCTAAAATAATTTAGGCAGTCCCTCCTGCGGTGTTTGTTGAAATATTGGAAGTGGAAACATGGCGCGAATAACTCTGTGTGTGTGTGTTAGTGATAGTGATTATTTATTGAGGCCAGACCAGATTTAAATGTACCTGAGTTCCTGTAATATATATACATACAGTAAAGTCCTGAAATCAAGCAATGTTTTTTTCGTGTTCATGTTTGAAGATCTCAATGTGAATGCGTATAATAGAAGCCAACAAGTTGCACTATTTCTCAACTTTATTTTGATATACAACTCTACATGCGGAAGAAATAAAGAGTAGACTGAGGTCAGGAAATGCTTGCTATCATTCGGTGCAGAATCTTTTGTCTTCCAGGTTGCTGTCCAGGAAATTAAAGATTAAGATATATAGAACGATAATCTTGC
>Ga0131853_10027301_pt1 | contig 10252 bp, 4 predicted proteins | sample TergutLab28metaG_FD_92764 | JGI IMG/M metagenome (GOLD analysis project Ga0131853, IMG submission 92764) | Labiotermes labralis P1 segment gut microbial communities from Petit-Saut dam, French Guiana - Lab288 P1 (version 2) (version 2) | ecosystem: Host-associated > Arthropoda: Insects >... | reverse complement strand
GAAGAGAGAAAAACGGAGAGTATATACCATATATACATATATTTGTTGAATAAATATATAAAATGCAACTTTAGAGGTTAGCGGTGCGGTACGACCACTATAGTTGACATTAGGCGCCTAAAGGTTAAAAAAATATATCCCCACGTCGTAATATTTGTGTTGCGTGTGTGAGGGGATTTATTACGTAGCCATATTGGCACCTGGGGGATATTTACTCTAACAGTTTTAAGTGGTGCCTTCATTCCTTTTAATTATTCTGAACGTTGCAAGATGGAGGAGAAGAGATAACATGTCCCTAACGAGGTCTTTAACGTTGGATCCTTGAATAGCGTTGTGGAAAGGACAGTGTACTCTTTGTTACTTTGATGACGTGAACTGATGGCAGCGGATAAAACTCGCCTGTTCCTTAGTGGCCAAGTGAAATATTACCCTTTTGTCAAGTCGGCGTTACATTGCAACTCGCTTCAGTCTGTGTGCAGGAATTCAAGAAGCAGGATAGGATATGCAATACGGACGGGATATGAAATTAAAATAAGAAGAAACGGTGTAATGAAACAAATAGATGAACGACGTGAACAGACGGATTATTAAGGCTGTAGATTTCATGATAAGGCAATCAATGATTTAGGAGTATTTTGTCCATGTGGTAGCGATCGACTCGTATGTTAGTCGTTTAGAGGTTTTATGCCATCTACATTGTATCTTTTAGACAAGTACTGAATTGAAACAAACATAAACTTTAATCGTTCTTTTTGAAGTTGGAATATTTCGTATATGAATGCAGGTTTATTTGTTGTTAGTCCCTAAGCTAAGAAACTGGAACACATTTGATCTCGAAAGATTGTTTGTATAATAATTGAAATGAGGTTTCAAGATATGTATTAGGAACTTCACATAATTTTTTATAACATTTCTTTGGGTATTTTAACAAATTGTATCACCGTCAAGTAGGACTGTTTGTATATTTTACTCTTACGGAATTATTTCCAAATGAAGCACAACGTAAAGATTTACATACACGATAAAAATGACTACGGCAGGAATTCGTGGCCACCAAATAAAATGACGAGTAAAAAATGCATAATATGTGGGCTCATTTGTTTCCTAGGCGGAATTCAAACCACCTGGACTTTTCACAACTTGAAAACAATCTTCTCAGGTATTCTGATGATATATTGCAATAAATTATTACTGGATTGCTGAAATTTTACGATCGTCTTGGTAAGGGTATTTAGCGTTAAAACTATATGAAAGCTGGGTTTTTACTCAAAGCCACCTGATTCTGTTAGACCCAGTTAAGTTTACCCTCATTATTGACGTCAAGACAAAACAGTTTCAGAGTCGGAACGTTTCATTCTGTTTCGAACACAGAAACAATGGAAGTCCTTCAGTAGGCCTGCCAATTAAGACACTTGATGAATGATCATGTTACTTCGACTGCCTCTTTGATTTGAAATTGGTGCATTTAGTAAACGTACATAAATGCGCATGACCAATATTCAGTTAGTGCGGAGATGTACGGTTTTCTTTACGTGCGGACAACAGTTTATTTGTGAAATATTTACAGCAAACAACACAGTTTCTTCTTTGTGAGATTTTTTTAAGATCTAACTAATTACTTGTATGTTGTACACTGTATTGTAATTACGCCAATGTATGTTTTTCCAAAAACCTGGTGTTAGGGTCCTAAAATGTTTGGAAAATGTGTAATTTGAGAAGTCAGTGCGGCCTGCAACTACTCCCCGTAAAATCAGTTTATTTATTCATGTATTATTTTTAAATACACATATAATTTAATCTATTTTTATATAAAAATTTATACCCAAATTTCTCGCGTAATGATACTCAAAATTTTTATTCTTAATACTATACGGACAGAAGGACTGGAAACCAAAAACATAATGATGGTGAAGGCAGGAATTAAGTCCACCTTTCCTTTGATTAATGTAGTTGATTTTAATCCGGCGAGCCTCCGGTTCAGTCAGGAAGTATGGTTGTGAACAACCTGTCCTGCATGCGGCTTGTCCTTCGTTTTCGCCTGACACCAACGTGTGACCAATCACAGAAAAGTTATAAAACACAAGGAAAGAGCGCGGTTTTTTCCTGCCTGTACCACCTTGCCGCTATCTTATAAGTGCGGTGTTGTGTTTGTACTATCCTTCCGCTAATTCAGCAGTCAGTATTGTCCTGTCTGCAGTGCCGTACCTGTAGTTCAACAGTGTGGTGTTGACCCTCTGTAGTACCGTGCGGTGTGAAACTTGTCTGTAGGATGGTAACGCTAGTTCATCAGTGTCGTTTTGTCATGTCTACAATACCGGACAATGCGGTATTGTCCTGTTGATATTACCGTACCGCTAGCCCAACAGTGTCGTCCTGTCATATCTGTACATCCAACCTATAGCTGAACAGTGCGGTGTTATCTTTTTATAGTACCATATCGCTGGTTCAAGAATGCGGTATTTTCCTGTCTGCTCTCGTTCCGCTAGCTGAAACACGTGGTGTTGCCCTGTCCTGTATATAGTATCTTACCGGTAGCTCAATACTGAAGTTTTGTCCTGTTTGTAGTACGGCAGCACTATTTCAATAATGAGGTGTTGTCCTGCAAGTAGTATCGTACATTTAGCTCTTAGTGCAGAGTTGTCCTGCACGTAATACCACAACGCCAGCTCAGTCATGATGTGTTGTCCCGTTTAGAGTAACTTATAGCTAGCTCAACAATGCGGTGCTTTTCTCTTAATAGTACCGTGCGGCAAACTCAACAGTTTTGTTTCGACCTGTCTTTAGTACCGCAACGATAGCTCCATAATAATGTGTTGTTCTGTTTAAAGTACCGTGTCGCTAGCTGAATAGTGCGGTGTTGCCCTGTCTTTACTCCTGCAACGTTACCTCAGTAGCGAAATGTTGTCCTGTTCATAGCACCTTATCGTTAATTCAACATTGTGCTGTTCTGTTCATAGCACGGTATCGCTAGCTCAACATTGTGTTGTCCTTCCTCTAGCTCATCAGTGCACTATTTTCCTCTCTGTATCATCATTTACTCTACCTCCACAGTGCGGTTTATTTTGTCTGCAGTAACCTACCGCTAGTTCTACCGTGCAGTATTTTCCTGTCTGTAATATCTTTCCGCCAGCTCAACAGCATGACGTTCCTCTTTAATACTGAACCGCTAGTTCAACAGTACCCTGTCGCCCTTCATGTAGTACCATACGACTAGTTCTACAGTGTTGTGTTGTCTTGTATCCAAGTGTCTAATTTTCATCGTGCAATGTACATGACCCTGCCTTTAGTTTAGATTAAAACGCTGTAAATATTGCCAGGCTCACCGACATTGAAAACTTCTATAGGCAGTTTTAAGTTACGATTACAAGCCTAGATTATCTTACAGTAGCAAGAGCTTGTCATATTACCGTCACTGGTTTCGATAACACGATCGAAACTGTGTAGTGATATCAGATGCATATTTCTGTGAAAGCTTACAAATACTTATTTAATTAACTCGAGGCCTATGTACAGATAAACGTATCTATACAGTTAGATTAAATATAGTCCTTTGTATTTAGTTTCTCTTCACTAAAACAATGGAAACGCTGCACTGCTTGACACATCTTATCTCTAAGCTAAATATACAATTACAGGCTGTCGTAGAGTGAACGTATCAATTCTCGCAACAGCACTATATCCTGGTTCACTTCAATTGGGTGACTTAAGTATCTGTCAGTCTGATAGGCAGATAGAAGCAGTGCAGTGTATTTGCTGTGACATAACCAGAATTATAGGCATCTGTTCTGACGTGTACCGAGTATATGGCTCCATCGACTCGTTTGTTTTAAGTAGATATACTGGTATGTGTGAACATAATTTCTCCGAAGATTCCAGTCTTGTGGAATGTTATGTCCTGTCGAATGTTAAATAGTTACTGGAGTTTGTAGGGGCGTAATATGCCCGTCTTAAAGTGTCTAGCAGTTCAAGGTATGGAGTACTGGACCATGAAGACAGATAGTGCTCCTTCTGGACGTCAGTAACTGTTTGCTGTTCGACATGGCATGATGAACCAAATCACTTGAGCTTTCACCGCCTCCCCGAAACCTCAAATATGGCAACACATCTTTAATTTGTACTAAATCGTTCATGGAAGATAGAATGTACTTTTATTGTTACACATTTGTATACTTTCATTAAAAAAACCATTTGTTTTGAAGTTAACCGCTTTGTAAATAATAAGCATCTAAGATGGGAAAAACTGTGTAGGATGACAAACGAGAATAGGGAAATATGGAGCTGAATGTTTACTCCGCAAGGTACTTACCACACTCACGTGACAGCAGAACTTGGATTAAGAGGAAGAGAAATGTTATTAAAACGTGAACAGATGGAAAGGAACTTAAACTTTACATTTACGCATGCAATACATTGTAGAGAAAATTAAAAACCATAGGCTTATGGAAGGACTAAATTGTGAAGGTCTCCTTTCTGCTGGGATAATTCAACGCATCTTAAGGAACACATTGCCTGAAGGAACTGAGAAAACCTTAACAAACTTCGATCAGGATATGCATTGTCCCGGCCAAACCTCAGATCGCGCTCCTAACGACAGCAACTAAAGCCCTCTACCGCTACACAAACGTACCCGATTACGCTCCATTCGTTTTCGGGGACATAATCAACATAGTTTCAGGCATCCCAGAAAATATTTTACCATGAATTTGATGTTTGTGTGACCGTGTATCTTCGATACAATAATATAAACAACCAACTAGATGCAACAATAACAATTTATTAGTAGCTTCAATCAGCTCAAAATGTTTCGGGCAATAATTTCGCCCATCTTCAGGGCACTAGACTCTGTTTACAGCTTGTGGTATAATGCACCGAAGATGTTGCCTGCTGGCAGCATCATCGGTGCATTATACCACAAGCTGTAAACACATTCTAGTGCTACTGAGGATGGGCGAAATTATCGCCCGAATCATGTTGAGCTGATTGAAACTATTAATAAATGTTTTGTTGTTGCATTTATTTGGCTGTTCACATCATTATATATAATGAAATTTAAAGCACGATATGCCTTTTTAAAATCATATGGTCACGGATTCGAACCTGTTTAAGGCACAGTAATGTTCATCGTAGATAATCTTTTTCATCAGAACAAAGTGTTGAAGGTTTTTTCATTGGCTTGCAAAATACCATAGCATGAGGTCGTAAAACCTACTTCATACGAAACTCCTGTATTCCCTGTTGATTTCATTGCTGCTGCTTTTTCTGTGAGTTAATGGCCGACTACTGTGACCACACAAGTCTAAGCTGTGCACTGTTACCACATTTCGAACACTGGAAACGTGCATTCTAATCCCACTCGGGTGCATGCATGGATATTTGTAGAAAATCTTCGACTCAGCACTTTTATACTTACGCGGTTTATAAGAGATTTAAGTAGCTGAATTGTTGATATTTTTAAAAAGGCACCGAATTTTTTTTCCTTGCCGGAACGAAAGCGAAATGAGACGAAGGTGGTGGAAGAATCCTTCTGTGCGATGCAGGTGACACGGTAGTTATGCTGCGACCAGTCAGATTCCGTTGTTTTGAAATATAGATTTTAGCTGGTTTATACATATGCAGTTGACCGTATGCATACTTAGTTGCTACGTGAGCAAAATTCGACTTGCGCCTGTCTTTCCAAAACGTAACTCTTGTGTACGTCAGTGAGTGGACTGTAACTGTGTATCTTCTGGCTTTATGGCCTTTTGTGTGCCCAGATGGCTCGTAACGGGGTCGATCCCTCATCTAAGAAGTCCTACAAAGTTTCTGTAAACAAGAGTGAGAGACCAGGATAACGGTGGCCTCTCGGGCACACCGACCGCTAGTAATGGTAATCTAGTGACATCTTGGAAATATTCTCTTATGTATAAATACTCTGTCTGCATGTATTAAATTAATAACGTCACAGATTACAAATTATTGTTACGTTCTTTATAGTGTTTTTGCAAAATGAAGGCATAATTGTAAGACATGTCCCCCGTCTCTTTGCAATGTCAATCTTTTGATTGTGCAGATCGAGTGCATATGTTCATCGATGTTGGGCAACAGCAGTGTGCTGGACAATTTAAAACCCCTTGATGTGCTCTGTTTCATGTTATCTATTTCCTAATAGAAATAACGCAAATTAAACAACATTTATGAATTGCATACAAACGTATATATAGAAAGTTGAGATGTCCTTGCGGAGGCCATGTTGTCATTGGGGAAATTAGGATACAACTGCAATAATTATGAACCTTGGCTATAAATAGAAGTGACTGGTATCCCATAGCTCCAAAACAATCAGACGATAACGGGACTTACATTTGTAAAATGGTGAACACAAATATACCGTTTCAAGAATTTTATATATTTTAACTTTTTATTACACAATTTGTATAACATATTTTACAAGACAAATGATCCAATTTTATGTATCCCACTGTTGTAAACACAATTTACATGTCACAACCTTTGAGACAAATTATTTAATTTTATGTATTCCATGGATGTAAACACGATGGGATCCCAAAGTGTGCATAGCATCTTGTGATTCAAATGACAAAAAATAGGCCTGAAGATGACTAATCTATAGTCGAAACATGTAACCTATGTACGTACCTTGAGTAATAAAGTAGTTGTGCTGACGTACACAGTTTAGTATTATAGTGACTGGTGAGCTTCACTCACCGGAAACTTTAACCCTGACCAAGAAGACCCTCGAATCCCATCGAGTAGGAAGCTGAGTGGGCTCCAAATCCAGTCCTGCTCTTTATAAGGAGATTCAAATGTCTTTCTTCCCTTTGCGGCAAATCGAATTGCGAATCCTCGTTCTTCCAGTCCATAACATATTCACCGTACGTGTTATTGTGTCCTGGTGCCTGTTGTGTAAAATGTGCTTATAAAGGTAAAGTTAAAGCAATCCCATCACGGGCCTGGACAGGCCCGGAGGGTTCCAGGAGGTTGAGGCTCCCAGATTTCAAGACATTCGGCACGTGAAGGTAGTAAGTTGTCAGCCCTACGCACCGGCCGCCTTTACCCCCCAAGAAATATTCCTGGTACTCATTTCTGTTATGGGCTGAGTCAACACCAGGGTCATATTGCGACCGGAAGGATTATGTCAATGAAAAATTCCAATGACATCATCGGGAATCGAACTCGCGACCTTCCGACTTGTAGCGCAGTGCCTCAACCAGCTGCACCACCGCGTGCCCCAAAATGTGCATGTAATGAAGATAATTAAACTTAAATTCAAATTCTTCTGTAGTACCTAATGAACAACTTCTGTTGTACCTAATGAACAACTTCTGTTTCCTCGTCATCGAAGTGCTTCGCCATGTTTAATTGGCCCTTGTCTTTTGAACATATAGCGATCATTCGACAGAATTAGATAACAGTAGTTAAGACCATAATATTACTGTACCAGTCCTCTGTATGTATGCCATTACTATGACTCCAGACGAGCTCGGACAGAATACCAGTTTTCTGTCTACATGAATTCAAGTACTTCACTGTCTGTAACTCCAAATCACTTATGCTTCCGACATCACTTAATCACTGACTTGCTGAACTCCAATTAAATTACCCAATCATGCGAACGTCAGTCATTTATTCATTCACGCTCCCACCTCATCCGAACTAACCCACAAGTCCACACACAAATCCTTTGATTTGTTTATCAATTAATTAAATCTACAGTTACGTAAAGCTCTGAATTCCGCAAAAGATCAGAGGATGCTATCCACTAATAAATGTATAGGTACATATCGCACAAATGTGTTAGTAAAGACAAAAGTTGTAAATATTCGTCTGTAGTATGTGCATGAATCATTCTCAGATTTGTTATATATATATATATATATATATATATAGTTATTCTGACTATAATTTAACATCGAATACATTTATTATTACAGTTTTATTTGTGAATTATACCACAAGCTGCAAAAACAGTCTAGTGCTCCCGAGGATGGGCGAAATTATCGCCCGAAACATGTTGAGCTGATTGACATTATTAATAAATTGTTGTTATTGCATCTAGTTGGTTGTTTACATTGTTGTATCAATGACGCACGGACACAAATATCAAATATTATTTCATAATTTATATTTAAAAGTTTCTTTTAAGAAATAGGCTTGACTTCTTTTCTCCCTTATCTCCGTGCATTGAGCAACTACATGGTGGACACAGTGTTTTGTTTCTCCCACCAGAAATGTTGACTGTGGTGTAACAAGTTATTCCCCCATACAACTGCAGTACTCTCTTACCGTTTTGCATATTTTACAACACACGAAACAAGCCGTAAGTGTCCAGGAGTTCTGTCTGGGCTGCACCATTCTCATGACAGAGAATAATTCTGCGCTGTGTTCTGTGGAACATTTTCGGGAAAATGTGTGGGGTGACACGTATACAAGCAAGTCTCACTGTTTGTTTAACGTCTTCAGTGGTATGGTAGAGTTTCTGTGCAGGAGTCTCCTTTATTAAGCCTCGAAGTGAATTATAACACAGTGACATGTCGAGGCGTCGAGGTGGATTGTCCATTGGGTCGGGCAGCACTGGTGACCCAAGACCATTCCAACGTTGCCAGAAAACCTCACTAAGGTAACACCTAACAGCGAGTACATATTGTGTTGATGAACTGTCCTCCTCTTGGAGCAAGACTTTAATACCATGGCTGTCCAGTTGCGGTACGAAGCAGTTTGGCGGGATGTGCAGATAAGTGTGTCGACGGACAGGATCATCAAAGAAACACGTCCGACTATTCGTTTACCCCACCATCCGACAGCATATTTTGAACTACGGAAGTTTATATTCCAGTTTCTCAAACTAATGTGGATACTTCCTGGGCCAGAACACATCGCTGTGTGATCGCCAGCTGTAGTATATGGCGCGTTCATAAATAAAGATGACTTTTCCGCGTTTTGGAATTGCGTCAAATGTCCGTATCATCCTTACACATGTATTCCGTTTGCGGTTTAAATCCTTTGTTTTAGTTTCTGAATGAGCACTGGGCATTATGGTTGCAATTTTAAGTCAATCTTCATGCCCATTTGCATTGTCGAACGACCTATTTCAAGCTCCACTGATCGTTTTGTGTCGAAGTTTGTGTTGACCTGGCAACGGATTCGTCGATTAATTCGCACTGTCACCCTCTAGTTGGTCGCCTTCCAGTTCTTGGTTTATATTCTATGTTTTGTTTTATATTTTACGTTGTCTGTTCTAAAGAGTTCATGTTTCCATCACAGTAGTGTCTGTTTTGAGCGGCTTCTTGGCCGAATAATTTCTGGAAATCGTCACGCACCTGGTTCATAGCCTTCCCTGTTTGTAGGCCTTCGTGTGCCCAGACACTAACAGCAGTTCATTGTAGAGTGGTGTAATTTTTCCTATCACTTATGATCCCTTTCACCTCAACTCTGTAAGAAAACGAAATTAGATGTCGCTCATATTTCTGCAGGTGTAACAAGACATTATGGCCACCCTGTCCATAACATGCTATGCAGTCTGTGACGTCACTGTCCTAGGAATATTCAACTGTCGCGAAATAAAAAAGACATGTTGCAAGTTAGCTGTGGAATGTTTGTTACAGGGTAACCCCATAAGCTGTGTGTCACTTCATAAAAGCCACAACCATTGGCCTTTGAATGCTCTCAATACCGGGGTCTTCTATTTTCGAACTTGACGGTATGGTGACGTCAAGTGTCGTTGTGGCGTTCTATTCTCTGAAACAGAAAGGAAACTTCCCTTTCATCCAGAAATCAATGCGCTGTTTCCGCTTCGGTTGAAACCAGACACCGCCCACGCAGAGATGTAATCTGGCGTCATTCTGAATTGGTTCTCAGATACCTGTTAATATTTGGCAACATGCAGCATTTTCTGTGGGAAAAGAATCAACCTGTGTTTTTTTATAATTCATACCACATACGTCATGGCTACAGCTGTTATACAACATACGGCTTCTACAAACGTGTCGCTACTTTCGTATAATTGCATTTAAAACACCCAATTTCCAATTGTTCATTACCTAGGAACATAGAGTCTTAACGACAATTGTCCTTGAATGCCACCAAAGGTATAAGTCAAAATGTTCATCTTTTCTTTAATTGTATGTAAGGCGCCATCTGAACCAAAGATGAGTTCAACTTTTTACCAGACGAAAATATCGGTGACATTATTCAGTAATATTGAAGTATTTGCATATTCACAATTTGAATAAAACATAGTTGTTTTGACGTTGTT
>Ga0131853_10027299_pt1 | contig 10252 bp, 5 predicted proteins | sample TergutLab28metaG_FD_92764 | JGI IMG/M metagenome (GOLD analysis project Ga0131853, IMG submission 92764) | Labiotermes labralis P1 segment gut microbial communities from Petit-Saut dam, French Guiana - Lab288 P1 (version 2) (version 2) | ecosystem: Host-associated > Arthropoda: Insects >... | reverse complement strand
TCTTGCGCAATTCTTCTTAGAATGAGAAATGTTTTACACATTTTTTTGATTTTTACGTTTTGCTGACCGTGCATCTCAGTATATTTATCTCAGTATTTAACCAACTTGATGCACAAAATTTGTATCACAATAAGTTTTATTTCATGCCTCTACATGTTTCGAGCACTGTTGTGCTCGAAACATGTAGAGGCATATAATAAATCTTATTATAAAACAAGAATTTGCGCATTAAGTTGGTTAATTACCGAGATCACCAACGTTTTACACACTCGACCTTTCATAACTTGCACGCCTCGACGCGTCCAGTCTAGTACGAAAACCTCATTAGGCATACAAGCGTGGTTCACCGAATCATACAGTTTCAGTTGCATTCTTTTTTTTTAATTTTTGACTTATTTATTAATTTATTCTTGATATACAGAGCTTGCTGTTATCAAGTTAAACAACTATATAATTTTCTAGTAAAATACCAAAGTCACTTCACTTGCACTCCCTTACTCACTCACTCACTCACTCTCTTCTCGTACTACACTGCTCTCTTACTGGGACTGCTTTCTCACTGGACTGTTTTGTGTCCGTTATCTGCTGCTAACCGTTTTCCCGTTCAAATCTGTCTCTGTACACAAAAGGCTTCCTGCCTATCACCAACAGTTCTTGAACATACGTTGACAGATTCAGATAGCAATTATCTGCACATGTACTTATACACTGTATTTCCCAAATGTTCAACACTGAACTGTTTCATTCCATCGCGCCTTTTCGGCGTAAAAATATTGATGCCACGGGGCACCAAACACCTTCTCCTGAATACACCAGTTACCCTGCAAGTTAAATAAGTTCCTCGCATTCTTTGCCTCCAAAAATTTCATACCCGCCTTACAACTGTGAGCTATTTGTCCCTAACTGAAGCCACATAAATCCAGTCCAGTCCCTCATGTCCTATTTCGAATTCAATTTAATATTATCCTCCTGCCAGCCACGATATCTCCGGAGCTGTCGGCTCACTTCATGTTTTGTAACCAAAATGTCATATGCCTGCACTCTCTCACATTCGTGTCCCCCCCCCGCCCCACCCCCCGCACTGTTTGGCTAATCTAGTGGTAACTGATGCTGAAGGTAAAGGTAAATCAGTCCCGTTACAGGCCTGGACAGGCCCAGGGAGTTCCAGGAAGTTAAGGTTCCCAGATTTCGTGACAACGGCACAGGATGGTGGTAGGTTGTCAGCCTTGAGCACCGGCCACCTTTCATCATCATTGGCACAACAGCCCCTTTTTAGCCCAGGCCTTCATCAGAAGCTTCTGCCAGCTGTCCTTATTCCTTGCACCATTCCTCCAATTTCTCTCCCCCAACTTCCTGGCATCCTCCATCAGCATATGCCAGGAGTTGGACAGATTTATAAAATATATCCATCTCATCTCCTGTACACAGGTTATATCCACATAATGCTTTTCAAGTTGGTACCGGCCGCCTTTACCCCAAGGAAATACTCCTGGTATTCATTTCTGTTAGAGGCTGAGTCGACCCCAGGGCCATAGTGCGATCGAAAGGATTTTGTGTCAATGAAAAATCCACTGACACTAGCAGGGATCGAACCACCTGATGCTGAATACAAGTGTCATGAAACTTCTCACTATCCAGTGTTCTCAAGCCTCATGCTACTTCCACAACTTTCTTTTTTACCAAAATCCCCAAACTTCAAAAATTAAGACACAGAAGAAATAGCAGTTAAGGAAAATATCGGCAAGAAATAAACGGAATTCATTGAAGAAGTTTTCTTTTGGCCTAAGAAATTCAGTTTCGACAGTGACAGGCAAGAGAGGAGAAGGAAGACATACTGTAGCACTGTCAGCTAGCAGTACGCGGACGGTGGTGCTGTCAGTGTGATGCGGAGTGTCCCATCATTAGATTAGATAAGCGCGCTGACCCGGTAGGGCCCATGTCGACAGCCTGCAACACCAGCAAGACGTTTTTGAACCGTGACAGCGCTACATAGGCTATCTGACAGTAACAAAACAGCGAACTGTCATGCTGCAGTATGTCGCTCCTTTTTAGGTGCGTTCGCAAATTTGCGAAAAGCGATTATTGGCTTCGTCAAAGTCTGCCTGTCTGTCCGTCAGCATGCAATAACTCGGCCCTTAGTGGACGGATTTTCACAAAATTCGATATTTGAGGATTTTTTTTAAAAAGAAAAATCTGTCGAGATAATTCAAGTTTCGTTAAAATCGGACAAGAAAACCCGGCACTTTACATGAAGAGCAATGTACATTTATGATCATATCTCGCTCATTGCTTCTTAGAATGAGAAATGTTTCAGACAAACGTTATAGAGAAAATCAAAACACATATTATACGTTCAGTGACCCCCCCGCCGCAATTTGTGCAATGTATGAGATAATGCTGAAAAATATAGTAGTACCAGATAGACCACAGAGGACAATATGGCGCATGCGCTTTACATGCTTGATAACTAAGGCTACAGACACACACTCAGAATATGTAATATTTAAGGTTTCTGCAAGGCAACAATGGTTACGCTGCATTAACGGGCGTACATGGATTTTGCATCCGCACTTTCCGAATTTCTTGACCTATCTGGACGAAATTCGGTATAGATCTCCACATAACGTTGCTGATCAGATATGAAGTTCACGGAAATGTGTATATTGGCGGCCACGACTTGAGGGCGAACATGAAGTTTTGCCCGCATTTGGTACACTTTCCTCCCGCTAGTACGGAATTCGGTACGGACTAAGTGTATAAAAAACGCGCTGAGTGACTGTGAGGTTCGTGAGGATCGACGCTATTAATAGCCACGGTGTCGTTAATGAATTTATGTACGTACTTTCCATAGTCGTTGTCGATCTAGGTGAAATTCGACATAAAGGATCTGCACGTTACGTTGGACGTTTCGTGACAATCGCGCAGTGAAAGCCGTGCTTTTCTTATGTAATTATGTAAAATTACACGTAACGGGCGTGTTCCGTGAAACCTTGTGACATTACGGCAGCATCTAAAAGCCTTGGTCAGCACTACTTCGCTGGTACACCAACAGCGGTCTTGTTGCAACTGAGCTAATGAAATCAGCGCTGGTGTGCAAACATTTTCCGAAAATCTATAAGCCACCTCAAAATCCTAAGCGCCGGAAGGACGACATGACGACAGTTCTACAATGACGGCCCACCGTCGTTGCAATATCGGATCCTAGACACGTACCCGGTGTAGTTGGAGCGGTCTGGGCTCGTCAGTTGAGTTGGGCCGGCGATGGGGAATAATACAGGGTACAAACTTTTGTCGCCTGGGCGACCTGGCACCCGGGATTTATGAACCCCTGAATCAGCGCCCCTAAAAAAAAAATACCATCATACGCTATCAAACAAAAAATATAGCATATTCAGGCATGTTGAATTGTGTTTATGTTTATGTTCGCGGCTGTAGTCTTATTTATAGTGTACTGAGACTGATAATTGTTTTATCGTGTGTACTGGTTGGTTTGTCGTGCATGTTTAACGGCTGCCATTGACGTAAAAGATCAAAGGTGGCATGATAAGGCAAACTAGTACCATGCCTGTCATTGAAATAACGCGACAATGTAATTACTTCTCAGCCTGCTGCAATCAGTACACTGTCCTTGGCAGGAAACTGTGCAAAGCCGGAAAAAAAAAAAAGAACACAACGAAAAAAGTCGAACAGTGAACTCACTTTTCCATCACTCTTCACCGCCTCCCTGTTTTTCATAGCTGCCAGTTTCCGCTGTGTCGCCATTCCCAATTAACTGTGAGGCGTACAACAGTCGCGACGTTCGAGTTGGCACTGTTACTTGTCGCACTCTGGTGTCACAATTTGTAACTGTGTGAGATGGTTCACTGCGTCGTGGATCATGGATTGCGTAGACACTGTGGTAGCTTTGAGGTTATGTATAGGAGCAGTCTCTCTTCGTACTGTAGATAGCTGCATTCCAAGCAACAAAACTGGCCAATACTCTTTTGTAAATATTCATTCCTTACATTTTCCTTATTAATTTTTAAAACCACGTTAATGAGCAAGGTACAAGACCTAATTGCGTAACTTGCGCATTAGGATGGTTTTATAAATGTGAATGGAGAAAATTGACGCCGTTTGAGTGTGCCCGCATCTGAGTGCAAAGACGGCATATCTATTAACGATCAAATTCATTCGAATCCGGGGATGTTTAGCGCACCTGGACAGAGAACTAACCTTAAATACGTTTAAAGTCTTTTGTGTTGTCACACCTCGCTGATAGTCATGCAACTTTTCGGTTGGTGATAGCATCTTTGCCAAGTCAATTGGCCTCTTGCTCACGATATGGGTAAAGGCCATTTGGACTTCTTTACCATTAGGGCGTGTGCACTTAAATGCTTTGCAACTTCGCCAAGTTCATAGATCAACAGGATGCAACAACCCTGGGTGCTTGAAACGTCGGTTTTAGCACTGTGAGCAGGTCTTATCTCGGTTATGATGGAGGGTGAATTGTAAAAGGAAGGCAGCCAGTCAGATGACATGACATGACACTGTTTATTTCATGAGGGTATTTTTTTTAAAAAACACAATGTAATGTAAACGTAACAAAATAAACAAAAATACTGCATATGATTACAGTATAGTACAAAATACTGCATACAAACAGTACAGTAAAAACAAAGTCTCCATGATAATAAATACACATTATTTCTAAACAAGTTACATGTGTGGACATCAATAAACAACTATATTTCAGTAACATATAGCTCCTAAAACAAAGGCAAATAAAAAATATGGACTGAAATCAATGCTAAATCTCTCTCCCCCTCAGACTACCAATTTTGTTCACTCTAGTGGTTCTAAACAATCATTTTATATGTTCAAAGTTTCTAGGTTTTTTACAACTGAAAGTAATTCTTCATAGGCCTCAGTTATTCTTCGCCCCCAGACGGTATAAAACATTTTTCTCTAAACCCATTAAGAAAGTTACAAAACATGTAAGCTGTCCTTCAGGTACCATCTGTTGGGGAAACCAGACATGTACCTGTTATTGCCGTACTCTACCCCAAATAACAAGTTACAAGCCAGTAGTTTAACTCAGTTTCTCATCAATTAGCATCATTGGTCATATTCACCAACACTTCTTCCATTTACACGACTGAATGACATACGCTACCGCCATGCAGCGGCACAACCCCCACAGCATCACATCACACTTGATTTAATGAGACTATAAATGAAAGACTGCCTTCACAGATGCAGACCTTTCCGGCATTACATCACATTCTTCCTGCCGAATCATTTGGTGAATGTGTGATGCATACTATGATACAAAAATTGTATACACTTTTGCATTTCAGGAATATTTGCCAATAATATTTACATAAGGTGCACCAATGAACTTTGACCGTCATTCAAGAGCTTACTTTGTCTTATAATGTGTGTGCTTAATCAATGTACATAATTAAACGCTGATATTTTTATGTATTTTCATGCATATTCTACTAACAGTTATAGGAAATTTGCAAAAATAAATTAGAGAACTGGTTTTGACATCCTTGTTACTGAATACGGCATCCAACAGGCTTTCAGTTGCAAAGAGATGTCCCTCAGAACAGGAAGTATGCCCCTTTTGTAACATACCGGAGGGATTTGAAAGAAAATGTTCTCTAAATACAACACCTGTATTGACAAGATTACAAAGCATATTTAAATTTACCTGTATGAACTTAACAACCCATGAACAAAGATATAAATGTATGCCCAAAAGACATGTTTGTCATGTAACTAGTTTGGCTCTGATACTTAAGTACAACTTCAAATACTGATATCTGAGATATGCATACTGTATGGAACTTAAGTTGCTTAGTATCTGTGCAATAATATGTTTCCATTGTTACTTCAATACCCATTAAAAAAAAAACTGCATATCTTGCATACTGGGCATTACATTATGTAATGTTTGTGGCTCCGAGGAGGAACATTGCATCGTGTAACATAAAATTGACCTCAACCAGGTACCTGTTCCTCAAATTTGAAATTCTGTTCAAATCCTATGACTGTGTTTACGAAGACACTGAATTCCCGTAATGTGTCAGCAATATTGAAATGTCATACATACTTAATAAACTATGCAGTTTACAAAGTGTCTCAGTTACTGTCACTAACCAACAGTAATCACACAAGCAACTGTTTTCATAAACATTTTCCTCAGATAAATCTGTACTGATGACATAGGATTAAACAGGCCTATATAAATTAGAGAAAAATTCTACAGTGCTCATCAGTAACATAAAATTCACTTTCCAGTAATTACAAAAACTGAGATATCTTATTTTATCGGAATGAAACAATTCAAATTCCTTCACTCTGTCGAAGGCAAATGCATATCCACATTTGATATCAGTAGTGAACAAACATCAAATGAAAACAGATTTGATGCATACCTTCAATATTGAAATGCTGATCCTAACAATAGTAATATGCAGTATTACTAAATAAAATACATTATGTACACACAACAGTAACTAGTGGTAAGTAATTTAAAAGTATGAGTTGAAAATGAAAAATATAAATATTCTTATTTCCATCATACTGCATCACTTGCAAGTGAAACTTTATTGCTTCTAAATATATAGATAGGCAGAATTTCCTGTTGTTTGCCAAATAACAGAAAACATTATTCTTTACAGCCATTCAAACTGTTTCCCAATGGATGTATTTTTCACGTTTACTTCTTCAAAGCTAAACTCATGGCTTCTGCCTTGGCTGTAGCTTTCTAAAATTTCACTGCAAATCATCCACTTCAGTCTAGCATGCAATGACGTGGTCTTTCTCAGAACAATTAAATACCTGTTGCTTATGGAATGGCAACGTCATTGATTCATCTGTCTTTCATCCTTGTACACTTGGCAATTTGAACATTTAACAGCCCTTTCATAGAGATACTAATCAATGATCATAGATGTGAAAATATTTTTATTATCTGTTTGAAGCCAACACAAACCCATAATTGGACTAAATACATGTAACTGTATGAAGGTGCACCACTTCTTGTTCTGTAATCAAATACAGTGAGATGAAATTTCTCTCCTCCAGTTTGAAAATATTTGTTTAGGAACTATTTTGTACATCCTAAATTTTTGGGGTATGAAAGCAATTTATGTTTTTTAAAAGAATTTTAAAAAAATCACTTTGCTGATGTTGACAGCGATGCAGGTATGAGGACAAACGTGAAATGATGCTTGCACAATCATGAGACTGTTCGTGTCACCATAACGCCCTCACGGAAAGTACAATAAATTCTTCATTTCTTAGCCAATAGCAGGAAGGGAAACGTCAGGATGAAGGCTTCAGGGAACTTGCGATTCCTCTTCGTCCACATGACCTGTCGTGTCGACATGGCACCGATACACATAGGCACTGACCGACAGGTCATCATCTGACCGCAGACACACTTTGCCCTGTGGACACTCGCATCTGTGAACACAAACACAACAGTGCAGTCACTAAAGGGGAATGTCAAAATTGGTGCCAAATTCAGTCAAGCCCTAGAATCTATGCTCACTCTTCCATCCAAAACTCACAGTATATGTTACAGGGTCTTTTACTGACTCCGACCAATAACGTCTGGCACTCAACGCCCTATTTCATCTCAGTGCTAAGTTTTATGCGATACAAGTGCTGGCAGGAAGTGACAAATGACACTGGTCAGAAAAAAATAATGTATATTGGATTTAAAAATAAAATATTCTGTGAAAATACGAACTGGTTTGAACTGGATCCTAGCTGGATCAAACGTATGGCCTTTGACTTCGTGATAAAGAGAGCACTTATAATTATCTATCAATATTGTCGCTCAACTAACACATTTTACAAACAGTTTCATTAGAAGGCGACTAGTTTCGACCCTGAACTCGGGTCATCATCAGGCCGTGATAAATATGCATGTATACGGAAAAATACCATACGTTGAAGATCGCCCTCTTTACATTAAAAATACATTAAACACGTAGTGTACAAGGATAAAAATATTCACAGAAACGCTTAAGGACGTTTAAAACTTAAAGTTGTCACGTAATAATTTGTTAGTAAATTGTGTGTCGGTTGTAACTGAAAATATTGATATACATGATGACTGTTACACGGCCGGGGATGGTTCATATAAATAGCATTTGTTGTTTGGAAGAACGGTATAAAACTCTCCCTGTACAGCCCTGGACAGAGCCTCAGGGTTCCGAGAGGTTGAGACTCTCAGAATTTCTAGACGATTGGCACATGAAGTTGGCAAGACTGTACGGATAAGTACTGTACATACCGGCCACCTTCACCCGCCAGGGTAAAAAGGTCGCGGAGTGGTGCTGACCACCCACCCCATCTAGCGCCGAGGTTAAAGAAAGAGTAAGCTACACCTCTAATTCCATTCCGGGCCTCCATTGTATCTTATAGTGGGAACTTTTTGTGTCGCCTATAAATTCAATAGGCCGCAGCTTATTTCGTTACTGTCATAACCAGCCTTGGTTCATGTACCAATGTGCAGGCTTTCTTCGCCCCAAAGAAATCCTTACCAGTAAGCACCCACTTCTGACTTCGTACTATTTCGTACATTCGAAGGAAAAATGACACAAAGCAGGATCACTTTATTTCCCATTTCACCAGTCGTCTTCACCGACGATGCCACAAATGCAAAAATTCTCCAAGTCTGTGCTAGTGTGAAGTCTCCAGATTGTTCTGAATGAAGGCATCACGATGTGCTTGTAATTCAATTAACGTTACACTGTATACGTCAGCACAATCTCTCTTATTCTTAACAAGGCTACATGTTTCGACTAAAAGTTAGTCATCTTCAGGCCCTTACATTTTCCGTTACCAGATGCTTTGCCCACTTTGGGATCCCATAGTGTTTGCAATTGTGGAATACATCTAGTTAAATAGTTAACTAGATGTATCCCACAATTGTAAACACTATGGGATCCCAAAGTGGGCAAAGCATCTGGTAACGGAAAATGTAAGGGGCTGAAGATGACTAACGTTTAGTCGAAATATGTAGCTTTCCTTAAGAATAAAGGAGATTGTGCTGACGTATACTGTGTTAACGTTAATTCTCCAGATTGTGTCGGGTCCGTACGTGTTCTGGTCCAGGTAAGACTGAAGAAAACAGTCCGCCTCTTCACTTACTGGAGAACGTTACGACCTCCCACCCCCTCGTGTGTCAGTTCTCTCTACCCACGGTACGATACGTTTGTGTGTGTGTGTGTGTTTTTTACTTACGTGTTCTTCATGAAATAGTCGACTCGACGAGTGAAAGGAATATAGACTGCCCATCCACAAGGCGTGCTGCTGTGGCAGAACTTCACCACACCGGTCTCCTCCACTGGTCGCTGTAACAATCAAAATCACAACCCTCCATGTACACCTCTTTGTGCAATTTATGCCACGTGGACAAATTAATAAACCGCTATTCCACATTATCCGAAACAAAACAAAAAGAAATTTAAAGACCTACCCCCCCCCCCTTGGAAGAACTAAGCGCACTTACGAGGATAATATTTAAGAGGATCGTAATGAAGTCATGTGGGAACATGCTGACTGGATTCATTTCATTTCATTTCATTTCATACGGTAATAAATGTCCACAATACTATAAGGGAGGTGGGTCAAGGTCTTCTGGGATAAGTTGGAATGTCGTTAAGTAGAGATTTGTTGAAGATTTACTGCAGAGAAAGTATGTACAGCATGTTCGAAGACAAGTAACAAAGTTGTTCTGCTAACCAATTTGAATAAATGTGTACACAATGACAAACGTGAAATAAACATCAGTGAGGAAAGCAGATAGGTACCCAGATTTGCAGGAATATACTGCCTCCATCTTCACGGTATTTAGTACCCGAACTCTTGACCACAGACGCAACAGTATTCTCCAAAAGGATGGTAACCATCTCCCAGCCTGTACAAAATTACACCTCAGAAAACTAATATTACTGCGGGCGAATATCGCAGTTCGCATGACCGTGCAAACATTGGGCGTTGGTTCTTGGTTGTCGATGATGTTTAGCGGTTAGCGGGTCTCATGGCGGCGCCATTGGGACTTTGGGTTTACGGCTGTGGATATAACAGATGAAAATAGACACGCACTTAACGCCTCTAAAGGCCAGTGGTCACTATATGTACCGCACAGTGGTCACTATATGTACCGCACAGTGGTCACTATATGTACCGCACAGTGGTCACTATATGTACCGCACAGCGGTCACTATATGTACCGCACAGTGGT
>Ga0131853_10027298_pt1 | contig 10252 bp, 6 predicted proteins | sample TergutLab28metaG_FD_92764 | JGI IMG/M metagenome (GOLD analysis project Ga0131853, IMG submission 92764) | Labiotermes labralis P1 segment gut microbial communities from Petit-Saut dam, French Guiana - Lab288 P1 (version 2) (version 2) | ecosystem: Host-associated > Arthropoda: Insects >... | reverse complement strand
TGGACTTTTTCACCGAGGAAAACTTTGACATCCTAGGTCTACAAGAAATCAAAATGACCAAAGACCAAGGCGACTTTTCCTTTAAAAATCATCATGACTACTGGTATTCAGCCGAGAAAAAAGGATACGCCGGCACAGCACTCCTCACCCTTGACCGTCCCTTAACCATCACCTACGGACTAGGCATCACTGACCACGACAACGAAGGACGTATCATCACAGCCGAGTACGAAAATTTCTACTTCATCACCGTCTACACCCCAAACGCCAAGCGTGACCTATCCAGACTTAACTATCGCATGACATGGGAAGACGACTTCCGAACCTATGTAACAGCGTTAAAACAGAAAAAAGGGGTTATCATCTGTGGTGACTTAAACGTCGCCCACCGAAAAATTGACCTAAAAAATCCCAAATCCAACCAAAAAAACGCAGGCTTCACCCGAGAAGAACGAGAAAAAATGACCCATCTCCTTGACGCAGGATTTGTAGACACATTCAGATATCTCAACCCCAACCTAGAAGGTGCTTATACCTGGTGGAGCTACATGAACAAAGCAAGAGACCGAAACATAGGCTGGAGAATCGACTATTTCTTAGTATCAGAAGACTTAGTAGACAACATCACCGACGTAAAAATTTATACCAACATACTAGGCTCTGACCACTGCCCTGTAGGATTAACCTTGACACTTTAGAATAATCTACACGAAAAATAGAATATATACGAAAATAACCTTTCAAAAACCAAAAGTTTATGATATAATAAAATCTGAAATGCAGAGGAATTCTATCTTTGAAAATCATGAAAACGATGAACAAAAACGTTATCATATTAATCAAACGCTTTCTCAAAAAAGATTTATGTCGCTTTTTGCGTAACTATAAGTAGGGGGGTACTTCTCTACTATAGATTACAAGGAGCTGAAAAAAGTGATGAAGCAAGAAATTAATACGAGCCTCACCAACGATATCTCATATACTGAGGGTGGAGCAATCTACGATGAAAACTTCAAAAAATTCCTATCTCGAAAAAAGATATTGGCATGGATAATGAAAGAATGCCTATGGGAGTTTAAAGATATCCCTGTGGCAGAAATAGCAAACAAATACATTGAGGGAATTCCTGAAGTAGGGAAAGCTAAAGTCTTCGATGGCGAAAAAATCCAAGGTTTACCCACAGAAGTCATCAATGCCAACAACGGCAAAATCTTTTACGACATCCGTTACCGAACCTTAGCTCCAAATGGTGATGATACCATCGAACTTATCGTAAATGTCGAGGCACAAAATAAATACCATACAGGCTACCCATTAGTAAAACGAGGTCTATTTTACAGTTCACAAATGATTTCTAACCAATACGGTACTGAATTTGAAAAAATGGATTACAATAAACTCAAAAAAATCTACTCCATCTGGCTTGTCCACGGCGTACCCAAAAAATTATCAAATACCATCACTCGATACGATATATTAGAAACTAACATTTTGGGTCATGTAGCAGAGAAAAAAGAAAACTATGACTTAATATCCCTCGTCATGGTCTACTTAGGAAAAGACCAAGATCTCCAGCAGTCAAAAATGTTAAACTTATTGAAAGGCCTACTTTCAAAAGAACTAAATGGGCAGACAAAAACAAAGATATTAGAAGAAGAATATGGCATCCCAAGAACACAAGAATTAGAAGAGGAGTTGGAACATATGTGCAATTTAAGCAAAGGATTTTTTGAAGATGGCATTGAGCAAGGAGAGTATAAAAAAGCCATTGAAATGGCGAAAAAACTACTTAAAAGAGGACTATCCTTAGCTGATATCGTTGAAGACAGTGGACTGCCAACTGAGTTAATCCAAGATTTGCAACAAGAACTTTAGAAAATAAGTTGTATATACAATTGAGGCGGGTGTTGGTTTTTGGCTAACATCTTTTTCAATCTCGACAACTCAAAGCAAAACTGAACACTTTATCTCAATCAAAAAGTAGGAGTTCTCAATGAAAAAACGCACAATTATTTACCCATTGAAAACATTCAAATTGATGCTATTCCCGGCAAGTTGGTTACTTTGCGTAGCTGTTTTTGGGATAAACTTTAACTCAAACCAAAAATGGCAAAGTGCCGAAATCGCCCTTATTATGTTACTTCTCTTTTTAATGGCATTAACTGGATTTATTCTCCTTTCACTACCAATCGCATGGCTAATTGGTTCTTATCAAGATAAAAAAAGATGGCTTAGTTACAACCCGAAACCTAAATCTAAATGGTTAAAACTAAGCTGGCTACTCATCATTATGCCTGTATGTGTAACACTGATTGCTAGTATAATAAGCTATCAAAATGAGCCACCTATAATCCACAGAGAAAGTGTCATAGCCATTCAGGAACGAGCAAATAGGGTAGGGCAAAACTATTTTTTGCTATCAACCACAAACACTAGCTTTCGAGGGACGACCAATCGTTCCTTTGAAATTTCATGGGAAGTATATCAAATACTTGAAGTAGATTCACCAGTCTATATCATAGAATATCGCCGACTTTTCGGATGGGGAATACAGATAATGTTAGAAGAAGATACAGAGTTCGAAATGGTTCAAGAAAAACAGACTGAACCAGAAAAAGAAAGCATACCACATCACCACTTACATACAACTTTCATCACTGAAGAACGAATTCATGAAAATATGCCAGAATTTACTTTTTACAGAATTGTTGGTGAGGCAATAAATGAGAATTTACATACTCATAATGTTACCATCAAAATCAAAGAAAATGGTGAAATCGTACAAATATTCGATGACTTAACTCAATCATTTATAGGAAGCATGAGAAGATGGATTCGAGATGGACATATCGAAGATGAACAATTTGAAATTCAATTTGCTGATTTTACCGGAAATGGTTATTTAGGTATGAGCTTAGTACAAAGTCTGGGCGGTAGTGCTGAAAATTTACCTTCATATTTCTGGCTATGGGATATTGAAAAAGGTCAATTTATAAGAAACGAAGAATTGGAATTTTTGAGTTCTTTTTCTCATGTGACCGCAATTGGCAATGGTTGTGTTGTTGGGCGTGTTCGTGAGGGGACAATGGGAGAGTCCTTTGGATTTCATCAATATATCAATGGTGAATTCGTGTATATGTACACAAGAGCCAGAGGTTTTTCGTCCGAGACAGGGAGGAGCTTTATTTGGGAATACAATATGAGGACTGGGGAAGAAGTGCTCCAGTATTTCGAGAATGGGGAGGGAAATTTACATCACTTTGAATGGAGTTGTTGAGGATGCCGATGAAGAAAGCAAAAACATTTACCCTAGCTTCCATTTTAGCAGTCGGAGTTGCTTTTGTTGTAGTTGAAATATTACACATCCTAAGTATCCATTTTCCTTCAATTGTCGGTTGGGGAGTCCTGATGCTAATTGCCAATGCGATCATTATTGCTCCCATAAAAATGCGAAAAACAATGAATAATGAAGAAAGAGAAATCTACATCAAAAAATTGACTTTAACAGCGGTTGGTCTATATGTACTTTCAACCATACTCCTATACTTTCCAGAGCGTAATCAGTTCGGTTTACTAGATTTTTTCATGACACTTGGCATCACCTTTCTTACTCTGTTCCTTTTGAAAGTTTCGACCGCTTGGATTGACAGAAAAAAACAGGAAAAAGGTAAATTGCCAATATTTAAAAATTATCTTCTGCCATCGTACGCTCTAAGTATGATTATTTTCTCGTTTTTTTTCGTAATGCTTAACTTCCAAAACATAAGTGAACCATTGGCTGAAGCGCGGCGAGCCGAAAGACGTATGAATGAATTGGAAGCAACAACCAGTAATTGCAATATCATTGCAAGAGGAGAGGTAGGTAATGGTGGCGCACCTTGGTTGTTATGTGAAAATGGCGTGGTTAAAGTTGGTGGAGGAACGATTTGGCATAATGGGAATCTTGCTTTTTCATTCACTTCTGCTTGGCATGAACCTAATTGTAATCCTTTTGATGACCGTGAAAATCGCTGTTTTGCACACGACATTCCTATTAGAGAAATTATTTTTACTGAACCCGTTACTGCACGGAATCAATTAGTAGGGTTATTTGCTTGGTTGCCTTATTTAGAAACCATAGAAAATATCCATTATATTGATACGAGCAATGTGACAAGAATGACGAGTATGTTTGAAAGAACGGGTCTAACAACTTTAGATTTATCAAGCTGGGATACAAGTAGTGTTACAAACATGACATTTATGTTTCATTGGTCAAGTGATTTAAATGTATCTGGTTGGGACACCAGCCAGGTAACGAATATGAGCTCTATGTTTGACAAAGTAGGGGCAACAAACCTAGACGTATCAAACTGGGACACAAGTAATGTAGAAACAATGAGGTCTATGTTTCAAAGTACAAGTAACTTGACATATTTAGATGTATCAAATTGGGATATTAGTAATGTTATAAACTTAGATTTTATGTTTAGTCGGACAGGAGTGACACATTTAGATGTATCAAATTGGGACACGGGGAATGTAGAAAGTATGAGAGGTGTGTTTAGTCATACAAATTTAACTCATCTTGATGTTTCTAGTTGGGATACGAGCAATGTAACCAATATGGGTAGCATGTTTAGTTCGGCAAGCATAGAAAACCTAGATGTATCAAATTGGGACACAAGCAATGTAAGAACAATGAGCAGTATGTTCAATCGAACAAGAAATTTAACAAGTTTAGATGTATCCAACTGGAATACGAGCAATGTAACCCAGATGTCAACAATGTTTACAGGAACAAGCATCACAACCTTAGACTTATCCAACTGGAATACGAGCAATGTAGAAAACATGACAAGCATGTTTCAAAGAAGAAGGGATCTCAACACCTTGATACTAGGTTCAAATTTTGAATTTGTGTGTGAAGAGGGAAGATGTAATGCGACTAATCAGAGAAATGCAGATTTCCCCATATTCTCCACCACAGATTGGCAACTAGGTCGTTGGCAAAATGTAGGAACAGGAACGCCAGAAGCACCAAATGGCGAACATATCCTAACAAGTGCCGAACTAGTGGAACAATTCAACGGACAAACAATGGCAGACACATTCATTTGGCAACCCCATCAACCAACCCCACCTCCACAACAACCAATAGCTCCACCACGCCCTACATATCATGTGATTCAATCAGGCGATACCCTCTACGAACTTGCCCTACGATATCAAACCACAGTTGCAGAATTTATAAGATTAAACAACATCGAAAATCCCGATTTCATTCAAGTCGGTCAAACCTTAATAATACCTCCACCAAGAATGGTCACTGTGAGATTCTACTATTACGATACGACTATTGATCCACAAGTCATGTTCATCGAAGAAGCTTGGGCTTATGAATCAATATCTTTTAGATATGACAGCTTTTGGGGACACTTCATCCCAATCATGCAGAGGCAAACAGGCATAGAACTATTAGGTGTCTACCATGTAGATGGCATGACTCATATTGATTTAGCACCAGATGAATGGCAAAGATTTAACGAAGGTTCAACAGGGGTGGGAATCCGTTGGCAAACACTATTTCGCACATTAGCAAGCATTCCATATCTCGCAGAAGTACGAATTTTAATTGACGGAGAAAGAGATGTCTCAACTGGTCATGTTAGCTTTTGTGGCACATTTATCCTTCAACACGATGGTAATTGGGAACATCTCCATACAGATTGCTGGTAAACATGTTCGGAAATAAAAAACGATTCAGAAGTCGAAAGCCTCGAAAGAGCAAAATTTCGTAATTTTAAGGCTCCGAAGAGATATTTCTGGTACTTTTTACCCCGATACCATCATTTTTGAGGCCTTAGATAGCGAAAAAATGATGATTTAACCCCATTTCGAGCCTTAAAATACTTGCTTTTTATTGTTTTAAGGCTTTAAGAGAGTGAGGTCACACCCTCGCATGATTCGAGGAGTTTTTAACTTTTTAGCTACGAAAAAGCCCATATTATCAGGTTCTAGCAATATTCACAATTGTCTAACAAGGTAGTCTACTGTAAAAGGAGAAAAATCATGAGAGCATTCAAATATGAATCCACCCTCGAAGACGGCAGCCTAGCATTAGCACTTGCCCCTGCCTTAACCCCAACTGGCGTCGAAAAGTCCCCTATCTTCTTCCGCGGCATCGCCAAACACCCACAAATCTTAGCCCGTGGCTTACTAGTCCTTGCAGACATCACAGCCACCCGCTATTTCAAATATGTCCCCGATGCCCAGCGAGACCCTGTCTTATCTGCCCAAGGAGATAGGTTGCGTGCTGAGTGTTTTTCAGCATGTAACGGCGTTTACGCTCGACTAGATCTCTTATCAACAGGATTTGAAGGAGAAATCGGCTTTGGAACAACCAATGTCGACATCGGTATGACACTAAGAACAGCCCTTACTGGCATGAAACAAAAAGATAAATTCCATCTTCTTATCGGAAGCGATGGATTTACAACTTCTCAACTAAGACCCATTGATGACACATTAACAAAGCTAGAAAAAGTCATCCACGAACGTCCTGTTCAAATGCCTGACAGGTGGATACGAGCCCTAGGCAACACAGCAGAAATCCACCGCAAAATGAAGCCTGTCCTCACCCTAAAAGGCATCCAAGCCAAAGGCTTCCTAACCACTTTACCACCCGCAACAGGAAAAGACCAATCAGGCTGGGTAACCCCAACCCCAACAGGTGCCAAACTCATGCCAAGACCATCAAAATCCTCCGCCTATATCTCAGGCCTCCATCGCCTAAGTGCCTTAAAACGAATCATGACCCACGTCACTCAAATCACCTTTTATATGCTCGACAACTTAGAACCAGGTCCTTCCATGATAGAACTAACCCTCCCAGACACTCGCCTAACCATTAGCCTAACTGGAGCGTCTTGGCAAGGCTACTCAGGAGAGGGGGCACTCCTAGAATCTCTAGCCCAAAAAGAAACCCAAGAAGATGCCGAAAAAATAAAAGAAAGCCTAGCTTTTGACGCCATCATTAATGAAAAAAACCTAGCTGAAGAATGGAACATCAGCCGGAAACGCGTACAAAGTGCCCTAGCATTACTAGCAGTATCAGGTAGAGTAGGCTTTGACGCCTCCGAACAAGCCTACTTCCATCGAGAATTACCAGATGACCCCAATCGCATCCTAAAAGACAACCCCCGACTAGTCGGTGCTAAAAAACTAGTAGATAACATCACAAAAACCGGCAAAAACAACTGGATTGTTTCCTCACAAGATGCCAATTACCTCGTTCACTACGAAGAAAACACAGGAGCTCACCAAGCCAAATGCACTTGTACTTGGTATCTCAATCACCAAAACAAACGCGGCCCATGCAAGCACATTTTAGCCATCCAATTGAAAAAAGACAAAAGTCTATAAAATTCTAAAATTTTCTTGACAACCCCACCCGAAAACTGTATCATCTTATAAATAAGAAACAGGAGGTGAGGACCATGGACAGAAAAAAACTAGTTGAACAATTCAAAACTGAATTGAGACAAGTTATTAAAAATTGTGAAGAAGGGAAAGCTGATGAAGAAATTTTTAGGACTAATGATTTTATTTGTATTTCTGTTGCCTTTTTTGATTTCTTGCATAAGTCAAAATATACCACTGGGTGTGTGGCATAGTGAAGAATCGAATATGACCTTGTTTATTGACCCAGAATTAGATCCCAGAGGTGGAAGATGGGGAGGTCGGTTTCCAGGAATTTATGTGCAGGATGGCGTAGAAATTGACATAGTGATTTATATTCAATCGAAAGATTCGGATATTGTTATCGAATTTGATAGAGCAAATCCAATTTTTCACGGCTTTTTTGTTATTGAAAACGACATGCTTCATCTAAGAACCTACCCATCTCCTGATGGTATAATAGAAGTCGAATTCAGAACTATCATTTTCGATTTAATGGAAGAAGTGACGAACTGAATGACTCGAATGAACGATTGATTAAACCATTGGATAACTTTAAGGCGTCATCAAGATATTGGATTTCGTGGTATAATTTCCACAGAAAACGGCAGTTAGGAGAGAGAAAAATGAGAATATTTAAACAAATGTGCATGGATTTCAAAAGTGACATCCTTTTTAAGGACAACCTTGATTATATTGAGGCAGTATTTGAAAAACTAGGCATTACTTATGACAGCATGGGACTTATGTTTTCCATCGCTGATGTTACTAATAACAAATTAGAGAAAATCATAAAAAAGTATCCAGCTTTAGAAAAATACATGTGTCCTCACAATCAATCAGTAGATGGTCCAATGAGAAAAGTATCCAGTGGACACACAGCTGAAAATGGAAGTTACACATTGCGCGTTGACAAATCCGAGCATGAAATTTTACGCGAACTTGTAAAAAAGACACCACGCCCTTTTAACTTTGGTGCCATATCGATTTTTATAGACAATGTTCGTTGGTTTCCAGAGGAAGAAATAAATACCACGCCCTGTATCATTGGAGAATATTCACCAAACGTAAAACCTAGCCCTTACTACCCACAGTCTTACATGTCGAATAATATGATTTTGATCAAGCAATTTGATTATGGTAAAAAGTTCAATCCTGTCTGGTTCACCATTGAAGTAGGTGACGAAAACAGCGAAATAAAGGATATAACTGAGCTTGAAGAAAAATTGAGCGACCTACTAGGAAAACCATTCGGTACAAGGTACTATCAAACAAAATATCATTTTTATTTCAGTGATAAAGAAAAAGAACACTTAGCCCAACAAGATAAAACATTTGCAACAACATTCAATCCAATCGCAACCGAAATTAGAGATTTAGTCAACCATGCCGAGAAGATCCAGCAGATTAAAGAAATGTCCTACACTTTTCCTTTCGCAGCCTCTGGTAATTCCCGCACTTCAGGACTTTCCCTTATAAAAGCTTTGAAAAAAGTTCTCCCAGCCAAGATGTACAACTACACAAATAAAGGTGGCGGATTTTTTACCATCGAAAAGAAAAATGAAAATAATCATTCATTCATACTCGAGTGTAGCATGACACCTAGCTTTAAAAGAATAGATGCAGGAATCGTTATTTCAGCTCACAACTTCAAACACAACATTGGTTCTGCCTACGGCATGCCACTGGTAGAAAAATTCGATGCCATCCACCCAAATATCCAAGAAGAATTGGAATATCACATTGCCAATTTGGCGGTTGCATTAAAAAAATGCGAAGCAGAATTAAGTGACGAATTATTACGACTATATGGAAAATCTGTTATATAACCCAATTGGTGAAGATGCAACATAAAAAACAAATGATAAAACTGGAGGAATCCCGAATGAACCCAAAACTACAAGAAGCAGTCACCATTTTCAAAGAACTAGGCTGGGAAAATGTAACTGCCGAAAATGTCTTAACCCTACCCACAGGCACACCAGAACAAAAGAAAATAGTCTTAGCAGGGTTAAAAAATGGCGAATGGGGTGGGTTTGCGGAAGAAAATAAAAATAGTTGGAGTTGGAAAAGCCATGTTGACGTAGACACAGGGAATCTAGCACTATTTGCCATTCGCATCGGTGTAGATACAAGACGTGCATTTAATATATGCTTTTCTTGTGACAAAAAAATGCTTCTGAAAGTCATTATCCAACGTGGTGAAAAATTTGCTATCAATTTTGTTGAAAAGTTCTCTGCCACAAGTCAAAGATTTTCAGAAAACGGTCTTTCTAACCTTGGAGAAGAAGTGGTTTATCTAGTCGACAAACTAAACCTTGAAATTCCTCAAAACGTCGAATACATGAAAGACTGGGCTGTTTGTATCGCATCAGCCTTAAACCTAGATGTAAAAAGTAATTTCTGGCAAAGTCATGACAAAACCAAATTTTCTGACACAACCCTTATCACAAAACGATTTATCCAACACGTAGAAACAGGCGTAGCACTCAATACACCTGCCACTGGTCCATTCGGCACCATTATTCCCGCTGGCGTGAAACTTAATTTGCTACCAAGAGAAAAAGCAATTGACTTAACATTTTCAGCCCTAGATGCCAGCGTCCGTCCAGGTGACAGAAAAGCCTGGCTACAAGTCATGGAAATGCTAGAAGTCAGCGATAAAAACCTATGCGATCGAGCCGAGTCTATCATCCCACTTCTGGCAACAGGCGACAACCATATCATCAACACATTAGCCCCACCCCTTATCGCAGGCGTTGATAATGATCTCCTAACTGAAACCCTTATAAATGCCTTTGCAACAACCACC
>Ga0131853_10027297_pt1 | contig 10253 bp, 7 predicted proteins | sample TergutLab28metaG_FD_92764 | JGI IMG/M metagenome (GOLD analysis project Ga0131853, IMG submission 92764) | Labiotermes labralis P1 segment gut microbial communities from Petit-Saut dam, French Guiana - Lab288 P1 (version 2) (version 2) | ecosystem: Host-associated > Arthropoda: Insects >... | reverse complement strand
TGTTAACATATAGAGGGCGGTCGGGGTCTTTTTTCTCCCCGCCCGCGCGCGGGGGGGGGGGGGGGGGGGGGGGGGGGGGGGGGGGGGGGGGGGGAGCTGCTTCACTGGGGACTCTGGAATATATGTTAAGAATGTCTCCGGATACAAGCATCTCTATCCATTGGGGCCCCTTTCCATCCGAGGGAAACCTGGTATGTGGGGGGGTTCGTATACCGGAGACTTTGACAGATGAATGAAGGAAGGCTCTAGTGGTGGGACATCTTTCTGCGAGGGATTCCATCAAGGGGACCTTGAGGAAGGGCTCCTGTACTGGGGAAACCGGAAGATGAGGTTTTTGTGACAGATGCAAAATACCCTGTAAACAGGCCTCTCTCTCCATAGAAGCCCTGTTGGGGAACCTGGAGGGGGTTTGTTTGCCGGGACTTTTGAGAGAAAAGAAAAGTATATCTGGTTTCCTTGCTAGGAACCGGAAGTCATTAAGATTTTAGGTATGGAGGCCATCTGACACTTTAGTAAGGGAACAGGGCTCTCCTGAGGTGATAGTATATTATGGGGAACAAAGGGCCTGTCTATAAGGCCTAGGAGCATCGGGACCGTAAATGCTCGAACTCAATGTTAATCTATCTATCTATCTATCTATCCCCTACAGAATACAAAATGACCACTCCATTAGAACAGCAATGTGACTCATCCTGTTGCAGTGCACAAGCCACAAGTCTATTTACCCAACACTATGCATATAAAGCTCCGTTTGAGAGAAATGTTTGCGCAGGCGTTGGATAGAGAGAGACGGGTTGGCTTATGCAAGACAAAAAATTCCCAGAATAAGTGAGACCAAGGTGAAAGAAGAAATTACGTTAAGTTAAAAAAATGAATTTTCGTTTGATTATGAAGTAAACAACTATTCGAACACAGTGACGTTGTTAGTGTAAAATTAAATGCTACAGAAAAATGAGCCTGAGAGGCAGAACCCTTCTAGGGAATGAAAAAGCGGAAAATTACAGTGAAATTGCGCAGGACCTAATTTCATCGTACTGTGTTTTGGGGCTTAACTTGTCAATGGAACTTCATTTTCTGCATAACCGTTTGGATTTTTTTCCCTCTGAAAACACGGGAACCGTCTCTAATGAGCACGGTGAAAGGTGCCATCAGAACACTTCCCAAATGGAAAAGAGGTACAGTGAAAAATGGATTCCCAATACGTTGCCTGACTACTGTTGGAGTCTTATAAAGAGATACCAACTGGCGAATTTAAGAGGTGAAAGAAGAAGTGAGTGTTTAATGACGAATTTGTTTGTTTTAGGATAGCGTATATGGAGACATTATTCTTTATTTGACGCTGAATACTGTAATTTGAAACCAATATTTTACTTTTTATTACCAACCTGGTTTTGTAATATGAGGAAGGTCTCGTTTTACGCGATTTATTTTTGAGCGATTTCGCTTTAACACGACAAGGAAAAATTACGCCACTCTTCGAATTTACACGATAATTTTCGGTTTAACGCGATTTGACCTAGACCATTCGTGTTTTCACCTGTCTTATGTCGGAGGCTAGCAGAAAGTATCATCATGTCACGCCATCAGTCACGTGTATGGATTGATTAAATTGGTGATATAATCACGCGTCTGATGTAGTTCCGCCTTCAGCAACATTGGTTTTTATTACCAAAATAAGTGAGAAACGTAAATCTACATCACCTACACAATCCAAACGAAAAATCAACAAAAGACAATAAGTAATGAAGAAATATTAGACTTAATAAGGCGACTCGAAAAAGGTGAACTAATTGTGGACATATGCTTTAATGTTAGTTCCGCTCATAGCTGCGTACGTCCAACTCGTGATATTACAGAACGTGCTAAGAAAGGAACCCAAGTGAGCAGGATTACCACAGTCCTACCGAAATTAACCGTACCAAAAAAAAATATTGATATGAATCTCGTGCTTCTTTACCTGACAATGGAAACAGAGCCGATTGTCGAAATATCGAGCTTCTTTAAAAAAAAAATTAGACGAAGAACAAAGGCCCCCCCTCCCCCCCCCCCCAAAAAAAAGAAGACTGTGTCAGTGAACTTCAGTCGTGTTCTGTTCTCTCTTTTGGATTTCTTGGTCCTTGAATATGGGACCGATAGATTGTCCCGAAACATCAGTAAGGAAATACAAGTCTGCACTGTGTAATAACTCACAAGAACGCGGATCTCACATGACAATTTGGCGATGCAGACCGTGGTTTGACTCCGCATGGTCTGGTTCAGAGCGATCCGGTTTGGCGGAGTCCAGTTGAGCGTTTCATTCGCAAATTTAAGATGACCTCACACATTAAAGCACCAAATGTAAAGGAAAAACTTCGTTCTGCAATCTAGTAAGCGCGGCACGTATTTATGTCTCATTTGGTGTGTGTAGTTCCATGCTGACTATTGCATCATCATCACCATCGTCAGTGTTGTATTTTCTATTATTTTTATCATTATTTTCACGTTTTTCACTGTCATACTCTCCTCTTTTTGTCGCTGTCATACACAACTTCTTCTTCGTGTTACTCTGTAAATGTAATTCACTCCTATTAGATCACTGTGTTCACTTGTTTGTTATCCTATCGCTGTTATAGGTATGATGCTGTACTTAGCATCGACATGCTCCTGTGAATAAACGACGTAAGTCCTATAGCTGGTCAGTACAGTATAACACGGAAGGATGACGTGATTAACCGCCGCTTCTTTCGTGAGTTAGAACCGACTTTCGGCATTGGGGACACTAATGTCGCATCGTTGTAATGTACGACAAGCCTGCATAGATGGCAGAAGAGGTGTCACAAAAGATTATCATTGACTCGGGTATCTTGTCATGTATAATCCGTGACATGGTCCGAGGTTGGAAACAAGTATGTTGAGAATGCGAAGGAAGACTGCCTGTATTGACGATATATCGAATCTCTCGTAAATTACTTCGATCTATCAAAATCTTTCTGTTACTGAAACTAGAATTAGGTTAATTCGTAACCGAGTAAATAATGTGCGCATAATAGTTCGTCAATATAATTTTCTGCCGCATGGTGATACCTTATAATATTCAGCTGATAATATTTGCCATCGAATTTTCGTACGTGTTGTCGTAACCACTGAATTGTGGTTGTTAGCCGTCAGTTTTCGTATGGCTGCATCACACTTCAGGTATGTATTTAATATTTCTCGTGAAGCAGTTTAAAGTATTTTTCATTATACCTCTCCCCTAGCCTACATACTCAGGAATAATGCGACGACTGTTTATTATCCCCATTAGCAGACCATAGATTCTGCCTCATAACCTGTGAACATTGGTCAAAGGACTTTTTTTCTTTTATTCACTTTCGTCAGAGAAAGCTGTCTGCTCGACTGTAGATTGTACTCTGTAAGATTAATCTGCAAGATCTTGTATGTTACTACATGTCATTAAAACGTGACCCTTACCAAACACATTGGTTGCAGAGCAAGCCCACTGTCATACTAGTGTCTTGATTGCAGTTCATTATGCAGCATTTATACAATAGAGCATGTAATAACGGATTCTAGGTGTAGGTCTGTTTTGAAATTATGTTCGTATCTTCTGCAACAAATTTTGCCATATAATTGTGTGTGTTTAATATGAAGTATAACCCTCTGAGCACATCAGCTGTGCTTTGGTATGAAGCTAGATATTGTGCTGCTGTTGAATGAATAACTTTGAGAATAGGTTTTATGACAGTAATGGTATAGGCAGGAACATACGGGAAACAGCGGATATTGATATACAAGCTACCCTCTTTACAGAAGGTGATTCTTTGTTCATGTATACAAATTATACCACCAAATGTAGCCTTCTTCACGAAAGGTTTTTATGCTTTGAGATAATGTAATAATGATAATGCAATTAGGAAGTATCTAACAGTTGTTTAAACATTTGTTACTTAATTGAAATGTACTACCACATAAATAAAGTGTCCTATATTAGTATTAGTGTGGTTATGAGTTGATACATTAATTATAATCTGGAAACACAACCTGTTCAATGTAAAGACATGTATCACCAATGCCGACTTACTCAAAATAGGGTATCATATGAATTTAGCTTTCTGCACTAATTTTATTTCATCTTTTGAGTGAGGTGACTAGTATTTTCTTTAGCATACACGATACTTATTAGCCCATACATATTTCATCAGTGTTTTTTGTAACATGAAAGACCATCACAGGAAACTGAGCTTCATAGAGTAATGTGTCATTAGGTTTTAAAATATGATTACTAATTCTAGGACACATTATGATGTATTCAGTAATATTACATTTAAATTTTACTTATCCTAACTAGACTGCCAGTTCTTCATTTTTGGAAGGTTTTTTACAACACAGTCATATGAAATGAGGTTAGGAAATGTGTAGAATGCATCTATATTTTATTCCCTATCTTTCATAATATACAGGTTATATTTCTGTATTGATGGACAAGTACATTATTCTGTGGTGTCTGTTTTCATGAAGGAAACATTTGAATGATGTTTGCTTGTTGATGGATAAAATGGCTGAAGTGCCTTGCTCTGATATGTGATTCAATACAAGTAACAATGGAAGAAAATTGGTTGTTTTCATGGCAAATGGCCAGGTAATTGAATTAAAATGTAATCTCCATACATAGAAGATTTTCCTTACTGCAGGATTTTAAGTTCTTATAGCAGTGTTACATAAAATATAAGTATCAGGGATTTGATGTTATCCAGGACTGCTGGACGCTGATGGTAAGGGCACTACAATCCTTCGACATGCCAGGACCTACTTAGCCAGTGTCACAGGATCACATCCCAAAAGACATTTACTGTCATTTGATGTTATTGTTTTACTGGTTGTTACTAGGTTCTATCATAAATAACTTTTATTAACTTGTTACGCTGTTGGACAGGAGACTGGTGTTCAGCAGTTTACTGAATCTCTTCGGGCAAATGATGTGATAATATCTTAGAGGTAGACCATCCGTTTTATGTGCTGCATGTGTTTAGCCTTTTTACTTATGATTATGTTATGTCTTATATAGCATTACTCAGAATTTGTAGTTGGTACAGCATAATTAAAGAATGAGTGTTAAAATTATTCTGTCCATTATGTCTTTAAACTTTTGTACACATAGATTTAGATGAGACACACTGAGAAATATGTAAGCATAATTATGATTTTTTTTAGTGAGTGAAGTAACAAACATTGTACAGACTTTAACACAGTTGTTGTGGTGCTGCAGCTGGAGGCAAAATCATGTCATGTAAGCTGCATTCACTCTAGTTGTTACAGTATTTTCTATGACAGACTATAGACATGAGCCAAGAGGCTCTGCTTAATAGAAGTACAGTTTTTGCTATGATTGGAATATGTCAGATATATTAATACATTTTCATTCTTGTGTTTTACAGGTGAAGTATGGATAAGGCTAGAAGTGTTATGAAAGTAGTTCTGAGAAATTCTTCTGGAGAATCCATTACTGTAAGCATACATCCAGATGATACCATTCAGGATTTGAAGAACAGAATACATAGTGAAGCTGGAATACACATAGATTTCAATCGGATGAACAGCAATGGGCAGAAAGTCACAGATGACCAAAATGTGGTGGATTATATATCAAGTGGTTAGTTTGAAAAATATAAGCAATTTACTGCATGGTGTAAAAGAACAGTTGAGAAGCTTGGCTAATCAAAAAATAATCAGAGCGTTCACATGTAACCTGAATACACATTTCAACATAGCAACATAGATTGTTGACAACCAGTACAGTGATATGCTGTACGACTGTACTCATGTGTACCTTCATGTTGCAGGCAGATGCTAAACAGGGTTTGTAGCATGTGAAAGGTAAAGTTGTCCCTGTGCATGTCTTAAAGACATGGGCCTGTAGCAGAATGGAAAAGAAAAATATGCCCCTGCCAATAGTCCAGCCCATAGCCTTTGTAACATGTTTCGTTATAAAATAAGATGACTTTTCAAGTTTTGTCTCTTTATGAATGTGGATTTTTTAATTAAAATATTGATTTTGGTTGCATTGTTATCTTACTTTCAAGATTTATTTGATTCATGTTAACAGGGATTTCTTTGCATAGAATCACCTGAATCATGTACCCATGGAGTTTGGCAGGCTGCTCTTGAATATAATGGTAAAAAGTTGTAGAAAGTATTTATGTCCTATCTATATCATCACAAAATTGTAATTATAAACAAATGATTATGGGTCTTAGTGATCTCTTTCTGTGGATAATTTTCCTTTGTATGAAATCTAGAAACTGTAGTGCATAGCCTTAAATTTTTTATAATCTTTACCATGTTCGTGTATGACATCATGTTCAGAAATTTCCAAACTCACTCTGGTGCCAAGAACAATAAGTAGTACAGGTTTCTGCCACTGGGTACCATCATGTTGCTATCTTCCGCATGAATCTAGTGAGCTTTAAGCCATAATCCTCTGCATTGTTTGTCAACCAGTGTGATTGTTGTTGTATTAATTGCCTTCCATGATGTTCTAATGACTGATTTGTAGGTACAGTGTATTTGCATTATGTTGTGCTTCATATTTGTGGAAGATGCATTGGAAATGCATGGAATTTTTAAAACAGCCTTCATTGAAAATGCCATCAAGAGAACATAGACTTTTGTGACTTACTCATTACGGTCATTGGGAAACTTCATTTGAAGTTTATGAGCATTCAAGTCATCCTCCACAGGTTGCACAGATAGAAACATGGAGATAGTTCACAAAATCATCAACAAAAACTGACAAAGTACCATTTTGGAGATTGTTGGAAGGTTAGGACTCTCATATGGAATATATTACTGAATTCTCAGAGAGGCATTGTACATGTATCATGTCTCTTTGAAGTTTGTGTCATTGATGAGCAGAAGCAGCAGCGATTTTTGGATGCTAAAAACTTGGCTTTGGTCTCCTGCCCTTTGTACACACCTGGTTGGACCCCTTATAATTTCTTCTTGTTTCAAAGAATGAAATTACAAATATGAAAGCATGTTTTGTAGTACGTTACTGTAATTCTGGAACAGTTACTGACCAGATTTTTTCAAGCTTGTGCAGAGAAGCAGTTGAGAACAGCTGTTATGGGCTGTTACACAGCATGTAGTGGTAACACCTTACCGACATGTTGGGACAGTCTGTCAGTCCCATCTTGTTGACCGTTGACGATGGGACTGATATGTTGTCCCGAAATGCCGGTAATGAATTACCACTGCACCCTGCATAATAGCCCAGAAGAGCACAGTTCTCATCTTCTTCACTGTGGAAGCTTGAAATCATGTCAGTCCAATTGTTCCTGAAGTTCTCAGTTACTGATCATTTACTTCACATTCCAAGACGTCGGTTTCAGTGGTGCTTCCAGCAGTAACAGATATGCTGGACCCTGTGTATAAAGTGCGTTAACTTGGAAGGGACAGTATTGACAAATAAGATATGTGTGTGTTTAATTCATTTATTGACTCAGTCCAGAAGTATTTGGGTATGATATCATATATATTAGCATACAAAGAAATGTCTGTCTTCGTACCAAATATCACATTCCCAATGAATGTCTTTCATTTGTTAACACTGTCAGATTGAACTATAATAAATTTGTTATTGTTTCCACATTATTATTTTACATTCCATGAGAAAATTACTCACAAGCTGCATATAAACCACTAAATTGTATAATTAATTTCTGTATATACATGGAAGCACTGTAATACAGTAAAGTATAGATCTAGTTTATGTATTCCACACTAAGTGAACATTCTCATTGTTCGAGTGAGTGAGAGTATTAATTCTGTCAGTAACTATGACATTTTGATTATCTGTTCATTTTAAGATATTGTCATCTTGGTTGTGATGCCATGTCATGTATGCTTGATATTTAGCAACATTCCTCCAAAACATCAATAAATTTCTAGCAGACTGCATGGCAGTACTCTTGGTATTCAGTATTTTCTCATGTAAGATATATGAATGTAAACCTGTGTCGCGTGACCCCATGTAATCTGATAGATAAGTACCAACTTCAAAAATATTTGTTCATGTCATATTCCAGAAGACAGGAATCTTTGTAGTTGCCTGAAGTGTTTCTCACACACACACACACACGCACAGACCTGTATTTCATTACTGAAAGTTTCTTCTCACTTCTGTAATTTAAGTTAGTGGCCATGCCGTCTGAAAGGAAAGTAGTGTTCATTATACAACCTAACGTACATTTGTATTTCAATCTTTATGTTGCCAGGTTTAAACTCAAGTCTGGCAGTTGGATTTGCCAAGAATGATGGGAGTGATAATGCACCTCAACTGACATGCATTGTACCAGGCTGTGCCAGCACCAAACTGGCTTGTCCTGAAAAAACATTGTGTACTTCGCCATCTTTAAAAGATAAGTAAGTATATAAAGTAAGATTGCTGGTATGATGGTATGTGTCAGATTACTAGTGCCATTAATCAAGGTAAATTTTTTTCTTTGGCCAAGTATGATACCACTGATGCTTGTAGAGGATGCAGCAATAACACGACTTTGCACCGTGTTAGGTAAATGGTCACTTTCACAGTCTGGCCACTGTATCCTGGAGAAAGAGCTCCCAGTACCCACTGGAAAGAAGTCTGTGAACCACAGAGATTGTCTAGGTGTTTGTGGAGTTCCGCTCTAGCTTTGTTACAGATCTGCATCGTCTTGTCTAGCATGTCATTTCTGACTTATTTAATACAGCATGAGGCATGAGACTTCCATTCATTTAACACACGTAATGTGAGGTACAAGACTTCTGAGTCATGGTAAGTCTGCGCCCCTGCAGTCAAGGCGTGCACGTTCTTGGATGGCTTGTATATTGGAGTTGTGTTTCAAAATTCCAATTCAGTTCATGCAGGTATGCTTTCCTCTTGATGTGTTGTTCTGTTTATTTACGGTCCTCACGATGGGCGAATTCCCAATCATAAGACCTGACAGGTGTCTTTCACTTCAAATGAAGCTGATACTTCTTTTCAGTAAACTAACCAGCTTCTGGGAAGAATTCTATTGCCTTCTTGTCTTCATATTTTTTATATGCTTTAGGCTAAATGATGGGACTAGCAGGAACTGTAAATTATTATGTTGCTGTTTTGTAATGCATTTTATTGTGTACTTCTCACTAGTGTGATGCTACTGCCTCACCTCTCATTCAGAATGCATGGCTTCTTTTCTCCACCTAACCATAAATCTTTATGATTCAATTCCTAAAAATGGAGGCAGCTGATATTGTTACTCCAGATTACACTATGTTAAATTTATCAGTTATAACCTCAGTGTTAGGCTTAGAAATGTTGTAAACAGTACATCAGAGAGAACGTGTAGGGGTGCATGGACTAGCTGCAGATCATTTTTGCCTGTCCAGGACACATGATTCCTTTGTTACTGCCATAGCCACAAAATAAAAATAGGTTTGGTTTGGCAGCTATGTTGTTATTTTATATTCTGTAAAAAGCATACTAATAAAAGTTGCATATTTTTTAAAGACATATTACCACCATACAGAATTTTAGGACGTTGGCACTGTTGTCACTGCTGTCTCAGAATTTTATACAGCTATAAGATATGCCATAAATGATAAGGAACTAAAAATTACAAAGGTAGGATGACCTGACATGGCATGACATTCATTAAAAGTCAGTCACTTACTGGTCATATTTCCCCTGTTGCAGCAGCCCATTTACATGATCTACCTGGCCAAGCACAGAATTTTTCAGTAGTAGTGCTGTTTTTCCTTAAATGATGCCGCTAGTTGTACAGAACTAGGAGATTGAAAATCCCCGATTTCTGCATAATAAACTCATAAAACCAAATTCCAATATGCCTGTCACTCTGTAGTACCTCAAGTTTTAAAGTCCCTAATTCCAGACAGGAAAGTTGAATGAAAATTTGTCACGTGCTTCAGATGTTACTTAGGAGGGGGAGGGGGCAAACAAACACATGGACACACAAGACATGTTATTCCTTCTTTTTGTTTAAAGTTTGGAAGGCAGGCAAGAAATTGTAGAAGACTTCACCTCAGAATGAGGTTAAGTTTGTGTGCACTCCTGGAAGTTAGTCATCAGCTGACAGCCTGTAATGTCCCAGCACTATTAGAAGCATTGTATTTGCTTAACCTTTACGCAACGGGATTTAAATTGGCTACAGTCAACCTTCGCGTACGACATTATTTTCGCTTGGCATTTAAATTTTTGTACATGGTTTACAAAAAACTTTATTATTTCAGGAACC
>Ga0131853_10027296_pt1 | contig 10253 bp, 6 predicted proteins | sample TergutLab28metaG_FD_92764 | JGI IMG/M metagenome (GOLD analysis project Ga0131853, IMG submission 92764) | Labiotermes labralis P1 segment gut microbial communities from Petit-Saut dam, French Guiana - Lab288 P1 (version 2) (version 2) | ecosystem: Host-associated > Arthropoda: Insects >... | reverse complement strand
TTGATGCGCCCGCCGGATCGCTCGTTGACCCGTTCGGCAAACTCCATAAACGTGATGTTAAGAATGTGGTCGGGAGCGGTAACGTTTCCGATACGCATCTGGTAAACGCCGCCCTCTTTCTTCTGACAGCCTGCGGCAAACACAAGCAGTGCCGCAACAACAGTAACAATAGCAATTCTCTTCTTCATTTCTCTTTCTTCCTCCAAAAAATTACACGGTGATTGATTTCACCAATGTTTTAAACTCTTCACGGGTAAGATCGCGTTTTTCCGCGTAGGATTTCTTCTTCACCAACAGGAGCAAATCGTTCATTTTCTCCTCCGGCACGGGAATCCCGCACTCGTCTACCCACACTTTCAGATTGTCCTTGCCGCTTTTTTTACCCAGCAGAAGGTACGGCTCGTTTTGCCCGGTGAGTGTGTACATATACGGCAGCATGATAAGGGGATCGATGTCTTTGCAGTTCTGCCAGAGGCTCGAAGGCAGCCCGGTTTCCCACAGGAAAATCTTTTCGCCTACCACAGGTTTTGTCGGGCCGGGCGACACCCGTGTCCGCTCAGCGACAAAGCGCGAAAGTTCCTTGAACTTGTTCATGTGAAGTCCGCTCGGCACGCCGTACAGCGCCTCAAGCGCCAAAGCGACCGCCTCAAGCTGCGCGCCGCCCGCCCGCTCGCCCATCCCGCCGACTGTTACGTGCGCGACTTCGGCTCCGGCGGCAAGCGCGGCAATTGTGCTGGAAACGCCCATCGAGTAGTCATCGTGGAAATGCGCCTCCAGCGGCAGTTTGGGGAAACGCTCCTTCAGCTTGCGAATCCGGTACGCAGCTCCTTCCGGAGATAAAACGCCCATCGTGTCAACGAGCGCCAGCGAATCGATGTGCCCTTCCTCGTATACCGCCTGAACCAAATCCGCCAGAAATTCAAATTCCGCGCGGGACGAATCCGCCGGAAAGTAGGTAACGTGCAGACCGAGCTGCTTCGCCACCAGCGTGGCTTCAATTGACGCTTTCTTAGCGCGGTCAACTTCCCACTTCTTCGCGTGGTGCAGCATATGCTCGCTACCCACCATCTCCGCAATAACACCTGAAACCCCGCACTCCTTCGCCAGCTTCATGTCTTTTTCCATGCAGCGGACAAAGGCAAAGATTTTTGATTTGAGCCCCAAACCGCAAATCTCGCGGACAGCTTCGGCATCCTCCTCAAGCACCGCAGGCGTTCCCGCCTCGATACGCTGCACACCCACTTCGGCGAGTTTTTTCGCGATCTCAACCTTTTCATCCTTTGTAAGAATGATGCTCGGCTGCTGCTCGCCGTCCCGCAGCGACGTATCCAAAAACTCCACCTTGTGGGGAAATTTAAACTTTTCAACCACTTCTTTTTCGTAGTTAGAAGGGCTGACCCACCATTTTCCCGGTTCATGGTATCCCATAAAAATCCTCCGTCTGTTTTTTCTTTACGCGTTAAGCACTACGCTTTCGCTCACGTTTCTGTCTGCGCGTTCGCCAGTGGCGAAACGGCAGGTTCAAATATTTTCTCCGCCTTCCAGTGAGGCACGACATCATCGCGCCCTTTGTAGAAGCCGGTAAAAACCCCCGCAATATAAATGCTGCCCAGCGCCGAAACCTCTTTCACCGCCGAACGGCACACCGGAACCTGCAGCAAATCCGCCTGAAGCTGCAGCAAAGCGTCGCCGTCTGTGCCGTACGCAGCATCGCCGTCCGCGTGGAGCATCTGCACCGGGCAGCCGGTATCTTTCTCCGCCAAGCGCAGAATATTGTACACGCGGTACGCCATTTTTTCACACGCGGCGAGATTGGATTCATCCTCCCCACAGATATCAAGCCAGTGTGGAGCGTGCAGCGCATACTTGTCAATCCCCGCTATGCCGTAGGCAAACGTTGTCATGATGTTTGACGTTGAAATAACAGGCGACAAGCCAGTATGCACGATGACATCGCAGGTTGAGTCATGCGCGTACGACACCCGCGCTTTTCCCAAATCGTAGCAGGTTTGCCCAAACAGTGCGTTGTTTTCGTTTCCGGCGGCGCAGGCGATTTTCACCGGACCGCCAAAGTATTCGCTGGCAGTTTCGCCAAAATCCGCGCTCGACAGTTTAACATCCGGCAGCATTTGCCCGGGAATATTCAGCTCCACAAGTAAATCCGCGTCCCACTGCCGCCTGTAAACATCGTACAGCATCGTGTACGCGGCGTTCGAGCAATCGCAAGCGTGCGTTTTCCCGCCGGTGAACTTCCAGATGAGCCAGCTATCCATCGAGCCAAACAGCAGTTCGCCACATCCGGCACGCTGGCGAGCATCGGGAACATTTTCGAGTATCCACATAAGCTTGGGCGCGGAAAAACGGTGGTCGATAACCGTGCCGCAGCGCTCCCGTACTTTGCGCCCGAGGGCTTCTTGAGCGCTCAAGCCGCGGCACACAGAGCGGGCTCTGCCACAATCCGGCAATGCGAGGTCGCACACCGGAACGCCAGTTTTGGCATCCCACACAAGAGCTGCCCCCCGCTCCACCGACAAGGCAAGGGCGTTAATATCGCAGTACGTTTTGCCAGTCCGCTCAAGCGCTTCGTTCGCCGCCTGTAGCGCCGCGACAAAAACCTCATCCGCGTTACAACTCGCCCAGCCGTCAGGAGTTCTGTTGACGGCAAATCCCGCACGAGCCTGCGCCGCTATAATGCCAAACCGCTGAAATATATACGCATAAAAAAACGCCCCCCGCTGTTCGATGGACATCATCAACTGTTCCACTTCGCCCCCAACCTGCGTGCAAAAAATAATCAGCACTGTATAGAATTAATTAAACTACATTTTCCCCACCTTGTCAAATGTATTTCATAGATTTTGAACGATTTGACATTTTATTCTTTTTAGATTATAATTATTATGCTTATCATTTTATTTTTCTCAAACAAGACAAATCGGTGCATACCACTTGCTTTTTTTATTACATTTATGTTATCATTTGTATAAGATATTATTATGTATATAACAGATTCTGGAGAAATCCTTCTAAGCATTCAGGAAGCAGCAAAAGAAATTGGCGTAGCTCCTGCGACAATTCGGAACTGGGAAAAGCAAGGTCTTTTCTCCGCAAAGCGGGCGAAGAACGGCTATCGCTTCTTTACACACGATGATATGACGCAAATGCGTAATTTGATTCGTCTCTCGAAAGAGAAAAAGATAAGCGTTACCGCCGCCCACCGTTTGTTTAATACCGATGAAAAACAAAAGCTGCCCCCCCCAGTGGAGTTAATTACCCCGCAACTGTGGCAAAGTGAAAAATGGAAAAAATGCCGACTGGAACGTGGTTTTGATCTGGCGAGGGTGGCGAAAGCTGTCCAGATTTCTCCTTCATATCTACACAAATTAGAAAATGAAAACGTCAATGTGTCGATTGAAATCTTACAGCGGCTTGCCGATTTTTACGGCGAGAATCTTCTCTATTACATCGCGGATCCGCAGAGCGAACGGCACATTGTTCGCAAGGGCGCGTTGGAGAACGTTGACATTGGACTTGATGGGGTTTCTGTTGAGCCGTTGGTCGCGATGAACAACTTCCGCCTTTCGGCGATGATGTACACCGTAGCTGCAAACTCAGGGCGAACCCTCATACAATCCCACCACGGCGAGGAGTTTCTGTATATTCTATCGGGGAAAATACACTTCTACCTGAAGAGCACGGAATACATCTTGTCTGCCGGGGACTCGGTGAGTTTCCGCTCCACGGATGCCCACACATGGTTTAACCACAGCAAGAGAGACGCGCAGCTCTTGTGGGTTTACACGCCGGACAACGACGATACACAAACGCAAGCTCAATCTTCTTAAACACACACACCCTAATCAATACCCCCGCCCTGAAGTGGAGGGCGGGGTTTTAAACCCGCTTGAATAACGCCGCTACACCACCGAGCGAACGAGCGCGTCATCGGCAACAACCGGAATGGTGATGTGATCACGTCCGGCGTTGTTGGCGTTGTACAGTTTCGCCGTTTCAATGGCGTGTTCGTTCGATGCCCACGCGCGGCGCGAAACGCCAACCATGACGTCCCACGGCATCGCCATGTTCAGAATTGTGTCAACACGCTCACTGCCGTCAAGCACCATCCCAAAGCCGCCGTTAATTGCCTTGCCGATACCAACGCCACCGCCGTTGTGCAGAGCAACGAGGCTCATACCGCGCGCAGCATTTCCGGCGAAGCACTGCGTTGCCATATCCGCCGTTACGTTGGAGCCGTCCTTGATATTCGACGTTTCGCGGAACGGCGAATCCGTGCCGCCAGTGTCGTGGTGGTCGCGTCCCAGCATCACCGGCCCGATTTCGCCCTTGCGGATCATCTCGTTGAACTTCAGCGCGATCTTCGTGCGACCTTCCGCGTCTTGGTACAGTATGCGGCACTTTGTCCCCACAACCATTTTGTTTTTCTTCGCGTCCCGCACCCACACGTAGTTGTCGCGGTCTTGATACCGCCGGGTGGGATCGATACACTCCATCGCCGCTTTATCGGTAGCGTCAAGATCCTCCTGCTTGCCGGACAAGCAGCACCAGCGGAACGGCCCGTAGCCATAATCGAACAGGTGCGGCCCCAGAATATCCTCGACATACGAGGGAAACACAAAACCGTCAACATCGCTCGTGCCGTTTTTGCACACGGCGGTAACACCCGCATCAAACACCGCTTTCAGGAAACTGTTGCCGTAGTCAAAAAAATACGCGCCGCGCCCGTGCAGTTTGCAGACAAGCTCGTAGTGCCGCCTGAGAGATGTGTCGACAAGAACGCGGAATCCGGCGGGGTCGTTTTTCAACATCGCCGTGCGCTGCTGGAAGTCCAGCCCCTGCGGGCAATAGCCGCCGTCATACGGCACGTGGCAGGATGTTTGGTCGGAGAGCAAATCAACGTGAACATTCTGCGCGATAAGATATTCCAAGAGGTCGATGATGTTGCCGTGGTACGCGATGGCGCACGCTTCCTTCGCCGCCTGCTTTTCACGCGCCCACGCAACCGCCTCCTCCAGCGAAGCGGTTTGCTTGCTGACCCAGCCTTGCTCGTGGCGCGTGTTGATGCGAGAAATATCCACCTCGGCAATGATGCTGACCGCCCCGGCAATTTCGGCAGCCTTGCCCTGCGCGCCTGACATTCCGCCGAGCCCCGATGTAACAAAAAGCCTCCCCGCCAAATCCTGGTCTTTGGGAATGCCGAGCATAAGCCGGCCAGCGTTCAAAAGCGTGTTGAACGTGCCGTGTACAATTCCCTGCGGCCCGATGTACATCCAGCCGCCAGCGGTCATCTGCCCGTAATTGGACACGCCCATTGCAGCGGCGCGGTTGAAACCCTGCGGGTTGTCGTACAGGCCAATCAAAAGCCCGTTGCTGAGAATTATGCGCGGAGCGAGCTTGTGCGAGCGGAATAAACCCAGCGGATGCCCGGACAGCAGTACAAGCGTCTGCTCATCGGTGAGTATTTCGAGGTATTTTTTAACAAGGCGGTACTGCATCCAGTTCTGGAAAACCTGTCCGGTTTCCCCGTACGTTACCAGTTCGTACGGGTACAGCGCAACATCAAAGTCGAGGTTGTTGTCGATCATCACCTGAAACGCCTTTCCTTCGATACACGCGCCTTTGTACTGGTCGATGGGCTTGCCGTACAGTTTTCCCTGCGGGCGGAAACGGTAGCCGTAAATGCGCCCGCGCTCTTCCAGCTCGCAGGCAAACTCCTTCGCCATGAGAGCGTGGTGTTCTTTGGGGATGTACCGCAGCGCGTTTTTCACGGCGGTTACTTTGTCCTCAGCTGACAGTGCCGCCTCGCGGCGCGGCGCGCGGCGAATGCCCTCCTGGAAATCGGCAAGCTCCGGGAGTGCCGCATCAAGCTCGATGCTTACGAAATCTTTTGTGTTACCCATACAACAAGATTTCCTCCTGGTACTATGATAGTACAGGCTCGTGGAACCGTCAAGAAAAATTAGGCTTGAAATACACGTCGAGGCGTTAACCACTTCCGCAAAAATATTGTTGCGGAAGTGGTACAACAATTACGGAAAGAACGGGAAAAATATTGGCAGTAAAATCAAACTGATGATGCTGCCTATAATAATCAATGGCAAGCCAACTCTTGTATAATCTGCAAAACGGTAACCGCCCAATGTATAAACCATCGTGTTTGGCGGCGTGCAAATCGGTGTTGCAAACGCCATCGAAGCCCCAATTACCGTAGCCATTGCCGCCGCTCGTGGGTCTGCGCCCATGCTGTTCGCGATGGTAATTGCAAGGGGAATTAGCAGCGCTGCAGTTGCCGTATTAGAAATAAAGTTGGTTAGTACAACGGCTATTAGAAAAACTGCAACAAGCAATGCAAACGGTGTTGCATTTTCTCCAAGCAAACCAATAACCGAATTGGTGATCATTAAACCTGCTCCTGTTCGCTCCAACGCCGTAGCCAGAGGAAGAACACCGCTAAATAGAAAGATAACGCGCAAATCAATTGACTTGAGGGCTTTTTCTTCGGTCGTAACCCTTGATAAAACTATAACGATAGCACCAGCAGTGGCAATAACGTGAATTGGTATCTTTACTACTGATTCAAATGTCATAAGAATGATGGTAGCAATCAATACGCAAATTGTAACCACCTGTTTCCACCGTGGAACATTTTCGACATTTTTTTGCGTTTCAAATGTTGAGGGCTGGCTGATGGTGCGTTCAGGAAGTAGTTTTGGAACGAGGAGCGCAAAGTATATGACACCGGCAATAAGTATGGGAAGCCCAATCAAACCAAAATCAAAAAATCCAAATTGAGGAACGCCCGCCGCACCTAATGCCCCGTGTGCAATGAGATTGCCAGGGGAAGCGATGAGCGTTAAGTTGCCGCTCAAGTTTGCGGCGAACGCCATTGCCAGAAGCAAACGGGAGCGGGAAAAGCCGGATTGATCGGCAATACCGATAACGATGGGGATAAATATTGCGGCAGTTGCGGTGTTTGATAATACGCTGCCGACAAGCCCGGTTGCAAGCATAATTGCCACAATCATCTGGCGTTCGGTTTTGGCAAAGCGTGTTACCAGCAAACCTACTTTTCGCGCCATTCCGGTTTCAAAAAATGCACCGCCAATGACGAACATCGCCGCAAATAAAATTACCGCCGGATTTACAAATCCCGCGAACGCGGCTGCTGGTGTGATAACACCTGTAACAGCCAACGATGTACAGACAAGCATTGCGGTCAGAGAGAGAGGTATTTTTTCCAAGATAAACATAACAACAGCGAAAAGCATAATGATAATTGTAATTGTTGCAGGTTCCAAAGTTTACTTCCTTCTGAATAGATTTGTTGAATGACCCAAAGACACATTGCTAATTAACACAACGAAAGAACCGCCATACAACCTTCGGCTGTACAGCGGTTCATTTTTAGAAAAACAAAAAATCGGTTTTTACCACAAGCCCAGGATTCTCCACCACAGGCCGCCGACCAAAACCCAAATCGCGATGTTGATAACGGAAATCAGGAAGGCATAACCCCACCACGTTCCCTGTGTTACATAACCGGAACCGAAATATACAGGCGCGGGCCCAGTTCCGTAGTGCGTAAGCCCCATGAAAAGGTTGCTGAAGAACGCAAGCACCAGCGCCGCAAACAAAGGTGGCGCGCCAAGAGAAACCGAAGCAAGCAGTAACGCGCCGTACATTGCGCTCACGTGCGCTGTTGCACTGGCAAAGAAATAGTGCGAGTAAAAGTACGCTAGCGCAATAATCGCAAAAGCAACGACCCAACCAAGACCTGACACAGAGTTTGTTACAGTAACACTAAACCACGGAATAACTCCCAGCGTGTTGAGCTGTGCCGCCATCATAACCAACGCGGCAAACCAGACCAGCGTGTCCCACGCGCTCTGCTCGGTTTTAATATCATTGAAGTCCAAAATCCCAATCAGCAACATAGTACAAAGACCAATGAGAGCGGTTGTTGTTGCATCAATACGGAAGTTGGGGCCAAAAATCCACAGCACTAGTATGAGAAAAAAGACAAATATCATCTGCTTTTCTTTCTTGCTGAGCGGTCCCATTTCCTGGAGTTTTTTCTTGGCGATTTCAGTTGCTTCCGGCGTCTCCTTGATTTCAGGCGGGTAAATCTTATACATAAGCAACGGAAGTAACGCCAACGAAACAATACCCGGAACAAACGCCGCTACCGCCCACTGCATCCAGCTAATCTGCAAACCAAGCACATCAGAGGCGATTTGCGCGGCGAGCGGATTTGCCGCCATCGCCGTCATAAACATTGCAGACACAACGTTGTCCGCCTGAAATGTCGTGTACAGCAAATACGAGCCGACTTTACGCTCTGTTCCGTCTTCCACTTTGGAGCCAAAAACATTTGCCAAAGAACGGATGATGGGATAGATAATGCCGCCAGCTCTGGCGGTGTTGCTCGGCATTGCGGGAGCCATAACAAGGTCGCTTATGATAAACGAATAGCTTAGCCCCAACGTTTTCTTTCCAAATGCCTTCATAAATAAGTAGGCAATCCTTTGCCCTAGCCCTGTTTTTACGAAACCTCTTGAAATGAAAAACGCACAAACGATCAGCCAAATTGTTGTATTGGAAAAACCACTGAGCGCAACACCCACAGTTGTCGTTTTAGTAACAGCCAACACAGCGATGGAAATAAAACACACCGTTCCCATGGGGAATGGCTTGAGAATAAGCGCGACAATTGTCGCCACAAAAATAGCGAGCAGCCGCCATCCTAATTCAGCATTCCGCGCAGGAACAAGCTCCGCTACATCCCGCAAACTTTGCGGAATAGGGATGAGAAAAATAATAATGCCAACAAGTATGCTGACTCCTCCGGTGAAAAGCAGAGAGCTTGTGAACTTTTTACCTTCTTGCTTTTGCATAATGAAAACCCTCCGAATTTAAATCAAGTTCATAAAATATCATACACAGCAAAAAGTATGCTGTCAATCATTCAGCCGTTTTTCGATCTCGTCAAGTTCGCGGGAAAGCTCCTTCGGCAGTTTCTCACCGAACTTGGGGTAGTGGTTTTGGCGCACATCGGCGATTTCCTTCTTCCAGCCTTCAACGTCGACCTTGCAGAGCGCTTCCATTACCTCGGCGCTGACACCAGCGGGCGGCTCAATCGCGCCGGGTTTGGGCAAAAAGCCGATGGCGGTTTCAACGCAGTTGTCCCGGTTGTCGCAGCGGTCAAAAACCCACGCCAGAGCGCGGCTGTTTTCTCCGTAGCCCGGCCACATAAACGCGCCGTCTGCTCCCTTCCTGAACCAGTTGCAGACAAATATCTTCGGCAGCGCGCCGCCTTTGCCGCCGGATTCCGCCTTTTTGCCAAGTTCAATCCAGTGCCTGAAATAATCGCCCATGTGGTAGCCGCAGAACGGCAGCATCGCAAACGGATCGCGGCGCACTGTTCCCGCTGTGATGTCCAGCGCGGCGGCGGTAATTTCAGAACCGCAGATCGAGCCGGCAAACACGCCGTGCGCCCAGCTCTTGCTCTGGAAAATCAGGGGAATTGTCGAAGGGCGCCGCCCGCCAAAAATAAACGCGCTGATCGGCACGCCTTTGGGGTCTTCCCACTCAGGGGCGATAGACGGGCACTGGCGGGCGGGAGCGGTGAACCGCGCGTTGGCGTGGGCGATTTCCTCCCCAGCGGCGGGAACTTTGTCCGTCTGCGGCGCGGGCTTTTTTCGCCCTTTCCAGTCAATCACTTCCTTGCCCGGCGCTCCGTGACCAATCTGCTCCCACCAAATATCGCCGTCTTCAGTCAAGCCGCAATTGGTAAAAATCGTATTTGCCTTCACCGTTTCCATCGCGTTCAGGTTCGATTTTTTATTCGTACCCGGCGCAACACCGAAAAAGCCTGCCTCCGGATTGATGGCGTACAGCCTGCCATCTGCCCCGAACTTCATCCACGCGATGTCGTCGCCGATGGTTTGCACCTTCCAGCCGGGCAAGGTGGGAATAAGCATCGCGAGGTTCGTTTTACCGCACGCCGAAGGAAACGCGGCGGCGATGTACTTCACCTCGCCATTTGGATTCGTTATCTTCAATATAAGCATATGCTCGGCGAGCCAGCCCTCGTCCCGCGCAAGTGCCGATGCGATCCTCAGTGCCAGGCACTTCTTGCCCAGCAGCGCGTTCCCGCCGTAGCCCGAACCGTACGACCAAATCTCGTAGGTGTCGGGAAAATGCGAGATGTACTTTTTGTTGACGTCGCCTTCGCA
>Ga0131853_10027295_pt1 | contig 10253 bp, 9 predicted proteins | sample TergutLab28metaG_FD_92764 | JGI IMG/M metagenome (GOLD analysis project Ga0131853, IMG submission 92764) | Labiotermes labralis P1 segment gut microbial communities from Petit-Saut dam, French Guiana - Lab288 P1 (version 2) (version 2) | ecosystem: Host-associated > Arthropoda: Insects >... | reverse complement strand
TTTTGTTGTTTTTTAGAGAAGAAATGAAAATAACCAAAATTTATTTTTACAATGGCCGCGGGTGAATTGCGGGGTAATTTTTTTTGGATTTGGGGGGGGGGGGGGGGGGTATTTTTTTCTACTCCACATCTTATATAGCGGTTTGGAGCCAAATCTGCTACTGATCGAATGCCCTAGAACCAACTCAGTGTCCCCCTAGTGCAGATGTCCAGGTGTAGAATGCATGGAGATATACATCCTCTTCCCCCTGACGCCTTAATAGCGTGTTTTTTTAACACAGAGACAAAACCATAACAGGCTAATATGTTAGTTCGGCTGTGTCACCAAGAAGCATATTAAAAGGGATCTGATTCATTTGGACCTGTGAGCGATTTGAAGTTCATTGTGGATAGTCGTTTATTGGCATCGCTGATTGTTGACTACGCTGGAAGATAAAGTGAAGCCCACGGCTTTCAGGATTCGAGACCGCCAGGCGATTCAGTGACTGGGAAAGAGTTGAAGGAACTGGAGGAATGTTGGAACACGGACAGTTGTCGAGCTACTGGAGGGGCAGTGTCTGTCACCCGATCTGGTCCCCCACTCTCCAGGACACATTGGCCCTCCTCGGTCACCGTCTCAGAAAATCAGAACCAACTTACTGGTACTTTCACAAAATTATCAGTAGGCTGTATTTGAGATTTACACATCCCTGCGTTTAGGGTTCATTTTATAAAGTTAATAACCTATCTTTGGGGACCGCGGTAGCACAGTGGTTAAGGTGCTGCGCTACAAATCGCAAGGTCGCTGATTCGATCCCAGCTGATGTCATTGGAATTTTTCATTGGCATAAAATCCTTCCGATCGCACTATGGCCCTGGGGTCGACTCAGCCTCTAATAGAAATGAGTACCAGGAGCATTTCCTAGGGTAAAGGCGGCCGGTGCGTAAGTCTAACAACCTTACCATCATCCTGTGCCGTTTAATTAAATCTGGGAACCTTAATTTCCTGGAACCCTCTGGGCCACTCCAGGCCTGTAACGGGACTTCTTTTTTAATAACCTATCTTTAATGACTACGGGCTGGACGGTCCGGGATCGAATCCCGGTGAGGACGAGATTTTCTGCCCGACCAGACCGGGCCTGGGGCCCACCCAGCCTCTTGTAAAATGTGTACCGGGTCTTTCCTGGGGGTAAAGTGCGGCCGGGGCGTGCTGCTGACCACTCACCCCCTTCTACTGCCGCGGTCATGGAAGAGCAGAGCTATACCTCTACCCACCCTCTGGGCCACACCGGTCCTGTAACGGGACCACTTTACGTTTTTTTAATAACCTATCTTTGTGTAGTCATGCTATATTTGTATTCGTCGCTCACCTTTTTCTTCAGCCTCAGCTCGTACGTCACATAGAACACAATCGTGTTGTATGCTTGATTCTCGATTGTTTCTACGGCCTCAGTGCCAACCTCACAGAGAACCAGAATGTAACACATTCACCAACAAGTTATTTAAGGGGATTGGCCTTCCTCTTCAAGATTCTCCCGTATTCACTATTCACTAATTTTGTCCCCCCCCCCCCAGCCCATTCTGTATTATACAAGGGTGCTGATAAGTCCTTAGCGAGACCAGGAAGGAAAGAAGCTAGTGTTTCTGTCACAATGGCGTGAATTTCCTTCGGCGCCTTGCCTTGCAGGAAAAACAACTTGATGACAGCTCGCGTCTCGATGTTGTTGAAATCGCGCGCGTCTCTGACACGCTTCCGAGCTTTTTTCCTTCCTGGTAGGGCTAAGGACTTAACAGCACCCAGGTAAGAGCAGAGTCCTTGAAGTTGAGACAAACTTGATAAGTAACTGCGTAATTTATTTTTTAATGAGTTTGGAGGTTTTCACGTTTCTGCTGTTTGAGGTAGTAGCCTTCAGAGTTACGACATTCCGTCCACAGTCCCGAAGGTGGCAACAGCAGTTTCGCCTAAAAGTTTGGCAACCGCCTACAAGACTGTACGGTATGAGACTGCAGTAGGCCGGATTCTAAAAATTATGTCGTAACCTTTACTAGAAACTATATACAATAATTTCTTGCCTTGGTGTGTTTTACCTTTTGTACATGTTGTAATTTAAGATGTCTTGTGTGTATTGTTGTTAGTTGTCTTGTCTTGTGTGTGTTGTTGTCATCTTATGTGTATTTGCTGTACTATGTGTGTATTGCTGTTTTTACTTTAGATGCCGAACTGCTGGCTAGAAGTCAGTATTCGGAAGGTCCTGCGACCGGCCACCTCGACACAGGGTTTTCTTGGTTTCCCTGTGTCTATAAGCAAATGTTGAGATGGTTCCCAACATTCCAAGTTGCCACTACATGCTTCTCATGTAGCCCTCCCGACTTAAATTTAGTAGTAACCAATTACATATTTTGTTTACATGTAAAATAACCACTGCCACCGGGTGACAACCCAATTGCATTTAATAAGTATTATTATTACCCACTTCGTTCTACAACTTAGAAAATGAAGTCCTTATTAAGTGTATGGAAAGTCGCATCAGTTAAGTTTATATCTGTGCACGCCATGAAGGTATATGTGGGAATGGAGGTACAGCTCCATGCATTCTTCAGCCCGACACATTGCAGGGAAGTGATCCTAAAAGAGAACAGCTGAATATTTTAAACTTCTGTCTTCTAAATATGTTGGCTTGTAATTTGGGAGGTAGATAAAACTTTTTCGGGGGGGGGGGAATTCCTTTTTTTCTGTCGTCAGGGTAGACGAGTCAAGCGTAATTGTCTGTGTACCAGAATGCAGGGCGTCACATTCTACATGACAATATTGACACCACCATTAGAACTTGAATTGTCGCGGCTATATAAATCCCTGTTTTACTTGATATTATTAACCACTTACCAGTATGCACGGCGTCATAACCCAAGAACACCTCATTTCCACACTTGTGACAAGGTCCCGTGTCCGGTTCTCTCGCCTTCCCTCCCCGTTACTCAACTGCAGGTATTTCAGATGCTATTGCAGTGGTGTGGGTTGCATTGTCGTAGGCGTTCCAAGAGCACAGCTTCAGGGTTGCGCAATCCATTTTTGTTTTGTTTTGGCAGCGGTAGGCTGTGTGAACTCTGGCCTCATTTTATCACTTTGGAACTGGGATTATTTTCCTTTGCATTGCGTTGCTGTCTTTTGGGTCATTATCGTTAGCAGCAAACTCTGCCTCAGGGGATTCCAAACAGCAACTTGCGTCACTTGTGGCACTAATCACAGAACGTAGCCCAGCATTTATTCGTTTTATTAATATCGCAGCTGTGCTATTTATTTATTTAATAATTGTGTTATGTTTAACGACGTTGTCAGTGTACGTCAAACTCTAGAGGGGATTGGTAGGTTAGTACGGTTTAGACCAGTGTTTCTCAACCTTTGTGAGACCGCGGCCCGGTAAATTCTTTTTTCATAAGATGAGGGCCCGGTCCCAACAGATTTCCTCTTAAACACTTTTCCATTTTTTTAAGTTCATACATTAAACTAACATAAGTATAAATAATTAATTATGGCAAAATCATAAAGAGTATTAGTTCACTTATGTATACGGTGTGGCATGTTGACAAATATAAAATTACATTTAAATTAGTTATCAATCACTGTACTAATGATATCTTGTAGCATATTGTAGTTTCCTCAGGCCAACATCTGGGTCTGAGTTTTGCGACACATTCACGAATATTTTTCTCCTCAGAATATTTCCACTATAAAACATATATTCATGAAAATTGTTTAGAAAACTAGAATGACAAATTCGAGGAGAAACTCTCGCGGCCCGGTATAATTGATGCCAGGGCCCGGTATCGGGGCGCGACCCGGCGGTTGAGAAACACTGGATTAGGCGACTGATGAGTTGAAGTGATGTGGAAGGATCCGGTCATGTTAATGTTGGAGGAATTCACACAGAATTTTCTAGAAGATGATTGGGAAACCCCTGTGTATTCTCAGTCAGTGTGGTCGATGTACTGGGCTGGACTGGAAGCCGTCATATGCCTGATAGAAGGCAGAACACTGCATTTGTATACATTCGCGGTTTTAGTTACCAGTGAATTGAAAATTATTAATATATAATTAGAATAGCAAATAATTTGAAGTAAAAAATTTTGAGAAACCTTCAAATAATCTGTTTTCAATTATACGTTATATTTTGGGAAATAATATGCATGAAGAGCTCTACCTTAATTTTGTTCTGATGATTATGTACGTTATTTTGCATGAGGGATGTAAGAATTTCGTACAAAATTTTGAAGTTGTCAAAGAATACACCACGTGGAAAACACAGGCGTTGATGGTATCTGTTAGTAAAAGGTGCGCCTGTAAATTGGGTCATTAGTGGATTGAAACGGACTGGATGAGGGTAGGGCCCAGTGGCCGATTTTGATAGCCACGCGGTCTAAGGCGTGGGTCTGCGGCTGCTTGCATTCTGAGATTGCGGGTTCGATTCGCGCCGGGGGCATGGCTGTCTGTTGTGACTTGTGTGTTGTCAGGTAGAGGTCTCTGCGACTGGCCGATCAGTCGTGCAGAGGTGTCCTACCTTCTGCGTGCGTGCGTCTGTGTGTTTGTGATCAGGTGCAACAGAAGCCTGTACACCTACAAAAAGTAGGTAGAAAGAGGTTAAGACTAAGAAAGAAAGAAAGCAGAAAAAGTGGAATTACTTTTCTCGTCCAGTTTTCCCCCACTGCGAAAGAACGCTTCTTTTGGAAAGTTTCCGCTGTCTGCTCGTTTGTCCTCGCAAGAATTGCGTGTGGCTGGAGGTTAGTGTGGAGCATGTGTGAAATGACACTGACGAGGGGAAAAAGGAAATATTTGCCAGAAGAACCTGTCACTGTAACACTTGTTCACCACAAATCCCACAGAGACTTGTTCTGAGATGTAACTCCGTCTTGATCTCCTACATTAAGGGAAGAACATGGGCTGAGAGTGCTACAGAATGTGGTGCTGACGAAGAACCGCGGACCAGAAAGAGACAAGGAACAAGAGACTGGAAACAATTGTATAATGAAGAACTCTGTGATCTCTGCTTTTTGTAGGCAAAACATCGTTGTGTTATAGTAAATAAAGTAATAATTAATACAGTCTAACAGCTTTAATTAACGACGTTTTATATAATTTACAGCAACATGTTTCGACTCTTAAAAACCATCTTCAGCCTGAATATACAGGAATATATACAATACAGTGCCATAAAATACACGAGATCTCGTTTAGATTCAGTTTGAAATTATTATAAATATATACATATATATTACAATGCCATAAAATGGACGAGATCTCATTTACATTAAGTTTTAAATTATTAGAAGAATATATTATTAAATTAAGAATGAGTTGTGATGAAACCCAAGTCTGATAGCCTACACCTCAGCAACTCCAATCATATTTAACCGTACTACTTAATATTAAAAGTTCTAAAGTTCAGTGTATTTAGAAGTTTTATCACAACTCATACATTTTAATAATATCCTTCTAAGAATTTAACACCTAAGGTAAATGACATCTCATCCATTTTATGGCACTGTATTATATATACTCCTTTATATTCAGCCTGAAGATAGCTTTTAAGGGCTGAAACATGTCGCTGTAAATTATTCAAAATATCAGTTTATTACAGTTGTGTTAGACTGTATTTATTATTACTTTATTAATGATCTGTAATCCTCACTAAATAGTTAGGTTGTTAGGTCATCAAGGAAAATGAGATGGCCAGGGAATATAGCACGTATGGGGAAGAAGATAAATACATACAGGGTTGAAGTGGGGAAAACTGAAGGAGAAATATAATTTCCTTGAACGGGGGGGAAGGGGGGGTTAGGGAAAGTATTGGATTCGTCTGGCTCATGATAGGGACAAGTGAACACCATAAGAAAGCATTTTGTTTCATGAAATTCGGAGAATTGTTGGACTCGCTACTGGTGGCCTATTAGCTTATCAAGAAAGTCTATGCTCTGTGAGGTTGGCTGGTTATTTGCGACTAGGTTTGTCAAGTTGTGTCTTCGTAAGTATTTTTCGACTTAGAATTTTATGTGTTACTAATCGCTCCCAATCCATACCACACGCCCCAACAGTGTCACCCAATTTTATTTGACCATTCTAATAATGATAGTCTTTTTTTTTTCACCAACTTGATGCACAAATACTTTATTTGAATACATTTATTACGTTCCTCTACATGTTTCGAGTACTATTATGCTCATCTTCAGGAGGACAAATTGTATTAGTGCAGCATCTGGTATCGTCACTGTCTTTAGGTGACTGTTCAGTACACAGGTTACGAGAGGACTCACGTTCTGACGTAACCTGTGTACTGAGCAGTCACCTAAAGAGATTGGCGATACCAGATGCTGCACTAATACAATTTGTCCTCCTGAAGATGAGCATAATAGTGCTCGAAACATGTAGAGGAATGTAATAAATGTATTCAAATAAAGAATTTGTGCATCAAGTTTGTAAAAAGGAGATGCACGGTCAACAAAATATTAAAAAAAAACTAATAATATTAGATAAAGAGAACAAATTGTTTAGGACTATATATATATATATATATATATATATGACTACATTTTCCCAATAAGTAAATTCGCACTTCTAACACTTTGCGTTACTGTACTGCATCCGACGTTACGACCTTCATTTGCACTGAAGGAGTGAGCCCCCGGAAGTAGACATGAATTTTACCAGAACCTGTAGCAGTTGGTGTGGTGGGTTTAGAGGCTCCAGAAAGTGCGTCTAAATACGGACACGCATAGCAGTGAAGTGCGTGTAGTGCCTGCGTGACGGTCAGCCACACGCACATCCATTATGTGCCTACGTCTGTGGCTGATTCCAGAAATAAGTTGGCTTGTTAATACAACAGCAGTACATAGATGAGGAAGGAATCTGCAACAGCCGTGGCTGTTCTTATTCGCTGTTCTTCTTCAGACATAATTATACCTTTCCTGCTGTTTTAATAGACAATTACGACACGTTTAAATCGAGCGTTATGTTGTGTACAACGTTTAAGTCGCATATATAAAATGTTTTAGTGAATTTGTAAGCAGAAAATATGTACTTTTTAAGTATCCACGCGGACAGAAGTTTAAAAGGGTGAACAAAACTGGTATGTCACTCATATTGGGCAGTTATTACCAAAACATTTACGATATGCAATCCTCAGCAATTCAAGTGATCAAATCACGAGGAATGAGATGGGATTGGCGTGTAGCACATATGGGGAAGAGGAGAGGTACATACCGGTTTTTGGTGGGGAAACCTGAGGTACAGGGAGCACTTGAAAGACCTAGGCGGAAACGCGCGTATGATATTAAAGTGGATCTTCAAGAAGTCGGATGTGGGGGGGCATGGACTGGATCGATGTGGCTCAGGATAGGGACAGGTGGCGGGCTCTTTTGAATGCGGTAATGAACTTTCGGGTTCTATAAAATGCGGGGAATTTCTTGACTGGCTGAGGACCTGTTACCTTCTCAGGAAGGACTCTGCTCCATGGAGTTAGTTAGTTATTACCAAAGTGATTGGTATACCAGTTACGCTTTTGGGCTTGTACTTTGGAGACGTATATTTCGAATCCCGTTCCGTTCAGTTCATCGGATATCTGACCCAGGAATTCTCAAATCCCGGGCCACCGGTCGCTCTGGCTACTGTAAATTTGTACGGTGGCGTTTAATATGTGTGGCTCGGCAGCGTGAAACTGGCTTCACATCACCGTCCTGGCGCCTACAAATGTGAGACGACTGCTAGACTGATGGAACATTTGTGCACCCCTGTCCTGACCGACTTTTCCGTGGTTTGCGTCAGTCCCTCCAACCAGATGTCTGGATAGTAGCCCGCTTCGATTATGCCATAACCCTGTCCTTCCTCATCATTGACCCCATTATTCGATGTTGTGTATTTGTCTGTAATGACTGCATCGTGAAAAAAAAACACGCAATAAAGATAGATTTTGTGGAAGTGACAAAAAGTGGAAACACTGATATATCGCAATTTACATAATTTACAACTTAATTAGTAGCTTGTAAAATTTAATCGGGGTTATTTTTTACTATTACGTTTTTGGATGTGACAGCTTGTGGTTTGGTAGAACCTTGGAGACGTTTCGGAGGAATGTACAGCATCCATCCTCGATATAAAATAGTGACTCTTCTTATCTTACTCTGTTACCAAAAATCTTTCCAGTTAATAACATTTAATGGGTTGCACGTAGCTAAAAACCTTGTGTGGTAGGGGGGTGGGGCGGCACCACATGTCTTTGCTTTAAAATCGCCTCTTTTTCACTCAAATAAATCTCACGTATTCTGTTACTCTTATACTCTGAGGACGGATACAGGATGTTTCATCTAAACGTCGGCTAATTTATACCAGACGACATGGCGTCATATCCCAGATGACGATAATCTTCATAGTCAGTGCCTTATCAACCTCGACTCTTCCATATCGGAATTTGAATTTTTAGGATTTAGGAAGACTTGAAATACATTGTCATAAGTGAAGGAGATAATATTAGATCAGATAATTTTCATTTTGTTACCGTGCAATGTTATCACTGTTTTTCAAATACCAACTTATTGCACTATTTACTTGATAAAACACACGTTAAAATACGTACGTCTAATCCATTAAAATTTTTTAATATAACACTCCTACATGTTTCAATCCTTATCGTTGGACAGGCAACGATCAGACCAACCGAACACAACATAACCTATACAACCACATGCATACCGCCATCATACCAATAACATCAACAAATATAGAAATATTCAGTAACTTCATATATAGGAACATTTACTCCCTGATGATGATCCGGAAGGATTGAAACATGTAGGAATGTTATAGTAAAAAATTTTAATGGATTAGACGTACGTATTCTAACGTGTGTTTTATCAAGTAACTAAATAGTGCAATAAGTTGGTATTTGAAAAACATTAGATCAGATATTAATAAAACAGAATAAGATATTATGGACTGGATTCGTATGCCTCAGACTAGGGGGTATTTGCCAGGTGTTTTGAACGCGGTAATGAACAAATTTGTTTGTTTGTTTTTGGCGTGACAGCCCCCAGTGGGCCAGGGCCTCCTCATTATTGAGGTTTTTAGATCACACACAACGACGCACCACAGTCGGTAGGACTCCTCTGGACGAGTGATCAGCTTGGCGCAGAGACCTCTATATGACATCACACAACACTCACAAAAGACAAACGTCCATGCCACCGGTGGGATTCGAACCCACAATCTCAGCAGGCGAGCGGCCGTAGACCTACGCCTTAAAACGCTCGGCCACTGGGACCGGCAATGAACAGGTAGGTTCTGTAAAAGTAATGCTTTTCTTTAAGCGGGAAGTTTTTATCCTCCTGATACAAGACGATCGTAGACGATGCTGTTGTGTGTGGTGAATGTACAAGGCCGAAGCTCCTCTAGTAGTCATGGGCGAAATGAAACGAGACGGAAGACTGTTATAAAATGCACCATTGTGACAGCAGTTGTTCCTGTTTTACCTAACTCATACGGGACAGAAAAAGATTCTAGTCTGCAAGAAAACCAACGTCTACTGTAATTCGTACTCCATTCTGCTGTCCGGTCCTGTTGCCAACTGACGCTGCACACAGGAAATTGCGATCGTATGCGTAATTCAACTTACACACTTGCTCGAAACAGCAATTACATACGTCTTATCACTTAGTCCTGCCAGGTATATACCAGGCTAGTACCCAAAATAAGGACAAGACAATTTCCTCACACATTCCTGCAATTCATAATTAAATATTCAATTCAAGTTTTTTTTTTTTACCAACCGATGCACAATTGAATAGTCTTCAAAACAATTTTAAATTTTCATTAAAATGGATATTAGTAGGTCCCTGTCACCACGGCATTGCGCGTCCTCAGGTTGCGGATAGAGGAACGGCCTCCCATAAGGAGGGTAGCTGCGAATAAATTGAATAAACAGTCGCGGACAGCCGACGAGGGGTGGTCCTCCAGCTTGGGGGTTGGGCGAGGTGTTGACAACCCCTCCCTGTAAAACACTTATGTTACGAAACATTCACAGGCGGGATGCTTGCTCTGGAGACAAATTTAAAGATCAAGATATATAGAACTATAACTATGCCTGTTGTTTTGTATGGGTGTGAAACTTGGTCGCTGACATTGCGGGAGGAAACGAAGCTGAGGGTGTTTGAGAACATGGTGTTGAGGAGAATATTTGGACCTAGGAGGGACGAGGTAACGGGGGAATGGAGGAGACTGCATAACGAGGAGCT
>Ga0131853_10027294_pt1 | contig 10253 bp, 8 predicted proteins | sample TergutLab28metaG_FD_92764 | JGI IMG/M metagenome (GOLD analysis project Ga0131853, IMG submission 92764) | Labiotermes labralis P1 segment gut microbial communities from Petit-Saut dam, French Guiana - Lab288 P1 (version 2) (version 2) | ecosystem: Host-associated > Arthropoda: Insects >... | reverse complement strand
CGGGCTCGTTGACGATGCATCCTGACCAGCGGTCTGGCCTAACTGCCGACTCTCATAAACGGAAGTGGCACTGTCCCATTACGTCATCACTACGTAACCGTTCCCTCCTTCCCACGCTACGGCTACTGCAAAAACTACGGCCTTGAATCAGTACATGGGACGCCAGCTACGGCAGCGGTCAAAATGACCGCGTCTGGCGCTTGAAGGTAGCGTCTTTAATCTATGGTACCAGAGGTACCAGATGCGGAAAAGTTTGACTCCCCTGTATTGTAGACACTCAATAATGAAAAGTGTAAACGTGCCGCGTTAGAACAATACACGGATTCAGAATAATAGAGAGTCAAAAGTCAGCAGCAGTCAAATTGACCGCCTTGGCGCTTCTAGTGTTAAGTTGAATTTCACGATCACAACACCTTTCACAGACTATTTCATCTTTATTACCTGTACCATTTAACAAAAGGGAAGATGAAGCTGCACTTGAACATTTAGACTCCGCCATATTGTCATTTAAAAAATGTAATATATTTTGTCATAAACATTTTTCATTATACTCACAGAATGTAATCTTTAAACTTCTTTGGAAAATGTAAAGTATTTCTGTGACTGTTAGATTATACATGTACTGACATTTCGGTAACACAGACACCACCATGGTGTCACATGTAAGAACAGTAGCAATTGTCAGGTGGCATGTCATGTCAGATACTTTTGCTGATGGCATGACAGAATGTGTGTTCACAATCCTACCAATGTACTCTTTTTGTATTTTTAAAATTAGTGGTTGTTCCTCAATCCTGAGTCAGTCCCTCCACCTAGAGGTCATACAAGCTGGAATCTTTGTAGACAGTCACACTTCTCACACTCCATTCTCACAACATCAACACTTTGTCCATAAGCTCAGCACCTTCTGTAATAACCCTTGGCCCAGTTATTTCCTGACCCACTCTGTGTAAATACAAAATTATCTGGATGCAACAGTTAACCAACATGAACTACATTCATGCTAGGCTCCAAATCCACTAAAATGGAAGGAGGAACATGTATGTATCGCTTGAGAAATCGTGGAATAAATAAATAAATAAAAGTTTTAAACTCAGAAAAATTCTTAATATCCTGTGAAGTCTCACTGGAATTGTTGTTTTGCAATTGGCAATAATGGAGTAATCTCTGAGTGCTATCAGATGCCCTTTTGTTGTTTTGGTTCATGTTTAAGGTTATCATTATTTGTATTTTGTTGCTGTTTGTTTTGTATTGCAGCAAAACAGCTTTACCAGGGGTGACAGTAAGGCAAGCCCTGTGCTGCCAAGCAAACAAGAATAGCATGGTGACCTGTATTCTTTAAAGTGATGTCTGTATCTGTAGGTCAAATGCAGAGAATCCCTTTCACCTGCCCACTTCTACCCAGAGGTTTTCACATGTACATTCCTTTCTCGATCTCTCCAATTGCTTGACAAAGTTATTTTTCTTTACTTAAACTTTAAAATTTAAATTTTGAAGCGTGATCGGGCAGCCTGTCAGTCTTCAGCAGACATTGCAGTGCCACAGATCCCAGTGGGAATGATACTCGATAATTTTGTTTTTGGGGTGATTTCATGATTGGTGTTTGACACGCGTTACAGAAGAACAGATAACAAACAGAGCAACATAACTTGGAAGATAAAATTCAATGAAATGTCACGTTATTCAACAACAGCAGTTAGCCTTCTCTCTCCCGTTTTCAACTTCTTATGTCTGTCAACAAGCTGTCTTATTTCTGACAAACAATAAAGCAAAGATTTTAATGTTTGATATTTTGATGTATAAAAAAATTTAAGATAGGAATATTGCTGCACTTTTTTCTTACAGTGTTAAGTGAATTATATATAGTAGATTTTCCATTCATTGTTCCGTGCATCATTACACTTGTTCCAAAATAAACACCAACAAGATGACACTTATGGACTATCCTTTATTTCACTGTTAGTCGTCCTTCACTGTACATGTTTCGAGCTTCTGGGAGCTCATCATCAGGGGTTCACATTTTCTACACTGTACAGGCAGTCTCTGGCATACTGTATACTGTAACATATAATGTTTGTCTTTAGTTATCTCTATGATATAATTTGACTATTACAATTTTTATAAAAGGTTTATTAAAACTTCTGTGGTTAAAAAGTATAAATACATATATAGTAATCAACAGGCTGTTAAAATTTTTATTAGGAAAGTGCAATGTTTTTGTTTACTTACATCTGTTGCTGTATTCCACCCGTTCTCGTACGTGTTCTGTTCCGGACTGTTTGTGTGTCATAGGTGGTTGACCTGATTATGTAACTTACTAGCCGGGTGAGTTTCTGCAGTTTTCCGTGTGTTGGTGCTCGATTCTTACGTATGCCTGTGGTTGTACTCTGTTATTAACGTGAACAGTGAATTATGTTCTCCGTGTTTTTGTTCCGGTATTAGGTTTCCTTCCTTATGGGTGGTTTGGATCAGTAATTGTTCGTATGGTATTAGTAGATTTGCGTTTCAGATTGATTTTATCAGAGTCATTATGTCTTTAAGTAGGCCATATTCGTGTAGGCTGAACCACTACTCACTCGGATACCACATCACCAACAGACAATCCCGCCACATAACACCAGCACACCTCAAGTCAGCCTACACAACACAACGAGTACTCGCTAGCTCCTGAAGATGGACGTATTAACGTCTGAAACATGTTGAGCAATATATATAATAAACCAAGTGTCATCTAGTTGGTCAACCTTTATTCAAATATCAGGATGATGCACGGTCCAATACGCATAAGAAACCACAATGAATTTAAAATAATAGTGTTTTATGTTCAAAGTATGTCAGTAGCTGTAAAATGTTTATGTAAACCACACATATTGTTGATACTTACAGCCATTTTCCTCTGCACAACTTACTTGAGACCTGTATTTATGCTTGGAAATTAACACACAGAAGTGGCCAGGATTGTGACTATCCCATGTACAGTCAGAGCATTACAAAATGCTTCCAGAGTGCCTGGTATAAAATGATGTTCTTTGATTCTTTTTGTGCAGAGGAAAATTCTGTGCTTATTGCTGTGAGTGTTCAAAACTAAAGAAAGTACAGCATCTTGTGAACAACAGCATGATAATCAAGATTTGGTCAAAATATTAATTGACTTTTAACAGTATTTTTAACCATTCATATTACATATTACATTTTTGGCTTTAACATTTGGCACTTTTTGTACCCAAACATTACTCCCCTGCTAACCTCACACAGTGGTAACTTTCTGTATGCAGTTCAGATTATTATTATTATTATTATTATTATTATTGTATTGTTGTTTTATCTGTTTAGTGTTTTATTTTTTATCCTTGTACTGTTTTTGTCTTATTTGTGTCTTTGTACTGGCTTTATAATAGGCACTTGCAGTGTTAAGCCAGCACATTAATAAATGCTCATTGAATAAATCACCATCATCATTATTTTAGCAGTAGCAGCAGCATATTTAGTATTATATGTCCTAGAGTTTCTAAAAGGGATCATAAAAGCATCTAAATTAAGCACTGTAATTCTCGTACAAATGTCAGCTACCCATTGCTGAGCCACCAAAGCAGATCTTCTTCATGCAAGCAATAAGAGAGGAACTGCTCCAAGTGTGTTACTATTGTGGCACCTATGAAAAGCAGAGATGTGTGATTCACATGTGCAATGACGTTCGGAGGTTGAGTTCTTGCACTTAGGCCCATAGATAGCCATGGGTTGATAAGAATGTTGTGCCATGGTTGAACCACCTTCCCTTTGAAATTGTAAGTAATGCTCAACAATTTTGCAGCATGTGTTGATTGATTCACAGACTTATAAGCCAGTTAATGGAAAACCAGTATCTGCATAATTAAATAAATTAGTGCATTCAGCACAACTAAAACTCATTATTACTGATATTTATAATTTAAAATTTAGTTACATGTAAAGGTAAAAGGCATAGTTGCCCCTGTCCACACCTGAAGGCATATAAGGGGAGCAGAGGTACAGCTTCACACGGTCTTGACCTAGGCACTAGTTGGAGGTGAGTGGTTAACTTTGTGCCCCGGCTGCTTTACCCACTGAAAGAACCCTGGCACCCACTAAATAGGAAGCTGGGTGGGGCCCCAGAGCCCATTTGGATGTTCTAGAGGAGAAGAAGAAGTTTTGCTTTCGAGTGTAACCTGATTGTTTCTTCTTGCCTGCTACCACCAACTTTATAAAACAAAGCAAAAAAAGTGACTGCCAAACAAAAAACTTGATTAAGGGGGGGGGGTGAGGGTGTGGTTCTAAAAACTGTTGAACCTTTACCTTCTACATCAAATGATGGCTGAAACATGTCGTTAGTTTGGAAGGACAGCAACACAACTCCAAAATTACATATCTAAACGCGTGACTCTATTCTTCAGTCACACAGCCAGTACCTCCTTCAGAATGGCTTCCCTACAGGTAAGAATCTAACATTAGTTGTGACAATTTTCCTGTTGAAACATGTAACTTTTGGCAGTTTTAACAGTCTATTCCTCTACAGAACTCATAAATTGCGTCTTATTCCCGAGTGACGATGTGGCAGCTAATGTGCCTTTTGGTGAAGATGTGTATGAACTTTGCAATTATGAACCATTTGCATCTACCAGCTACCACCACCACCACCACTACCCAACTGCTACCCACTTCTTGCTGTGTTACAAACAGGATTTATTAACTGAAACAATGTTTTGATGACCATATACAAACTTTTATTCATGTCATACGTATTTCCAGATCATTCAAATTTTGCTGATTATATGATACCGTCAATAATATATGGTGTTCAACCATTAAAATGCATCACAGAATGCATAAAAGTAGACCAGTCTTGTCCAGTTATTGGGACACTGAAAGAATATGACTCTTTTGTGTACTTTAATGGGAATTCAGTGTTACGCTTATGTGCCTCTGCCTACATGCAGAAATTCTCAAACCAGCTGTGATTATTTAGTGTGGGATTACTGTACTGAACAAATGGTTAAGGAATACCAAGTACTTAACTAGAAAAACTGCATGAAATCAGTAACTTCGTGCATCATAGTGCTTCTTGAAATCTGATAGGTTCCCAGCTAGACAATAACCTGCCCTTAGTGTATGGAACCCAAAGGTTCATTTCCATGTTCACAAGAGTCCACTTCTTTTCCCAGCCTGAGCAGATGATTCCAGTCCTTTCCATGCCAATATATTTTCCTAAGGTCCATTGTAATATTATTATTTTGTCTATAACCAAGTTTTGGACGTGTTCTTTTTCTGTCAGGTTCTCCCAGTGATTCTAATGATACCCAGAATTAATATGTCTGCTAGGAGTTGGGTTTCATTATTTAAAAAAAAAATATATTTTAATGATTAATTTTAAAATGATACATCATTTATTTGTAACTGTATATTCTGTGTATCTGTTAATGTCAAGTACCAGTGTACTTGTGTTTTCTGCATTACCAGATGATAGCGTATTAAGCACAAAATTATTCAGTAACTAGATTAATTCCTGCAGTTATTACCGTTGGTCTTTTTTTCTTCTACCTCCTCCACCATTTTGATTGCATACGTTCAGTGTATATGATTCTTCAGAAGTCTGAGAATTGATCTCACCATCTACTTTTTGAACTTTATTCATTCATTCCATTGGCATGTGCGGAATGCAACAATTCCTTGCCGTTCTCAGGAGCCTCTTCCATTCCTCTCTGTTACGTACTTTTTCCTGCCACCCTTCTCCACCAACTATTCTTCCATCCTGTGTCACCTCATCTTGCCATCTATTTCTTGGTCTGCCTCTCAATATTGTTGTTCCCAAATTCATATATAATGCCCTTTTGGGAATTCTACTTTCTTCCATTCTCTATACATGCCCAAACCAATGTAATCTATTTAACCTTATTGTCTCTATTATAGTAGGTTTTTTAACACTTGCATAAGTTTCTTTACTGGTTAATATCCTCCAATTTCTTTTTTCATTGTCATATACTGGGCCTAAAATTCTTCTACACACTTTCCTTTCAAAAATGTTCAATTGCTTTCTATCTCTGTTAGTGTCCAAGTTTCTGATGCATTTGTTAATACTGGATTTTATTGCAATGTGAAAATGTCAAAAAGAAAAAGTTACCCCTGTGGGTAACAGAATAAGAAAAGGAAGCTTACAATATATGACCATGTTACCTTTGTAAATCAGAAACATTCAAATTCAGAAACACATGTGGCCCCAAGAGTTTCAGATAAGGGATTGTGAGCCTGTAATACCGTTTGGGGAAGGCTGTGTTTCATTTGGGCCAGGATGTATTGTCTTCTCATTTGCTACAAAAAGAGTATAGAGATCAAAATATACAGAACTATAATTTTGCGTGAGGTATCCATTATTGAGGGTTATGATGCCAATGTTGCTGGGTAATTGGTTCCCGACACTTTGACTCTTGGAAGATGTAGTCTCCAAATGACAGGAAACACACAGTGGCAGCTGTCTTATGACATACAGATACCTCATCTGCACAGCCACAAAAACCTAAACTCTTGCACAATTTTTCTTGTTTTTGTTTGGGTATGAAAGTTGGTTTCTTGCATTGAGGTAGGACTATAGCAGGATGTTGACAAAGATACTTCGACTGCAGTGGAAGGAAGTATCAGGGGATTGAAGAGAACTTTGTAACGAGGAGCTTCATTATTTTCACTTGTCATTGGCGCACCCAAGGAAGGGGGGGGAGGGACTGCAGCCCCCCCCCCCCCAAAAGCGAAATTTAAAACAGAGTTTGTAGACATGATTCTGTCAAAGTTTTGCATGATTTATGCTTCATCCTAGATCATCCATTTAAATTGGCTTATGACTAATACATTGGAAAATTGAAAAATATGATAAAAACTTATGATTGTGTCTTTTGGAAATAAATCATCCTTTTTCTTATTATGAGACTTGCAAGTAGTTGGAATTTCCCCTGAATGGGTTTCAAGACCAGAACAGGGTAGGTCCAGTGGTAGGACTGCTAGCTTTAGCCTGTGGACAGGCATGTTTAGGGATGGCATTTCCTCCATTCCTGATGAAACAATTCTACCGCTGTGACTTGGAAGTCTTTGCCTTGTTTTTTGGGAACAGGGTATACCTTGAGAATGTGAGGATGACTTTTGGGTAGGAGAGTCTATAGTAATATGCATCACTACCCCTTATACAGTGGATAATAAAAACTACAGACCAAAAGGTAGAAGAAACCAGAGGAGACAATTGAAGAGACATCTGGATGTGTGAAACTGGAACGGGTCAACAAGTGGCCCAATTCCATCAGGGCTAGAAGATGATGATGATGAATAAGTAGATATATATTTTTTCAGTTTTAATTTTTCTGTAACCTAACTAGTTGTCGGCTAGGAGATTTTGACATGGTTTTCATAACAGAATATTTAAAAGTACACATTACAAAACAAGTTAAAACAACCACAGTACATGATACACACCAAATGAAATAATCACAATACATGCAAGTACTTACAGTATAAGATCGCACTAATGTACATGGTACTCTTGTCCCCAAGAACTTCACTGTAGCTCACTTCAAAACAAGGTCACAAGGTAAAGGTAAGGCTAACTGTATACAGGCCAGGACAGGCCCATAGGGCTTCAGGATGTTAAGGCTCTCAGAATTTATTGGCAGTCAACTCATGAAGGTGCCAAGGTTGTCTGCCCTGTGCATCTGTCCCTTTTACATACAATCCTTGTTCTGTTCATGGATTAGGTTGAATTTACCACGGTATTTCCAATACCAGGAACCCACACTCTTTGGCACTGGCAAGTGCATACAGTGTCATTTTCAACATAGATTTTCACTTAATGTGTGATGTGGAGTATCAGGCTATTCACGTTTCAGAGGGATGTTTAACTGTTGTGTGTTGTAGTAGGAGTTTTTGTGAAATCATTATCCCTGTTGCTCCACATGGACATGGCTACACCTTAATGGAGCACCTCCACATATTGGCAGAAGGGCAGAAGACTTCAAATGAAAATTATTAAGAAAGATTGATACAGAGAGATGAAGTGGTGGCTTGGCCTGCATAGTCACTTGTCTTCAATCCAACAGATTTCTTCCAGCAGAGTTACGTGGGGTCAAGAGTGTAACATCATAGTAAACCAACACCACAGGCCATAAATGCAGCTGCTCTTTGTATCAGAAATGAACTGAGATATATGCAGTGGCACATCTAGCAGCATGCACACAGTTTAATGGTGTGAATTTTGAAGAAGAAATTGAAATGTTACTGCAGTTGTTTGAAATAACTATAAAGCTAACTGAAAAAGACATTTGTCTTGCAATGCTATGCTGAGCTAGCACATAACTTGATAATGGTCTGTAGTTAACATTTATTGCTCGTAAATGACCCATACATTATGCTCCTGAAGTCTGGCCACTACAATGTGGAACATTCTGTATACAACCCAGTACCCCAGACTACCTACACCTAGCATTTCTTTGTAGCCTTACAAACTCACAAGCAATCTGGCGAGGGGCCTACAACACATGTCAGTGTCTAGTGTCCAGGATTGGGTGACAGTTTATGTGTTGAGATTCCAAGATGTATCAAACAGAGACCACAGAGTTTATAGTATAAACAAAGTTTGAGGTTAATATAATGTATAGTGTATAAAGAAAAGATTTTTGACATACTGCAGATCCAGTTAATTATGTTTTATGTTGAGGTCTGGTATGTTTCTGATCTCTTTAAAATACTGTTTGTTTACTTGTGTTTGACATACTACAACTTAGTGAAAGTTATTTCACACAGTTGTTCAGCAAACAACTGTAATGGATAATTCTACTGACCACAGTGGCAGTCTGTAGCATGTGGGTCACATGCGGAACTTCACTGCTGACTGGTTTTGCTAGTATATTCTGCACCTCATGCCCTAACGTCTGCTTCTAGCTGTGCGCATGATTCTGACATCTTCAGCCTGACCATGTCATGTGTAATATATGACAGCCAACTCCCTAAATCTTGGTCAATTTCTGTTCAAAACTCTAGATGTTTGCACAGTTTTATTTGCCTTTACTGGTTTACTGAGAAAAGAATCCTCATTTTCTAAGCTGTACCTGCCCGGATCCTCAACTTCCTGGAGTGTAAGGATATGTAATGGGATAGCTTTACCTTTGTGTTTCATCATGTCATGTAATACTGATAACAAACGAAGGCTGTCACAATACAAAGGGTACAACCACTGCATTAAGTTCACCCTAGAACACCCCATAGGCCCAGAGGGGGAGTAGAGGTATAGCTGTACTTCATTTAATCTTGGCTCTAGAGGGGGGCGTGTGGTCAACGACACGACCCGGCCACTTTACCCACGGTAAAGAGACTCGGTACTATTCCTTGTGCAGGAAGTTGGGTGCGGCACAGTGACGGTCTGGACGGGTGCGGAAAGTCTCGCCCCCCAAGCGGGATTCGATCCCCGGACCGTAGAGCCCGTAACGAGTCGCTATACCGACTGAGCTATCCCGGCCTACCACCATCTGTTTTATACGGTCCTTAAATAATTTTATATTTCACTCCAGTTGTCACTGTTCCTGAAGCTTGCTAAACTGAAACCATCCACACACTCTTAACGCTTTCCTTTCTTTGGTGCTACAATCCAGGTCTTGCTTAGGTTTTCTTTACTTTAGAGATTTCATACATCCAGTTTTATACAAGCGTTGGGGCTTTTTGAATAGAAATGTGTACCATTACATGACAGCAGTCTGCAGAGGAAATCCTTCACATGCAGGACGATTGTTGTATATTATTTATTTAACATAACACGATTATAATACATTAGTATGTGTAGTGTGACGGCGATATTTTAAATAAATAAATTATCACAAACTTCCTCATATATTGTAAGGTAAAGCAACCCCTGTACAGACCTGGACAGGCCCTGAGGGTTCCAGGAGGCTGAGACTCCCAGATTTCGAGACAATCGGCACATAAAGGTGATACGGTTGTAAGCTCTACGCACCGGCCACCTTTACCCCCCAGGAAATATTCCTGGTACTCCTGTTAGGGTGTATGCGCAACAACAGAGTCGAGTCGAGTCCAATCCAGTCCAGTCAGACTCACAAAGACGCGGCAGTGCCTGTGGCTTACAATGGCTGCCGCGGCCGTGCGTACACATCAACAGCGTCGAGTCGAGTCTTGCGCCCAGTCAAAAGTCTCGATGCCGCATGCTTCAGTTTCGGCAGGCAGACAAAGGGTACAACCACTCCAGTGATCGGGCG
>Ga0131853_10027292_pt1 | contig 10253 bp, 5 predicted proteins | sample TergutLab28metaG_FD_92764 | JGI IMG/M metagenome (GOLD analysis project Ga0131853, IMG submission 92764) | Labiotermes labralis P1 segment gut microbial communities from Petit-Saut dam, French Guiana - Lab288 P1 (version 2) (version 2) | ecosystem: Host-associated > Arthropoda: Insects >... | reverse complement strand
GGGTTCCCGGAGGTTCCTCCTGTTGGTTTTTTTAAAAATTTTTTTTGGTTTTCCCTTTTCTTTTAAAGAAAAGTTGAAATTATTTTTATTCCCCCCCCCCCCCCCCGGATTTAAATTCGTCATACTTGCAACTACTCTCCTAAATATACAAAATGTCTTTCCAAATTGTACACGCACAATTTATCAAAATTCTGCAGTCCTTATCTCCGGTCACTTCTGGAGGGCTTCTGTCATACAAAGTTAACAACCGAACGTAAATTAACAGAATTTTTCCTCAGACACTCAGGCTAATGAGCATTCCTCATGCCGTGGATAAATTCTACGATCGAAACAGACTTACCACGTCTAAGGCTTGATTCTCTGTTCGTGCCCCAAAGGTTTAAACTCCAGCGTATGGTAGAATTATCTACTGACGAGACCATTATCAACACCGTGGGACTTACAGCGGTTGACATGTTTTAGGTAGTTCATATTTTTTCCTGCTGCTCTTCAAATTCAGGTTCTGTTGCTGATTCAGTTTGATGTGAGCGCTGTATATTTGTTAGACATACTGTAAAAATAGCAATCGCATAACGCCAACGACTCATAATATTAGCTCTGAACGCGAAAATTAATCTAAACCTATGTACGTATAAACTGCTCATACCTCACACAGAACAAACAATTTATATATTGTAAAGATTAATCGCAAATTACGGTGAGAATCATGTCAAAATGCACAATGTGTGGGCAAAACGCAAAGTGCATGTCTCCAAGATTCCAATACTTTAAAGTAAGAATTCAATCTGAGTGATGCATAAAAATTCATTTACAACACAGAACATCTCCATTATAAGGACCGGTTTGTTTGTTTTTAGAGAGAAAGTGTGACACTGATAAGAAACACATAAATATAGCGTTGGCTAAATCCAGAGATTTAAATGCTAAGCTTGGTGCAACATACAACAAACACTGAGCTTCAATGAGTATAGAATTTCAATTGGCTCTGACGATAATAAAATCCTTTATTTACTAATGGTTTATCTAACAACGCGATCAGTAGTTCAGGCTACGGAAATTCGAATGATAGGATGACAGAAAATACTGATTTGGAAAAGACGTTAAACTGTCGTGGGATAATTTTAGTGACCATCCCTGCATCAATCTATATGGGCTGAGCAAAACCATGAAAAATCTTAGCATAGCCAGTGACCCGACCGAGATTCGGACAAAGCCTATTCCAGTTCAGTAATGATGGTTGCCGCAACATCAATCGTGAGGAGTTGTTGACCGTCATTATGTATTACGATAAGGAATTCTACTGTAATGTATACACTCGAATATCCCTTCCTCCCACCTCATTCAGAAATCTTAGATACTTGTGAGTTACTAATATCCGACAGCGCGCTGTTACCTAGCAAGCAAAAACACTTCAGATACTTAAATGGAAACAATTTAGTCATAATTACAGACCCTATTTCTGCGGAAAGGCACAACTGGCGGGCGCTTTTGACCACAATACTGAACAATGACAAGATGAGCCTCTACCAACTCTCAAAAAGGGTTCTTTTCTCTTGGGTTATTTGACACTTTAAAACAGTGCTAAGCATCCTGTGGCATTTCCTAAGTGGCCCGTGGAGACTTAGTTCCTTGTAATTTCTTGAGCATTAGCCCCATATACATTCCAACGGGAACAGAGATACATTAAAGGTAAACTGCACCCTTGTACAGACACTGAGGCTCTGTACAGGCCGTACGGCCCATAGGGGGAGCAGAGGTATAGCTCTACTCTTTCTTGACCATGGCACTAGAAAGGGGCGAGGGGTCAGCCTCACGCCCCAGCCGCTCTTTACCCCCGGCAAAGAAGCGGTACCCGTTGTACAGGAGGCTGGGCGGGCCCCGGGGCCGGTCTGGACAGGTGCGGAAAATCTCGTCCCCACCGGGATTCGATCCCCGGACCGTCCAGCCCGTAGCCAGTCGCTATATCGACTACGCTACCCGGCCCACACAGACATACATTAAGCAGTATTATTTCTTAAAGAAGCTATAGGGTTCATCGCGATCTAATGCAAATATGAATTAAGTGAATACAAGCTCACGTTACAATATGCAGTAAAATCTCGATATTTCTAGGTGCAGGTGACCGAGGGTGCCGCACATTACCAGAAAGCTCCGACTGCACGGGTCGCGACAATTTAGAAAACATGGTTACGCATGTAGTGTGATATACAGGTTGTATTAATACGTACTACATATACAATGGTGCGTTAGAATATCGATATATACAAGAGTACCACAATAGAATAATACTAGAATATACACTATTAAGTGAGAGTGTAAAGAAATCAAAATCTTCCCTCTCATTTAACACGCTAAAATCTTCCAGGCGTCGGCTCGGACGAAAAGGCATCCCGAAAAACCGGAACTCGGCGAATCGAGACTGTACTGCCCTTCGGCACATCACTCGCGTCTGAATATCCCGCGTTTAAAAAGTTTGAACTCAACTGCTTTAAAGCACAGTGTTGACTATATGTACAGCCTGTTTTAACTTAAAATAACTCTTATGTACCTGAAGAGTGTATTTCATATGATTCTCAAAATAAATAACGATTATAATCGTTGTTTATTGTTAAAAATTGTTATATTATTATTATTATTATTATTATTAATCTATTATTATATAATAATTAGTGGAATAATTATTTCACTACAAGTCCCGCCAATCCGCTTGATTTTTATAAAGGAGACGTACTGTTTTCTGTGTGAGGTATGAACTTAATATTTATATACCAGATATAAAATGAAGACTTCTCGATCAAGGTTATCTGCGGATTTGATTGAAGCTGGAGCAAATGATCAGCTAGTACCCAAACTGCACTTTACACTGCACAGATCTAGTGGAATCCTCCCACTCTCCATACTAATTTCTTCCCTCAGGTAGGTCTGTCGATGTTAATACCAAAATCTAGCTCACAACCATTAACAGCTCAGATTCTTTGTTTGCTGTGCACCCAAAACAGTCCACGCTCTCCAACACCTTTACTTTACCTCCATATTACCACCAACGGAAGAACGAGCGGGCACAGCCTAGAAAACTTCAGAGCTATAAGCGATAACTTTGAGATGTTAATTACCTTACTCACAAGAATCCAAGGCCCTGTGTAAAATTTCATCACCACATTCTGTGTTCTTACGGTGAGGATTTGTTGGCTTCTATCCAACTCCCAAGCAGGAGGGCCACCTGTTTTCTGTCGTGTGCACACAGGTTGTATTGTTACGCATGTACGTTAACATGACGTTTGTACGTCTGTAAGCATTATATGTTTAGACATCGTCCCTCAAACGCAGCAAGAACTGCTTCGACGTCACTTTCTCTCGCAAAGTTACTGTATACATCTTTTCGTCTCTCAGTTATCCAAAAACTAATGTAAAAACTGTTCTTATTGGATGTTTCAACCCCCGAAGAAGGGACCGATACGCTGTTCCGAAACACTGGTAAAAAACTATCAATTGAGATTACGCAACTTCGCAGAAGAGCGTAAACCTCAACCTCACGGCGGCGAAAGCCTAAAATATCGCAATATAAAAAAGAAGTTCAGAGTTGTGACAATGCTGGAATATTGTGTTGTTAGTTGTTAATTGTGTTGTTCTTGTTGTTAATTGTGTCGTTCTAGGTACTGTTTGTGTGTAAATGTGTAATGTACTACTACCACCGGGTGTCAACCCAATTGCAGTTAACAAATGTGTCATACCATATCATATCATATCATACAGCTCACATCCTGATTGCGTAATGCGGGCTGAGATAATGTGATTGTACTAATCCATATCGAACTGTAGTGTTTGTCACGGTTGACCTTTGATACACGGATTTATTACACTTGGTCTGAATCTTCTTGCAGCTGATTGTGCAACAACGCTGACGAGCGTATTTTCAACTTCAGCACAATATTCGAACGTCGTTTCGGTTGGGCTGTGTTCTTTTGAGTGACACCGATTATTTTGATGGGTGGTTACTAAGACTGTGATGGAACCCAGGGCCTCCATTTTCAGGGTACAAGAGAAAGTCGTATGGATAAGGATGTTAAATAACAGAGGGGATGGTGGACAAGTTGCAACCATCCTCACTTTAGGACGAGGCTCATTGTTCTGCTCTGAAGATGGAGGCAGCAGATTCCCCCGAACCACTGATAGCTAGCTACAAAATCACCGGCGTCACAGCATGGAACTCCGCGATTTTCAAATTTATAGCTTTCAGAACACAGTGCCTCACAGATTTGGCTTATTTCCTGCACAGAAAAAATTGGACAAAACACTGTTGTACGCACTTTCTTCAGGTTCTTACAAGCTGCGTTTAACAATGCAAGAGATATATCTCGCGTACATCCTACGAGTAAATGAACCCCGGTTCAGAGCCAATGATATGAGTAATCAACCTACAAACACAGACATATATATATATATATATATATATATATACACACACACACACACACATGCATGCCTACATACATACAAGCATACACACACATAATACAAGCATACATACATACATAAAAACATACATACACACATACATACGTACATACAAGCATACACACATACAAGCATACATACATACAAGCATACATGCATACATACATAATTGCATACACACATACATACATACATAAATGCATACATACATATACAATACACGCACCAGCGAAAATCTTAAATGCGTTCATGTTTAACCGTGTACTAATTATGCAGCTGTCAGTAACGGACAATCACATCACACACAGTATGGTCCTAGAAACGAAACATGCCATTAATGTTACCGAGTACAAATACAGCGAAAAATTGGAGTTTAGAATGCTCGACGTTCGTGATGCAGACAGTGTAACAATCAAGGGCTCCACTAGTTGCTATTTCCATATTTCGTAATTAGAAAATCTAGTACAAGCGCGCCTGGCTGATGGCGGTTCTGGAGCGGACGTCAAATACAGGTGCAACATCAGCGATAGCAGAACAGTGATATTCTATCACCACTCTTCAAAACGATCAGTGATGCCACATCAGCATACATATAGCTTAGAAAACTGGTTGCAACAGAAGGAGGCAGGTAAGATCAGTGTTACTTGGCACTCCATTATGCCTCATGCGTTGTCACGCAGTCGGCAGTCGGGTTTCAATTCCTGGTAGGCGTCAGAGACATTTTCCCTTCTCCAAAGCGTCCATACCGTCTCTTATAGCCACACAGTCTTCGACCAAAACATATCGGGGACATTTCACTCACTACCGGATGTGAAGCGGTGAAGGTATGAAGCTGACCATTCTCCAGTAAACAGTGCTGAGTCGCATAACACTTGGAACTGTACCTCACCTTCATTTTATGTCTTCATGTTGTTGTGATTTAGTAACTATGTCCACCTTTAGCAAATGCTCTAACATGTCATTTGAATTGGAAAAGGGTGCTGGGGCTAGATTCAAGAACGGAACGCGTGTTTATCATCAGGGCTCATTCACACATGTTTTCTTCCGAAACTAACTGCTGAACGTATGGCAGTAGAGTACACTGCAAAACGCGGCACAGATTATCGTTCAAAAGGACCGCAACTAAACTAATTAGCAACTAAAAACACGGAGCACCGTCCTTCATCAGAAACTGGCAGTTGCACAGCTATTCCAGTGATTCCGGGCATTTTATAAAAACCCGAAGTTCATTATCGTGTTTACAAGACCGCGCCACTGGACCGTATCCTGAGTCAATTCAGTCCAGTCCACAGCACTAGTCCCTGTTCACTTTAGCATTTACCTTTCTACTAGCCTTCCATCCACTTCTGGGTATCCCAGTCTCCTCCTTTCGAGTCTTCTGGCGTTTGTAGCAGCAACAAGAGCAACGGTGGCTGATAAGCTGTCCCCGAGACGTTAGTAAACGTTTACCAACATAAGCTGCCTAAAGTACCACAAGTGCTCAGGCCTTATCAACAACAACAACAATTCAATTCTTCATTTCATATCAATTCTTGATGATGCACGTTCTGACACAGCCTAATTTCCAATTACTTTAATAATAATAATAATAATAATAGAACCTTAAAATAACCAATGTTGATCAAATTACCGTCGAACGCATGGCTAAAACCTGGCGAACTCTATCCAGAACTAGGCCTATTGGATTTATGAGAGCCACCCAGGATCAGGTCATTAGTACCAATAATTACATTCTGAAGGATCCGAATATTAATAAAGATATTTGCGGGATATGACGAGAGAAACTGGAAAACATTCAAGGTATAACCGGTGCATGTCTTGCACTAGCTAAAGGTGATTACACCCATCGGCACAATCAAGTGGCCACCGTTGTCCGTCAAGAAGCATCTATCAAATGTGGACTGTCAAACGGACCGCTAATGGCGTTTTTACAAATATGAACCACAATCCGTGTTGCGGAACTCCAACAATGTGACAGGTCCATAATAACTGGTCGAACTGTCCCTGACAACAGACCGCATATAATGATAGCTGATAAAGCCATCAAAGAAGCAATGCAATGCAACAATTCCCAACAGTCACAACCTTCACAGCACCACCACAGCAAAAAAAAAAAAAAAAAAAGAAAAAGACTGGACTTGAAAGAAGAGCCAATAATAATATGGCGACTGAAAACCATTAGTACCATTAGTAATATCCACAACGGGTATTATCCAAAACAAGTTACACCAAAATCTGCAGCTGCTAAATCTCCGCCTACTTTGTACACTCTAATGCAGAATGCAGCACTACTAAATGTATGCCATATAGTTAGAATGCCGGTCCCAGTGGCCACGCGGTCTCAAGTATAGGTTTGCGGCCGCTCGTCTGCTGAGACTGTGGATGTCTGTCTCTTGTGAGTGTTGTATGTTGAGAGGGAGAGATATCTGCGACGAGCTGGTCACTCGTCCAGAGGAGTCCTACCGACTCTGACGTGTCGTTGTGTCTGATCTAGAAACCTTATGAATGAGGAGACCATAGCCATAGCCTGAATGAAGTCAGACTTCGGCAATCATCCTTGCTTTATTTTCTTTACTTATAATTTCTCTGTATCTTTGTTATTTTATACCTTCTCTTTCCACCGGTCCTTCATTTCTATTTGGCCTCTCTACCTTTTTTTCTCTTTTTGTCTATCCACACTTAAGCCCCTATTCTACTTTTTTTTCTGTTATTCTTCTTTCCATTCTCCTTTTATCAATCTTAATCCTTTCCGTTTGTTCTCCTTACATTCTGCTTTCTCTTTCTTCACCATGGTCCCTCTGTTTCTTTCTCGCTGTCTGTATATGTCTCTCTATTTCTTTCACCAAGTCCGGCCTTCATCCCATCTTTTATGTTTTTTCTCTCTCTATCACTAATCTGTCTTTCCTTTCGCTCTACCACTTTTGCACTACTTGCACTAGTACAACAGTGTAACAAAGATGTCCGTAAATTTATGACGCCACTCATACCAAGCAAAGCGTTTCGACTTTGTTACGTCAAGACACGCTGCTTCCTGCTTTGGAAAAGACGGCAGGGATCTTCAGTCGTAACATGTAAAGCAGGAAGCTATAAATATGGAAGAATTCCTGTCCTTGTTCAATTGCCTAACCCCACCACATGTTATACTTTTACTTTATACGCTGACATTTTCCATTGTCCCCCGCCCGCTCATAAAGGCAACGGTAATGGCAGTGATGGAGAACATTCGTGACTTGATACGGGACAAGGTTCGCCCCCACGGTTGTGTTGGAAAGTGGACATGTGCGGATTTGTAACGAGGAGACCAGGCAAATCCTTGGAAAAGTTTGGATGTCAAAAGGTACAAACGTACGGCGACAGTGTTCCCTGTTTCGTGTGCCTGCTGGATATGCACAAGTTAAAATCTGACCGAAGGGCATGTTAAGTATCAATGCACGTCGAAGGATACGTGAAGTTTCCCTCAGAGACCAGGGAGTACAAGAAATTCACTCTACAACTAAGAGATATTTGAAGTGCCTCTACATCAAGGGCTATGTCGAATGAAAACGGTCCAGAAAATCCGTTACGCACCATTTCTGTGTCAGATTGCACCTGAAGGCCGTAGGGGCTCAGCGTTACGAGGGCAGCTAGCTGGCCACCAAGAAGACGATAATGACCTCAGGAGAAAGGTCGTTCATCTGCCGAAACTTGTGCTGACGCATGAGGCTCACTGCAAGACAGTGTGAGGAACCAGACACATTCCACTTCAAGGTCCACTACTTCCGCCCTTCCCCTTCTTGCATCAGCTGCACTTCCTTTCTACAAGCATATTTCAAAATAATTTAGTAATAATTGTTATTATAATGCCCGGTGTAAAAATTGTTCCTGCGATCAAGTCACGACTATAATTTTGTCTATAGTAAAAGTAGGCTGTTGTTTCTGCTGTGTTGATTTCAGAGGCCATTGACCCCATGCCTCGCGGCCTGTGTGCGCGTTCCAGCGTACCACATTCATTCAACGTTCTTTTTTACATCTTCCATTCAGTTACTCTACCCTTCTTCAACCAGGTTAGAGTTTGGGGAACACGTTAAGAATTACAGTTCCAGGCCCTGATTTCTCGAATTCATTATGTATCCTTCTAAAGCAGTAGATTCTCAAACCTTCGGTACTCACGGCAAAAATGGGATATTTCTTTCAAGGCGCGTTAGCAGACTTGCGAAGAGCACCTATTACCTTCATCATGTCTCTCCATATGTCCGTCCGTCCGTCCGTCCGTCCGTCCGCATGTAACAACTCGGCTCCCGGTGGACAGATTTTCACGACATTTTAAGTTCGTTGGGAAGAGGGGATTGGGGGCAGTTACTACAATTTGTATGTCAGGTGTTTTGTTAAAATCGCAACAACTAATAGTAATAACAATAGCAGACTTACGTACATTTGTGACTAAAGTGTTTAGATATGTTAATATGGTTGTGACAGCAGTCTTCAAGAATATTATGTTAATCTGCCCCCCCCCCCCTCATTTCGTTAGATAATTTAATAATGCACAACCAGAGAAACAAAAACGTGCACTCATAATGCTTATTAATTATACATAGGAATACGAAATTTGTATGTAGACATATTTTGTAAAAGATATGCCGTTTCGAAATGAGCAGTTAAAAATATTTGGACGGGGTGAAAATTTGATTTTGGGGTAGGACTGATCAAGTATGAAAAATCCACGCAGACATATAATAATTCATACACACAAACATAAAAACAGGCCCTAAGAACAGTAACAACATTCTATGACATGTGCAATTGTGAACAACCAAAACTGTCCCCAGCAGCTTCAGTGATATGACCATCTGAGAAGTGTCCTGGAAGCAAACATACAAACCAGTACCAGTATTACTTTATACATACATATCCTATCCTGTGATCTTCCTTTCACACTACGATTAAAGTACGGAACTGAAATTCACGATAAAATACGCCTATTTTAAATAATTCAATTTACTGTATAAACATAGAACTATCATAAAACAGAAACCTTTTGAAATTCTGATACAAATATCAGTTTCAATATCTCATTGGTTCCAAACTACTCGTATATGTAACAGTACCCCACCAGTTTAGCAAAAAATTCAACGAACCCCACACCCTGTCTTAACGTCATTTGCGTGTGTGTCTAATGATAACTTCACTCAGCTTCTTATTTTTACACATTCAACTCGCATAAATAATTTCACATTCAAGTTATGTGAATTTCCGTCTCCTCGGCATGTCGCGCCGTCAGGTTGTGGTTGGAAGAAATGGTCTCCAGATATGGAGGTTAGCTGCGAATATACTGAACAAGCAGTCGCAGGCAGCCAACAAGGGGTGGTCCTCCAGATACGTGGTTGCACGAGGGGCTAAGAATTCCTTACCGGTAGAAATCGACACGTTGTGGAATTTTACACATTGCCTCGGGGTTTGGCAGATATATATGCAACGGAAAATATATTTGTTTTATGGAATTTGGCATTTGAGATGGTACCAGTCACTGAAGAAGGATGCGAGAAATAAGCAAAATATACGTTAGATTTAGTGCACCCAAATTAAATTTTATAAAGCTGTAGCTAGACCAACACTATTTTATGGTAGCGAAACATAGGTAACCACGAAGCGAGACATGACTCGCCTAGATGAGCTTGCTAAGAATTGTTAATAGATACACAAACTCCGTGGCCTTAGTCCGCACGCGAACTATACCGACAGAGCGGCCGCCGCCGGTCGGCGAAGTTAGTGCCAACTTTTGCGGATAGAGGGGTGTTACGTGGTCAGCGCAACGGGTCCCC
>Ga0131853_10027291_pt1 | contig 10253 bp, 11 predicted proteins | sample TergutLab28metaG_FD_92764 | JGI IMG/M metagenome (GOLD analysis project Ga0131853, IMG submission 92764) | Labiotermes labralis P1 segment gut microbial communities from Petit-Saut dam, French Guiana - Lab288 P1 (version 2) (version 2) | ecosystem: Host-associated > Arthropoda: Insects >... | reverse complement strand
TTATGTGCGTATGTATGTATGTATGTATGTATGTATGTATGTACGTATGTATGCATGTATGAACGTATGTATGTATGTATGTATATATGAATGATGTATGTATGTATGTATGTATGCATGTATATATGCATGTATGTGTGTGTGTGTATATATATATATATATGTATTATGTGCGTATGTATGTATGTATGTATGTATGCATGTATGAACGTATGTATGTATGTATATATGAATGATGTATGTATGAATGTATGTATGTATGTGTATGTATAAGTATGTATGTACATATGTATTATGTATGTATGCACGTTATGTATGTATGTATGTACATATGTATGTATGTACGTGTTTCGCAGGATTCTCGCAATAAAGACCTTTTGGGGCTCGGACCCCAAATGGCAGCGCAGCGTCATTCGATGGGATCCACGATTTCGCATAGCGTCGAAATGAGTGTTGCCCCTCCAACCAACGCTTAGTTTCCGCTGTTTTTCTGTTACTAATGTTGTGACAGGTAAAATATGAATTATTTTACAAAGATTCATAGGGTCATGAGTCGATTGCGGTAACCGTGCGGTCTAAGGCGTAGGTCTGCAGGCGCCCGATTACTGGGATCGCGGGTTCGAATCCCGCTGCAGATATGGATACTCGTCTCCTGTGTTTGTTTTGTGTAGTTAGCGCCTCTGCCAAGGTCTAACCATTCCTTCAGAAGAGTACTACTGGCTGTGTGTCTAACCGCAGATGATCCTGCAACATCTAAAACGAGGCTGCCTAGGCCAGAGTTGGGCTGTAGCGCCACAGAAATAAAAATCATAACTTTTTTTTGTAATCGCGTATTTTCTGAGCCCACGTAGTGCATTTTCATGACATTTTTTGACCTCACGACGGAAAATATTCTTCAGGCAAGCCAATATTTCTGCCGTGTGAAAGGGTTAACTGTGTGGGACACGACATGTCCTATTATCCAGTGGAAGTGGATGGTTGCTCAGATTCTCAAAGTGCCGAGCGAGAAGTCCCTGTTTGGGATGTCAGACTTAAGTGTCTGCGGGACAGATGAGGAAGCAGAGTCCTACAGATAACGTGCAGAGTGTGAGAAAATGGGCTTTCGTTCGAACATGCACAACCTTGGAAGGCTTAAGGGAAAGCAACGTGATATTGTTTACCGCAACACCGACGGGAAGTCGTTACACTGCGCTCAGTAAAGCGCTCCATGAAGACGTGTGAGGGCAGGGAAGGTTATCGTTGGAGAGAAAGCTGGTTGGGCCAGGGAGTCTAGACACTTCCTCGAAAGGAAAAGTCTGTATCGGCCGGGAATCAATTCCCGACCTTCCGGATTTCAACCCTCGTATCCTAGGCACTCTATTGATCGAGAGCTTACGTGTTCAGTATATTCGCCACTCCTCCTTAATGGGCGATAAATATAATTTTTTAATTTGAGGGAAGCGTATAGAGAATGTGGTTTGAAATTTCCTTAGCGTTGAAGATTTATATTGCGGCATTCTGGGTTTTGACACTATCCAACGTGGTCAATGGTACTAGCGTTTCGCAGTAACCGGTTACCCTCATCTTTAGTAAGAACCTACTGTGTTCTTTAATCAAGACCTGTCCGCCCGCCACACAGTCGTCACATCGACTGACTGCAGTACCGATGCAATGTTCGATACGTAGCAAGACATAGATTGCACTTTCCTTACCCACATCTGTACCCAGATCAGCTGTAGGCCTCATAGTCTTGTATCACTGCTTCTTTGTCGTGTTTGAGAATGGGAGGAGCCTCACTTCAAATCCCCTTACAGTTAGCATAACGGCAACAAATACGTTAATACGAAGTTTGATTTTCTCGTGGCAGTGGGTGTTTGCATGGCGGTCCCCTGCTATATGACACCGTGTAGTAGGGTAGATAGGTACTGTACCAGCCTGACAGAGGGACGTGCTGTCATATTCTGCAAGCATGTAGAAGATACGGATACAACGTTCCTGACACACACGGCGTCACATGACATCAACACAGCCTGTAAGATCACTCGTTTAATGTGAAAGGAAAAAGAATGGGGAGCCGTAAAACTGAGGGAAACTGGAAAGCAAGAAATACGGGAAACATAAAGAAAGAAAAAAGGACAAGAGGAATTTGTCCCACATAAAGTCATCCCATTACATGTCTCGACAGGACCATAGGGTTACAGTTGATTACGGCTCCCCAGATTTCCAGACAATCGGCGCGTGAAGATGGTAAGTTTGTGAGCCCTACGTATCGGTCGTCTTTACCCGCCAGGAAGTATTCCTGGTACTCATATCACTTTTTATCTCCTTCTTGTCTCGAAGATTACCACTGTCTGGAATGGGACGCGATGTGGTCTAGACAGAAATTCACTGACTTTTCGGAGGCAGGTATTTTATCTGCCTTCAGGGTGGAACAGCGATACCGAATAATGTTGTAATTGCGAAATAAAGGAATAGTAGTCGGGTGACGGCAGTAAGAACCTGTAACCACGCATTCTCATACACTACCTGACCCCTGAATGTCGAGAATCATTTATATTTAGTATTTCCCGTCATGTACAGCTGATCCATGATTCATCAGCGCTTTTGATAAAGCTGTTACTGTCGTACATCGAGAGAAATTGTTATGACTGTCCTGAAGTGTGACCAATCGTTTAGTCATAAGAGATTAGAAACACAACTCGCTTGTGTTTTGCATTGTTTTCAGTATGAATTGTCTCAACTTACACAAGCGTTTCTCCATCAAACAAGAAAAGAATAAGCCACGAAGAACAAATACCTTACTTACTCACTTACTCCATGGTGCAGAGTCCTTCTTGAAAGCTAGTCAAGAAATTCCCCGCATTTCTCGGAACCCGAAGGTTCATTACCGCACTCACAACCGTCCGCCACCTGTCCCTATCCTGGGCCCGCCCAATCCAGTCCATATACCCACATCCCACCTCCTGGAGATACATCCTAATATTATCCACCCATCTATTCCTAGGTCTCCCCAGTGATCTATTTCCCTCCGGTTTCCCCACCAAGACCCTATACACCCCCCTCTCCTCACCCATACGTGCCACATGCCCAGCCCATCTCATTCTTCTCGATTTTATCAACCGCACAATATTGTGTGAGGAGTACAAATCATTTAGCTCCTCGTTATGCAATCTCCTCCATTCCCCCGTTACCTCGTCCCTCCTGGGTCCAAATATTATCCTCAGCACCATGTTATACCACGACTTATGAATCGGACTGACAGTGGCTAATATGCTGTGCTTTTTTTATGTCTTTGTACTTGGTCGTGATCAGTGTTGCGAAATAATACATCACGGCTACCAACTAAGGTAAAAAATGCTTGCATGGAAGTAACTGAAAATGTTTAGAGTAGAATTTTACACAGTAATCTTACACTGAACTCGTTTCCAAGTTTCGAGTAATTCAGGAGGGATTAAAAATTTAATGGAATGGCGATATTTGCTGCGTGTGTTAATTTGTTTGGAGGAAACATGATTACCATTAACAAAGACATGTAAAAAACTAAGTAAGCTTATAATGGCTTGTCTCATCACTAGAATGACGGACACAATTTCAATAAGAGGTATAAAAAAAATTCGAAACTACTGCAAGGCTCAAATAATCTACTGTAGAAAGACTATAGCACAACAGAATTACACTGACGAAAAGAAAATATTAAAATCACGAAGCATTTGCTGCTATTCAGAATAGTTTCTTTTATCCCTGTAGAGTGATTGAAAAATTGGAAATGGTAATGTTCATAGAACACGTTTTCTTTTTCTATTATTCTGCATGGATGTGGAACATTACCTAACGTTCTAGGAAAGATGATCACAGTTTTGGTGTGTTGGAGAATGGGGTGCTGGGAAAAATATTTTGACCTAGGGAGGTAGTGACTGGATCATGCAGAAGATGCAACTATAGGCAGATATTTATTTCCTGCTAAATTACTCTACATGTTTCGGGTGTTCATCGCGCCCGTCATCGGGAGTACGTAAAACTGTAGTTGCAGCCTCTGGTACAGATCATACTATCTGGGTAGCAAGATTGTATGATCTGTACCAGAGGCTGCTACTACAGTTTTATGTACTTATAATGACGGGCACGATGAACACCCGAAACAATATATTATTAGGGAGATAAACACGAGAAGGATAATACTGATAGAACATTCCGCACGCATGACAAGTGAGAAATTCATCTACAGTAATGACTGAAACATCGAAGGGAAAAACACATTCGAGTGTTGTATGTATCTGCGTGTATGGGAGGATGCCATTAAAATTAATTTGAAAGAAATTTACTTCGAGGTTATGGACTGGATTCAGTTGAACCGGAACAGAACAGCTTTTGTGAACGCGGTTCCATACCAGATGGCAAACTTCTTCGCTAGCTGAGTGACCAGTTCCTGCTTAGGAATGATTCTTCACCGCACAGTTAGTTCACATTCAGCAAAACATGCTGAGGTTTTAATAGTTAACCCTTATCCTGCTAACGTGGATAATATGGTGAGCTTCTAATAATGTCAGCAAATGGCAGATGGGACTTAACTCGGCGTTTAAAGGGTTGAAAATAAGAGCTTTAGATACTATAACAGTTTTTCTCGAAAATTTTTGTCACTATGAACCCCTCACAAAGCCCCATTAACCTTTTGGCGCCGGAATTATTTTTTTAATTTGAGCACACTCTGTATATAAAATGTGAATAATACAGGAACCAAATACGTTAGAATTATGAAACAAACTGCATTTTGAAGAGAAAAAAGCGGAGAGTATATATACCATGTTTAAAATATTCAATACCTATATTTGTTGAATAAATATATAAAATGTAACTTTGGAGGTTAGCGGTGCGGTACGTCACTATACTTGACGTTAGGCGTCTAAAGGTTAATTCGCGGACCCCCTAGACACAATTCGCTGTAATGTTTAAAAAAATTAGGAGTATTTACAAAGTATAAACATATTTAGACTCTAAAAATGTGTTCAGTTGACGTCAAAATTCGTTAAAAACAAAAACAATTTTCCTTGCCGCAGAGACTCGAAGACCAAGGTTATGAAACAGTTAAGGGGGTGAGGGGGTAAGACTTCGTTCGATGGGTACAATCCAATCAACTCGCGGACTACCAGCTGAGAAACGTCTCTAAAGCCCACTAGTGCTGTTGTAACACACACATTTTTGTTAGCAAAACTAAGTGGACGGTTAGTGTTTGTATATCCCTGACACAGAAGAATAGCAGTGACTGTTCGGGAGGGGGTGTAACATGTACACTACTTATGGCCCTGCTGTGCTTTGAAGATTCACCAGCGTGAAGATAATACCGGACCCTACTTTCACACTTCGAACTGATGCTGATGGGGTTATTATCATGACATAGCTACCGACCGGGCTTTGGGTTTGAAATGTGGAGAAGTGGGATGAGGGAGGCCTTTCATTGCCCGCACACAGATAGACCCACGTTTCACGAACAACTAAACACGACGGCTGATTCATAATTTATCCTGCTGCTGCCATCTATAGAGAGAAGAGGGAAGTTGAATTTAGATGTTCAATTGTAACCTACATGTGGTTCCATCATATCCTGGAAAAATTTTATCGACATCATTCCATATTTCAATAACTTGGAGAGCCGATTGAATGTTATGCGGTGTCCCCAAATTGAAAAAGTGATGCGCTGTTATAAATGTCCTTTCGGGCTGTGTTCACACTAGCACGTTATATATATGTTCTTTTAGGTTGTGTTTACAGCTGCAAGTTATCAATAGTCGTTCGGGGTATGTTCACACTAGCATGTTATAAATAACCATTTCGGCTGTGTTCACAATAGCATGTTATAAATAGTCGTTCGGCGTGTGTTCACACTAGCACTTTATAAATATCCTTTTCGGTTGTGTTCACACCTGCATGTTATCAATAGTCTTTCGGGGTATGTTCACACTAGCACGTTATAAATAAACATTTCGGCTGTGTTCACAATAGCATGTTATAAATAGTCGTTCGGCGTATGTTCACACTAGCACGTTATAAATATCCTTTTCGGTTGTGTTCACACCTGCATGTTATCAATAGTCTTTCGGGGTATGTTCACACTAGCACGTTATAAATAACCTTTTCGGCTGTGTTCGCAATAGCATGTTATAAATAGCAGTTCGGAGTATGTTCACACTAGTATATTATAAATATCCTTACGCTGTGTTCACACTAGCGTGACGTTACTGTTGTTCCAAAATGTTCTGCGTTTTATCAAAACAGACAGTTATTCCCGTGTTAGTGAAGAGAGGGAGTAGTGACAGAAACAGGTACAGAGCGTGACGCATTCGATTTTTGCGAATGTTCGGTGGTCTCACTTACCGTCAAATCCCGGACATTCCGAATAAGAAGCAGTAGTACCAACAGTTACATCTTCGTGTCGGATATAATAATAATAAAAATAAATTATATTATTATTTATTATATAATAATTACTTACTTACTCCATGGTGCAGGGTCCTTCTTGAGAAGCTAACTGGTTTGCACCTAGTCAAGAAATTCCCAGCATTTCACGGAACCCGAAGGTTCATTACCGCACTCACAAGCCTCCGCCAACCGTCCCTATCCTAAGCCAGCCCAATCCAGTCCATATACCCACATCCCACTTCCTGGAGATCCATCCTAATATTATCCACCCATCTACGCCTAGTTCTCCCCAATGGTCTCTTTCCCTCCGGTTTCCCCACCAAAACCCTATACGCCCCCCTCTCCTCACCCATACGCGCCACATGCCCAGCCCATCTCATTCTTCTCGATTTTATCACCCGCACAGTATTGGGTGGGGAGTACAAATCATTTAGCTCCTCGTTATGCAATCTCCTCCATTATAATAATATTATTATATTATTATTATCATTATCATTATCATTATCATCGAGATTTTTGCAAATGTTCGGATTTCCTTCAGGCTACGTCTGAGACAGCATTTTAAACAATTCGATATCGCAAAAGCTTCTTTCAATCTTGCACACAATTTAACCTACTCAATTACCCAACGCTACGCACACCTAAATGTTAGGGCTGGTACAGTGACGTTACATAAATTAACGTAGTGCCGATTTTCAGACCGCAAATCGGCACTCTGTTAATTTATATAACAACACTGTACCAGCCCTAATATACTGGAGTGTAACTGAGGAGATACAAGGTAAAGGGGCTACATGAGATATTTGTCACATGTTAAAGTCATTTCTAACACAAATTTATCTCCACTGATTGAAGATATATGTTGTGTGTAAAACGTGATTAAGCAATTAACTTATTAACTACATGGAGCAGAATCCTTGAGAAGTTGTTAGCCGTGTAGCTGATGAAGATACTGTCCTCATATTATAAACCTAAATGCGCATTGCTCTGTGGTGGTACGACTGAGAAGAAAGCCACTAGGTAGACCAAGAACCTGTGACGTAGAGGTCTTCCAGTTTGCTGTTAATAAAAGCACGGTCAAGCTGGACAGTAGAAAATGTCATATATTCAGAGGACAATAAATAAAAACGCGAAGAATGCATATTGTGATAGGGATTCGAACCTTGGAGCTCGCTAAGACATTGGACCTTCCGGATCGTCTTGTAGCCCAGATACACACTTTTGCTCACTTTCATTTCTGGCTATTGAAATGGGCGGACTTCAGTCTCTGTTTCCGTTGCGACACCCTGAAGAATGACGTATATATACATGGCACACTAAATCGGAATACCAAAATTTTAATGACACAAAAATAAAACACTGTTTCTGTTACTAAAAATTGCCATGCGTACGGCGTACAGATGAATGTGAATAGTCCCTGTAAACGGTAAAGCAGTCCCGTTACAGGCCTGGAGTGGCCCAGAGGGTTCCAGGAAGTTAAGGTTCCCAGATTTCATGACAACGGCACAGAATGGTGGTAAGGTTGTCAGCCTTACACACCGGCCGCCTTTACCCCCAGGAAATGCTCCTGGTATTCATTTCTATTAGAGGCTGAGTCGACCCCAGGGCCATAATGCGATCGGAAGGATTTTATGTCAATGAAAAAGAATAGTCCCTGTACTTCGAGAAAATTTCATCACTGGGAGAGTACAGGACAAGCGTAGTTCACATGCACTGTGGATGATCAGATTTCTCTCGACGCACCTAAAAACTGCTCGCGAGATTGGATTTGAGAAGCGCAGATGTAGACGTCTGATTTACAGAAATTAACTCCTTGTAACTTGAAATTTGTGTAGTTAAATTTTTAATATGAATCATCTAGTAGAAAGAGATGGGCTGGGCATGTGGCGCGTATGGGCGAGGAGAGGGGGGCGTATAGGGTCTTGGTGGGGAAACCGGAGGGAAAGAGACCATTGGGGAGAACTAGGCGTAGATGGGTGGATAATATTAGGATGGATCTCCAGGAAGTGGGATGTGGGTATATGGACTGGATTGGGCTGGCTCAGGATAGGGACGGTTGGCGGAGGCTTGTGAGTGCGGTAATGAACCTTCGGGTTCCATAAAATGCGGGGAATTTCTTGACTAACTGCAAACCAGTTAGCTTCTCAAGAAGGACTCTGCATCATGGAGTAAGTAAGTAATATTTTTAATATCCATGGGAGAATAACATTAATATGGATCTTCAGGAAATGGGATGTGTGGGCATGGACTAGAGTGATCTGGCTCAGGATAGGGACAGGTGTGGGTACTTGTAAATGCGGTAATGAACCTATGGGTTCCGTAGAATGCGGGGAATTTCTTGACTAGCTGAGAACCGGTTAGCTTATCAAGCAGAACTCTGCTCCATGGAGTGAGTCAGTAATATTTCTGTAGTCAGTTCCAGTTTCACGAGAAACTGAGCGTTTTCATAAATCAGGAAGCAAACAAGTTAATGGTGCCTATCGAATATAATTTCTATTTCCTGTAAGAATCCTATAAAAACCCTAAATATTTTGGTCTGTTTAACGTAAGAGCATATTTTCTGTATAGCAACGACCGTAATTTAAAACCCTAATCGTTGTCATTTTAAGGTACATATTATTGGACGCCCCTGTGATTGAATAACCGGAGAAGATGGATGACAGCAGACAGAGGATAATAGAGATGTTAGTTATAAAACCTACCGGTAGGGGGTGTTGCTTGTTGAGTGTCTACGTACAGCCATCCCCTATGAAGAAATAATTGTTTAAACGTTAGAATAGGGGGTATTCTTTTTATTTGTATGGATTTTAAAGATGACGCAAATGTCATCCAAGTGTCTCCTCCCATTGTACAACTTTATAAACTACCCTCAGAGATTCCAGGTGTGTGTGTATGTGTGTGTGTGTGTGTGTGTGTGGACAATGGGGAGGATGCAGATGCTAAACTACCCCCTATATAGCATTCAACCCTCACACATTATTCCGGTTCGGGATCATGCTAAACCAACTTTTGCACCACGCGTCACCGAATTTGTACAGCTTCTTCTGTGTGCAGTTTTTAGTAATCATGATGACACAGGATCGGAGTCACGTTGGAAGGGGATGAACATAATTGTTGGACCGTCATCGGATTACAAAGTGTCCAGCACATATAACACCATACCAACTGCCTGTAATCCTTCGAAGCCTGAAGCCCATCTAAGTGTTTAAAAATAGTGTTTCTAACTCACAGAAAATGTAGCATTCCAATTACAAAGGAAAACTGATTTATGTTTTTCGTGTACGTAATTGTTGATTATTCTGACAATTATAGGAAACTCGAATACACTTTAACGACGAGTTTCTTAATGTTACAGCAGGTGGTAAATAGTGGTTACCTCAAGCTGTAGAGATGTAAGTAAATATTTCAGCTTATATACGAAACTAATGCTGTAGAGTGCATGATGTGTCTTACATCTATACGATTTGTCTTCTTTATTAATTATTAATGTTTGTTTGTTTTTGCCGCGACAGCCCCCAGTGGGCCAGGGCCTCCTCATTCACGAAGTTTCTATATCACACACAACGACGCACATTCGGTAGGAATCCTCTGATCAGCTCGTCACAGAGACCTCTACCTGACAACACACAATACTAACAACAAATAAATATCCATGTACCCAGTGGGATTCGAACCCACAATCTCAGCAGGCGAACGGCTGCAGAACTACGCCTTCGCGCGGGACCGGCCATTAATTATTATTAACTCCGTGGCCTTAGTCCGCACGCGAACTATACCGACAGAGCGGCCGCCGCCGGTCGGCGAAGTTAGTGCCAACTTTTGCGGATAGAGGGGTGTCACGTGGTCAGCGCAACGGGTCC
>Ga0131853_10027290_pt1 | contig 10253 bp, 7 predicted proteins | sample TergutLab28metaG_FD_92764 | JGI IMG/M metagenome (GOLD analysis project Ga0131853, IMG submission 92764) | Labiotermes labralis P1 segment gut microbial communities from Petit-Saut dam, French Guiana - Lab288 P1 (version 2) (version 2) | ecosystem: Host-associated > Arthropoda: Insects >... | reverse complement strand
CTTGTTCTCCTGAAGATGGGCATAATGATGCCCGAAACGTGTTGAGAAATTGTTAAAAATAAACATCTAACTGTTGCATCTTGTTGGTTTTCTCTCTCACTTCACAATTTGCTCACGATGCACTGTCACAGAAACCTAAAGCTGGCTAAAGAATGTTCATACGGATGCAGTATAAAAACTCAGGAAGTGACACGTGACCGTATTCCGCACCCTCACCGATGATTAGTTCAATGTAATGTTGATTGTGTGCCCTTCGTTACCATATCCAAACCAGATCTGTCAACATGGGTTTCCGGTAATCGTTTCACAAAGCGCCAGTTCTTCGACTTTGTGGCACATTGCAGTGGGGTCCACCGCAGTACGGAGTCCGCGTTGTCCAAATAAACAATATAACTTTAGTTGCGATTTATGTCATGCGAACAAAGGGGGATCATTTGTCGCAATATGATGCAAACAGTTCTGCCACCTGTGTTCATAATATTGACGTCACATTCGTCCTCCAACAGTTTCGTTACATTCGCTGTGTCAGTTTAAAACTGCGCAGAGCTGTGCACAGTCTCCTACCAGCATCCTGCTGAACATGTCCGTCATGACCCCATATGTACGGTCGAAAAGAATATGTTGCAGGGCGTGAATCTTAAATTCGAAGTGTTTGTTTGACCAGCCTGCTCTGAAGTATTCTTAGAACCTTCAGTGTGAGAACTGAATCTTGCTATCCGCCACGTTTATCGCTATGCCTGCTTTGTCCGTTCCAGCCTGTACGTTGCCTAAAAATGGCTTTGTTTATTCGTCTGTTTTCTTACTGTGTAATGATATTAGTATGTAAGGAGGCAGTATGGCTTCTGGAGCGATATGGCTACTGGAGCAAATTTCTCAAGATTAAAAAAAAATCGTCTTAAATCTTCATGGTCATCCACAACGCAGGAATTAGTTGTATCGGCCTTCTGCTTCTCTGTCAGGAAAATATGTATTTTCCTTTCAACAAATGCCTTATACAAATTAACTAAATCAATCTTTGACTAATACCAATCATACGAGGTGAAATGCTATTTCTTGTCCATTTCATAAACAGTGGCTATCATCGTAATGTTCAGCAGACAGTCACTGAAGATGTCATCATGGACTGACAGGTTTCGAAGAAACAATAACTCGTTTTGGAAGTCGACCAGTTCGAAACATTTTCCACGCGATTGAGATATCCAGATGTTGAGATCATTCTCTTTGTGATTCAAGTGATAGATTTTTCGTACTGACGGTGATAACCAGACAGCTCCTCTTCAAGTCTCTCTTTCTGCACATTACGCAACGTAACCAAATACCTCCTAAATTTAGTCTTCATGAGATTAAAAAAAATGACAGCAGGTTTGTACGCATGGATTGGACTGATCTCATCAAACTCGTCCATTAAGACTGTTATACTTCCACAATTCTGTATCGCCTGTTTGAGCGGATACCTGTTAATGTATGTATATTTTGATTTAGTGAATATAGCGCTACAGACGAATTCGAAAAGGGAATCGAAATTGAATGTTGCTGCATTGATTACCTGTAATTTCCCACTATGATCATTCCAGTTTATACGCACTACCCACGATGTAGGATCGGCTAATTTTGTGTGCCACGCCACTTATGTTGTAGTGCTTGAATTCCCCATACCCGGATCTGCCACCACTAGCACTGTCCTCACATTCAGATTCCAGATCGACTCCTCGTTGCCCTCAGAACTGCCACATCGCTTCATGTATTCTTCTATAATCCTTTCGTCTACACGCGTTTTATCAGTGTCGATATAATCCAGTAAACTGTCAGTGCCACAATTTGACTTTTATCAGAGCAATTCACCTTTGTTAAACTCAGCACATTGCAAAGACTTTCCTTCACTTTTCTCGCCTGTTACCATGAAAGAAATTTCCACATCTTTGTCTTGTAGCAATAAAAATCTTGTTGCTTATGTTCTTTCCTTCTTTTTCCACCTAAAGCGAACACACAATTTGCTTTCTACAGCAATTCCGGCAGTGACCGTGTTTTCCTCTCCAGCAGTCTGACTGCATAACAGTTTGTATTTACCTGCAGGATACTCCCTCTATTGGCGACAGTTCCGCTGTTATCAAATCTATGAACAATTCAGTTCCCAAAACATGTTCCACATTACCGTATCGCTGTAACACACTTCTCAGCGTCACTTCAAAACTTTTAAAATCTATCTTCTAGTCTAGCACTATTTCCTGTGACACTTCTGACAGCTGTTCAGAATTTAAAATGTGATCTTTACAAACAAAATTGCTTATCTGCTGAACCGAACATGCGGTCAGAATTATTGCTTATTTGCTTGAAGGGCTGCCTTTAATAAATCCAAAAATTTCACGCCGTGTGTCTGAAATGTCACTTTGCCGAACTGTTGAATCACAGAACACAGTAAGCCATTGCCAGTGACCTCCAAGCCAGGCATGCAGCAACATGTTGAGGTTACTCTGCAGTAATTCGAAAGTAACGAAGATACATTTTGATGTGTCCAGACAGTCCAGCAGCAGTATACTGCAGAGTGTGTGTGCATCTGACCTCAAGTGAACTGCGCGTTTGTCGGACAGTTCGGCCTGAAGCCGTGAGATTTCACTGTCGGAAAACTTCATCCCTGTGCTGAAGAGCTTCTTCGTGCAGCTTTTAAAGAAGCTTCTGACAACCAAAAAAAAAAGCTTGAGTCTTGGCTTCCTGCGGCCAGTTTCTGAGTGTTTGTAATCTCATATTTTCTTTTCTGTTCCTCGAACAGTTTTCTAACTGTTTTTGCAAATGCAGTAGCACTTCCTCTAGCATTTGACGGCTAACTTTTAATTCATCCCTCTTTTTTATTTCTTTATATATCACTTTATCAAGTTTCAGTTCGCCTTTCTGACCTGTGAACATTATAAATTTCTCCAAGAACTCATTAATCATACCGACTTTATAATTCTGTTTTGGAACACTTAAGTCACTAAATTCTGTACTTTCCTTCACTAAATTTTGTACGCCTGAATAGACGTCAATTTTCTTGTTATTGTCACGAGCGAAGTTGAATATTTCACCTTTCGTACTGGTTTTGAAGACACTTTCAACTGTGCTGACTGCTCTACCGTTTCTGTCATGCGATGATAACATCCGTCCGAGACGTTTGTTTGTGTAAATTATGAATTCCTACTTGTGCCTGTCTTCCATTTCGTAATACGACTCGAATAGGATATAATAGGACATGAAGTATTTATGCAGAAGTTTCACCAGGTCCGAGGGCTCAAATTTGGCAGTATCCAGATTTTCGGTGTGTTTCGCCGCAGGAAATAACGCCGACTTTTCGCATTATAGACCAGGTCATCAAACTTACCGGCGTCTATAACGTTTGTGGCCAGTTGGAAGTTGTCTCCCCTCTCCATCCCCCCGTAAACAAGACGCCTGCTATTTTAATTTTCGAAATGCTAACCCCCCCCCCCATCCTGCGCACCCCCTCTCCTGTTTGTCTTGTGGTCAGCTGTGCGCTGTCTTTTTGCTGAGGGAGGTTCTTCAACCGACTCTATGTCAGTGCCTCTTCGCCATCAAGTGGTGCTACAGACATGAATGTGTGTGTAAATATTAAGGACTGCAGAAACGGCAGATATAGCGAGTTCAAATCTGTATTGTGACCGGGATATGTGGATGCAGGATTCTGTTGATGTTCAGTAGTGCCTTTTGTCACATTGACAAAAAATATATTGCAGACTTCCCAGAACATCTTAACACTTTTTAACGACAGTCTTAATGGAGTCACGCATGGCGTATAGCTATTGAATTGGTGTGTTCAGAGCTACTAACGACACAGATCGGACTGACATTCTTCTTTAGCTTTATATCGCTCATTAAATGGTATTATATTGAATTGTTTTGTCAGGAAATTGCGTTTTTTTTTTGGATGCGACAAATCTAGAAATTTAAGTATTCTGCCCTGAGCAGGCGGCGACACGACGTAACACTTAAAAATAAAAGCTAGAAGCTCGTCACAACTTGTCATAAAAACATATGCTTTAATTAAATATCATTGTATTACACGACATACGACAGCAGGCTGATGTAGCATGCTAATGAAAGTGAAGGAACAGCCTGTCACAGACATACTGTAATTTTTATGCGATGTTACATAAATTTAAAAGTTCTTAGAAAATATAACCTGTAATTGCGTAAAGCAAAAATTGCGTGAATCTTATGCGTATTGGACCGTGCATCATCTTGATATTTGAATAAAGGTTGACCAACTTGATGACACTTGCTTTATTATATATTGCTATCATTGCAGCCTACACAACACAACAAGTACTCGCTAGCTCCTGAAGATGGACGTATTAACGTCTGAAACATGTTGAGCAATGTATAATAAAGCAAGTGTCATCTAGCTGGTCAACCTTGATTCAAATTATTCAATTATTAACAAATTGCGCAATTGACAAGTTTGCTGGTAATTGTTCCTGATGATCTTAACCGGTGCTGCTCTAAATATGCAGCACAAATCAGGTAATGTTGCGTTATATACAGAAAAATGTAAATAGTGCGCAGATAGTGTTTAGACTGCACTGTTAACTGGAAAGGCAGAACGTTGCGCGGCGCTGTGATGCAAAATATAAGCCAAATATGCACGGTCGTGAGAACTGCCGATTGCGTGCTTCTGCCTACCGTCCTGAGGCACTCTGTCCTATTGGTCTTACACATCTGTGTTTGAACTGTAACAGTTGTTTGGTAGAGGGAGCGTCTTGAGAGACAGAGTTCAAGGTTACTGAAATGATCCAGAAATTGCGTCCTGTACAACACATGAGAGTCCATCTCTATCATCAAATCATCCTGGTGTTAGGCACAGTTTTTGTTACTTAATTAAGCTTCGGCTTCGAACATACTTTATAAATTCCATATTAATATTACCATTCTGTCTAATTTCAGGTCATTCGATTAATTTGTCCTATGAATAACTTCAGACATAAAATTATAATTTATGCGTCCTTAATATCTTGCAAAGTTGAATGCCGCAAAAGCAGGGGACATGACGTAATTGTGCGCAGTAAGTAACTTTCTGCATTAGTTTATCTTCTGGCAGGCGACATAAGTGTCTGACATGTGCTGCCACCTGCCGACAGACACGATAACCCACACGAAATGACTAGGCGCCATTCCGATACTGTTACCGCGCTGTAAATAGGTAAGATTTGTTTCGTTCTTTCTGGTAGTAAATTTGACGTTTTAAACAATTCAAGGTAACGGTACCATTTCTTCAGTTCATGTTGTTATAATTCATGTGCAGTCCTTTGTAAACTGAAGCTTATATGGAGCATGAATTTACTGAAGGTGACCGCACAGAAAGCTATAATTCGTCTTATGAAGAAACTGAAGCATTTTGGGGCAGTAGAGCTTAGTCTAGTTTGGGTAACACTGTGCAGCACAGTGTTAACCCACACTATATTACATACGATATAGCAGAGACTAAGAGAATTATCATTTTTCAACAAATCAGCCAGAAAAGTTTCTCTTCGTTCTTCAAAAGAAATCCAAGAATTACCCTAAGGAAACTAGAAGTTTCGAACATCAATAAACTCAGTTTCTTCAGTCACGACTCAGGGGAATAATTCTTCGACAGTCAAGTGATGGTTATGAAGAAACACAATCTCATTGAAAGACACATATTTAATATTGATAAAACATGAATTTTTACAGTTTAGAAACCTGCAGCATGTTTAGTGCCAAATACCAAAACGAAATTGGTTCAAATATGTCTTACTAACAGAGGAATACTTAACGTACTTTGGTCCAATTCAGATCTCGAATATCTCGGGATATTGGAAATGGTTGTTCTGTTGGGGTTATATTTCCTTGCTGCTAAAACGGGTGGATTGATTAAGAACGCTCCTTGATCTGGCGTCAGATCTGAAGAACCGTTCAAATCCCCCTTACAACGATCTAGCTGTAATACTGGACAATTATTCATGTCAAATTTGCCTCCAAATATGTAATGATTGCTAGGATAATGGGATAACTGTCACCTCCATTACACCTCACACCTCTTGTCGTTTACAGCCACTGAGCTTTAGTCTAAAATAAGAGCACACGAAGGAATTAAACACTACCTGCTGGCCTCACTGTTCAACAAAGCCTACGTGAAAGTCACAGAAATGTAAGAAAAAATCCTGCTTCACAACTGCAAATCTCCCCGCTAAACCCAGATATCCACAGAAATTCTGTTTGAAGCAAATAAGGAGCCAAAATGAAGAACAATCAATCTGCAGGAAGCTATCCTGCAACATCATCTGTTACAACACAAGTAAACACACAAAATGTGTACCGTCTGGACCACAGCCTGGTTCTGCCGGTAATTTAAGAGCTCCTTCCGCTGTGACGATCTCAGGCTACGGCAGGTACAGGCACAGCTACATGAGATGGGGGGAAACAGAATTCGGAAACTTTAATAGGAGCACCGGTGAACAGGAGGCTTCAAGTTTCGGATGGAGAGTAAAAATTAAGAGAATTATAGGAGATATTAGGAAAAGACAGGGAAAAATAAGAGTGCCCAAAGATTATTGAATAAGCAGGAGTTTCTCTCGGAAGACGGCTGTTAGAGCGAATCTGAGAAATTTGGAGAAACTGGTAAGAAAAACCTGCGTGCTGATGATGGTCCGCATGGTGATGCTGCTTCGTACAGACTCGCATGTTCAATCTGTGGAGATTTTGGACGAGATAGAGAATTGTGGTACACGTGGGTGAGACTGTGATACTGACTGATTGAGAGTGCATTGGATGTGTCTGTCTGAAGAACTGTACCTGTGATTGGTTCTACAAGCAAGGAAGATGGCAGAAGAAGTAAGTTAAGTCACAAGCGTGTAATACTTGCTGCAGCAGTTGATTTTGTACTTCGAACATCTGAAAGACTTGATTTCAAATTCAGTGTTTTAACGCGGGTGGCTATTTTTAATTCATGTTTTTTCATTCGTTTTGGACAGCAGAGGTGATCGGGACCTCAGACCCGCTCCCTCCCCGTACGGCCTTGAAATGGGGATTAAATTTAATCGAAATGTAAATCCTGGTATAAGTGCGCAGAATTACACTTCAAACTTTGCAATATTAACCTACAGTTTGGGAAATTCTGCGCAAATGCGCTACTGAAGATCTTTGTTAGTTTTCATAGCCACTTGTGTGACAAAACTAAAAGTGGCTGTGGAATAATGTGCAAAATTTATTGGAGAACAAAACTGTAGTTGATATTGTTGTAGTGATAGGCCTACATATTTATTTTCGTTTTTACACCGTGCATGTTGTTGAGTTACTCAATTATTTTACCGACTACTGCACATATATGATATTTACACATTAAAAACGCTCAGACATATTTCGGTCCTAGGACCGAAACATGTCGGAGCGTTTTTAATGTTTTAATGTGTAAATTTTATAAATTTTATATATGTGCAGTAGTTGGTATAATAATTGAGTAAGACTTGTTACATGCGCAGAACTCGACCACTTTCCCCTACAGCGTCTTGTGAGTGAAAAAACTACTGTCCTCAGGGATGTGACGCCGTCAAGTCTGACATACGTACCGGTATTTCTTACAATATGCTGCCAATGCCTGCGGTGATAGAAGACTGTGCTCTTCCCTTGAAGGTGAAGGTAGAATGTGTCTCCGAAACGTCTGCGAAACTCTGCACCCCATTTCACACTATAATACGCTAATTTTCCATCCACCGTCGCAGAAATAATCTATTTTTAGAATTATCTTACGGAATTGCATGTTTGTATTAAATGTGTTGCATAATTATGGCTTCTAATTACACAAATTACTTAAGTACTTACGTTTTCTTGTAGATATGCACCCCGCTGAACAAGAGTTGCGCGATGTGAAATCCTTCCGTTGAGAGATTCCTTAAAACAGCCTTCCTGTTCTGTCTGGTTACACTTTTGGTCCGGTCTTTTGACAGAGTCTGAAATCAATAGGAATTCCATGATTATAAATAAATTTGTACAAAAATGTATCCTATTTAATTGTCAGGAATTAAACTACGCGATAAGCCAGCGTGTTTTAGATACATTGCGTCACATATTTGTGAAGAAACATGAGATTAGTAAGAAGTAAATTGGGCTTCAGTGTGCAATGTAGAAGAGATGATACCAGCTTACTGTCGATGCACAAAAATTTAAATTTGTTTGGAAACACTGTAGTACGTTACATGGCGTAGAAACAAAACATACCCAATATAATCATTTAATCAGCACACCAACTAATGCACATAAGTAAGTTTTTTTTTTACATTAGAACATTTAAAATCGCTCCAACATGTTTCGATCCTAAGATCATCTTCAGGGAGCTACACTGTTCCTTGCTAAAGTCACATTTTTAAAAAGACTCATTGATTAATTTTCCTTATATTAACTTGGTGCTGTGGCAGCATGTCGTATTGTGTAAGTCGTAGGCTGCTGAGAATGCGCCTGACTGGGTTTGTGTGTCGTGTTTTCTGCTGAGTGACACAACATAACACACGACACACACCCACAGTCAGGTGGACTCTCAGCAGCCTACGACTTACACAATAAGACATGCTGCCACAGCACCAAGTTAATATAAGGAAATTAATCAGTGAGTCTTTTTAAAAACGTGACTTTAGCAAGGAACAGTGTAGCTCCCTGAAAATTATCTTACGATCGAAACATTTTGGAGCGATTTTAAATGTTTTAATGTAAAAGCAATTTTATGTATGTGCATTAGTTGGTGTGCTGATTAAATGACTGTACGTAATACACGGTGCAACGATAAAGATACCCAGTATAACTTATTAATGTATCTAGGAAGTGTGTCATCCGCGTTGTGTGTGTGAAACTAGGAGAAGGTATGTAGTCAAACACAACTTAATCACTGAGGTGTTGCAGCTATATAGCTTCCTCTTAAGGTTCTCGAAAGATCGGATGAGGCTTTGACTAGCGTATAAATCGAGAACCTTAAGAGGAAGCTATATAGCTGCAACACCTCAGTGATTAAGTTGTGTTTGACTACATACCTTCTCCTAGTTATTAATGTATTCTGCCTACGAATTTTGTAACAAGTTGCGCCAATTTACGATATTAATTTTTCTTGTATATATTGTTTAATCTCTGTTCAGTGTGTAAAAGAGTTCTCCTACCCGCGGCCCGGAGCCACATTTGTAAATTATGACTGTACTATAAAAATTATACAATAATTTAGGCGGTTGGTATACTGCATACTGCTGTTTGTCTACTAGCGGCCGGCGAACCGGACTGCAATTACTGGTGTAGGTCTTTCCCATAAATGTTTGAGACCCATGGTGTAAAGCCGAAACACGTAGCGACGCTGTTAAAATGAAATATCTAAGAGTTGTGCTCTATTATGATTATGATTATGATACCACTGATCAGTTTGGTCACCAAACACAAATCGACCGATATATGTGTCAGCTGTACCATACTCTTGCATGGAATGATCGTCGTTCTTAGTAACTTAGTTTTTCAAAGGAAAGAATTGTACGTATCACACCTGCATGACTACGGAATGTATGTTTTTATTGATAGACGGCTGTCATATTGTTCGGCATTGTTTACGAGAAAAAATGTATTTTGTGTAGACTGTGTCCGTCCGTCTGTCTGTTCCTTTGTCTTCGATTACATACCAACATTACACAGATAATTTGCAGAGGGATTAGTAAGGGACGCGTCGTGCGGACGCCCTGGTCGGCAGAGGCAAATGAGCGGGAAAATGGTCGACATAAATGAAAAGTGAAGAATTTAAATTTTTGAGATATTAGTAGAAGGAGATTCAATAAATAATTGTGACATTTACATTTCGTAATTTTTGTTACGGACAGCCACTGTGATTACTCGCCCCTGGCTCCTGAAAACTGGCTGCATCACTGCATGTGTACACACCGTGTGCCATGCACATGTCACACCGCTAGAAAACACACACACTTAAAGATTGAGGGCGTAGTTAAACACTGCAATGTGCGTCAGGGCATGTGGACACCGGGTCAGTTCCAGATCACAGAGCGATACCTCAGTAAGGTTACATAGACACCGAAATTGGCGTTTGACGAGGCAGTCGGTATGACTGCTGCTATCAGTACGACAGTAAACCTTTTTTTGGAAAATGCTTATTGCTTTGAAGTTTGTAGTACAGAGATACACCTGGATACAAGAATAACAAAATGTTCCCAATTCACCATTTTACATGAGTTATGTCTCGTCTTGCGGGTGATATGAAGGGGTTTGTCGTG
>Ga0131853_10027289_pt1 | contig 10254 bp, 12 predicted proteins | sample TergutLab28metaG_FD_92764 | JGI IMG/M metagenome (GOLD analysis project Ga0131853, IMG submission 92764) | Labiotermes labralis P1 segment gut microbial communities from Petit-Saut dam, French Guiana - Lab288 P1 (version 2) (version 2) | ecosystem: Host-associated > Arthropoda: Insects >... | reverse complement strand
TATGCAATCTCCTCCATTCCCCCGTTACCTCGTCCCTCCTAGGTACAAATATTCTCCTCAACACCATGTTCTCAAACACCCTCAGCTTCCTTTCCTCCCGCAATGTCAGCGACCAAGTTTCACACCCATATAAAACAACAGGAAAAATTATATTTCTATATATCTTGAACTTTAAATTTTTGGATTGCAACCTGGAAGACAAAAGATTCTGCACCGAATGATATCAAACATTTCCTGACCTCAATCTGCTCTTATACTACAGTTTCTCAACGCGAACTCTTCTCCATGAATGTGTTCCCTCGGTTGGCGCGTGGAAAACGCATAAGATGTAGACGTAAGATGGTTATAAACCTCATAAGAAACAGCAATATTGAAAAATTGTAGTGAAGAAATTCGAACATAGGAAACCCGCGTCCAGATAATATGTGCCAAATAAGAGCAGGCCTTTTGTCCCACAGCAATTTGAGGACAGACACAGGAGACACAGATTTCGCATTGTGAATTTATGATCGCTAATCGAAAATAATTTTTAAGTATTTTTAACATGAACAAGGGCGTAACGCGTGCGCATGAGTGCCACTGCTCTCTATTTATTACCGTTCTGCAACATCTCCTCTGTTAATCCATTTGTCACCGATTCCATTTAAACTATCGGACATCAGTAGGACTCCATGGATTCGGTATCAGCCTGTTTTAATTATGTACTCATAGAGGAGAGTATGAAACGCGAGACGTTGAAAAACATCTTCACCATCAGTAAAAGCAGCCACTTCTGAAACATACTGCAGCCTGTCCGTGTTGTATAGACGCAAATATTCTATAGCCTTTACTTGTCGTCATATGTTTGTTTGTATAGCTTTTTCTTACGTTAAGTTGACTTTGATGAATATATTCATTAAATAATACTTTGTTTAGTACAGTGCTTTGAAGTCGTTGAAAGTTATTCATTTTCTAAAGAACTGCATCTACTGTTCAGACATAACTGAAAGGAAGTTTCACGGTGAAACCAAATAACCTGAAACGAATTAGCCAATTAACAGTCGTTACTTACTTCTTAAATAATCGATTCACTCAGTGTTTGTTGAACGGAATTTGTGATTCAAACAAGCCTTGTTTGTTCACAATAATTTCTGTATAAATTAGACATGAAGAATTGAAAAATAAAATATATTATGAACGTGTACTGATCAACAGAGGTTATGAAATAACATAATTCACGTAAGTAACTATGTACCTGCTATTTATGTCGATTCTACAGGCAAATTTGCTCCATTACTGAAAGAAGAGTAAACTTCTAATTACTTATGATATTTGAATCTAGATTTAACCCTTAACCCGCTAACGTGGAAAATATGGTGAGCTCGTAATAATGCCAGCAGTTGGTAGATGGGAATTAACTCGGCGTTTAAAGAGTTAACGAAGCCTCTATATACGACACACGTGTCTCGCACGTTTACTGCTCTAAAACAAATAGCTCATATGCTTCATCGCAGATGCCCTTCAAATTCACTTGAGATTTTGTCTTTACATGGGAGGACAAAATGTCTACGTGTTGGAACTCTATAGGCAATCCCAATTTTAGTTTAAGGTGACGGTCTATATTGACCGTGGACAAGTACATGATCTCTATATGGGCTCGTAACTAGGCTAACAGGGAAATAGGCATAGAGAAAACTACGTCAGTGTTCATGTCTCAACAACAAAACTTTATTCCCCCCTGTGGCGTTTCGGCCGAACGCGGGCAATGGCCTCTACATTCTTGTGGTTTCTAGATCGACGCGTCAGAGTCAGTAGCGTTCCTCTGGACGAGTGATCGGCTCGTCGCAGAGATAACTCCCTGAAAAAACGCAATACTCGAAAGAAACTTCCATGTCTCCGGCGGGATTCGAACCAAGAGTCTCAGCAGGCGAGCGGCCGCAGACCTACGCCTTAGACCGCGCGGCCACTGGGACCGACGAACAAAAAACAGGAGAAAAAATACAAGGCAGAAGTGAATAATTCCTTCGAAAATATGGAGAATTTCAGACTAATATTTCCCACGTTTATGCCACACTTAGTAGAACGTGTCCAAACTAAGAAAATAGCTCCAACCACCGCTGACATAAGGGCTCAACACATCCGCACCTTGTTGCCACAAAATATAACTGATTACTTTGGAAAAGAAACTCTCGATGTAAAACTTACATTACACAACCAAATCATGCATTATGAGGCAATAATAGGAAAATTATTTACTTTGAATATACGACCTTTATTTAGACACTGAAATAATAACTGTTAACACGTCACCTCTTTAACATTTATTTTAATGTTACGGTCTTTAATATTTTTAACTTAACTGATTTGAATGGTCTACATAACCATGCCATGTGATGATACGTGGTCGCCCATGATGGCGGCTAACCGAAACGTGTTGGGTCTTCGATTAACAGGTATATTCTTTTGTAGTGTACTGTACAATGTTGGTGTTGTTACATCACTAAACACTTCGAAACGACAGTAAAAATTAAGAAATATTCCAAGGAGTGTTTCTTATTAAAAACAGGAATTGTTTAGCAACCATCAGACAATTCAGGATAGTCTACTTCTTGCTTTTTTTTTTTTTACAAACCCAAGGACTAAAATAGACAAAGCTGCGATTTTGTGTGTTGTTTTATGAAGGTGCTAAACGAATCCTTTGATTCCGACTGAAGAACATTGAATTAATATGTTCAGAAGAAAATTCTTCCGAGAGAATTTGTAAGAAGGGGGACGTAATAATGGGACCAAGAAAATTAAATGTTCCTAATAAGTCGCTTCATAACTTGTACTCTTCACCACACATCATTTTGGGGGGAAAAGCTAAACAGATGAGATGGGTGAGTCATGCAGACTGCATGGGGGAAATAATTGAAGCACACTGGATTGCAGTAAAAAAAAATGAAGTGACAGCACAACTTGGGGAACTTACGTGTAGGTGGTAGAATGATACTAAAATATTTTGAGTGGATTAAAGTGGCTCAGATTCCAGGGTCCAGTGGTAGAAGAAAATGATGTCCAGATTTTTCTACACTAAAGATGTTCATTGTTTTTGAAGTACTTCATCTTCTAGATTACTTTGTTAACAGCAGTAATGGATCGTTGATTTAGAATTTGCTTACATTTGATGACAGAAACAAATCCAGTTGTATAAGCTTCGTGTTTAAGCATTCTCAAGACTATTGACAATGTCCAAAACAATTGTAATACCTATCGAAATGAAGCTTAACATTCCAGAAAGATGCGTTGTTTCTTGTGAGCTTGTTGACTGCTGGCTATCTAAGGCCACGTCTCCTTAAATGAGCACTGTGCCACACAGCGGTATCGCACAGTATCGCATCCGATTCACCTGTGCTTTTTCCTGTGTGAAGGCTGCTGGCGGCGAGGCATATCAAGAGCAATGAGGATCTACGCTCTGGAGACGGATAGAAACTTTCCCATGGCTGAAGAAAATGACCGATCCATGGACAGGTCAATATCATCATCATCATCATCATCATCACCCTGGTCTGTGAACTGTACATCTTCTCCCATGTGTTCCGCAGTGATCGCCTGAGAAACCCATCCAGCCGTTCACAAACTCAAGACAGACTCAAAGCCATAATATGTCAGAATTTGTATACACGCGTTTGCTTTAGCGAATTAGACTTATTCACATCTTTTGCTCCAACTTCTATCATTGTGACAAAAAGAAACCGAGTATCTAATTATACTGGACAACAAAATTTAATTTTTTTTCGAACCACGAACTTCAATAGGTGAACTTGGCAGTACTTTTTATGCTGAATTCAGATATGTATATTTGTCTATCAAGCAGAGTTTCAAAGATACAGAGAGCCGTATTTGTGCAAAATAGTACTTTGTGTACTAATGAAACAGACAGAAACTTACCTCTACAATGTAGAGGCTTATGATTTTCACCGGTAATTGGCTTCAGGTACATCCCTCATCAGTGTCCAGCAATAGTATGCCAACATAGTTGAGGTCCACTTGCCTTGGTACCGCTTTTCCATAGCCAAAATGTCTTGGTGAAATTTTTTAACGTGTTCGTCAATGACTTCACCGAGATTTTCTGGGAAAAATCCAAGTGGGACTCCAAAATGTGGATTTTCAGACTCATATTGCATCCCATAGCTTTGTGCGAAGTCAACAGGTCCTGTACAACGTCCTGATAGTTCGCTGCTTTGTGATTTCCTAAGAAGTCCTTGCAAATCCTTTTAAAAGACAACCAAGCATTTCTTTCAGTCTCATTCAGGTCTTCATCGAACTGTTTGTCTTGCATCAGTTCTCTGATCTGAGGTCCTATAAATATTTATTTTCCTAATGACAAGTACATTGACTGTTTATCATTGACCTATGCGACCAATAAAAGTAAAACGTTAATTGGTCGCATAGGTCAGTGATAAACAGTCACTGTACCTGCCATTAGGAAAATAAATATTTATAGGACCCCAGATCAGGGAACTGATGGGTCCTATAAATATACCTTCCTTGATTTTTGCGTCACTCACATTTGGGAACTTATTCCTAAAATATTCGAATCCACTGCCGGGTTTATCCATACCTTTCACAAAGTTATTCATGAGGCCCACCTTTATGTGTAGAGTAGACAGAAAATTTTTCTCCGTACGAACAACAGGAAGACTGACGACATTTTTCTCCCCTGGCGTCAGTGATGTTCGTTTAGGCCACAGTTTATTTACATAGTGATTCTTCTGGTCCCGGCTGTCCCACTCACACAGAAAACAGCAGTATTTTGTATACCCGAGCTGCATTCCGTGTAACAGTGCCACAGCCTTGAGATGACCACACAACTTCTACTTAAATTCGTCAAACTTAATCTTTCCCAAAAATAGCGTCATGCTTTCATAACTTTCCTTCATGTTGGCTGCATGAGCTAAAGGAACGGAGGGGAATCTATTACCGTTGTGGAGTAGAACCACCTTCAAGCACATTTTTGACGAATCAATGAACAAGCGCCTCTGATCTGGATTACATTCATGACCAAGAACTTCCATAACGGAACAAACATTATTGCAAAACACGACACCATCTTCTTGGGAGAATAAATCCTTGAATTCTTCATGGCGCCCACGGTAAAAACACACCAGTGTCCTGGCGCAGAAGATTCCAGCCCTTTAACCTAGAGCGAAAGGTGTGGGTGATACAGAAATTCTGGAAACATATTTGAATTCAGCGTCCAAAAATACATCAGAAACATACATTTTTCCTCGTGGGCCAAAATCTATGTTGACCAGTGTTATCTTACTACTACTACTATTACTGCTACCACCACCATTACTACTACTACCACTACTACTACCACCATTACTACTACTACTACTACTACCACCACCACGACCACAACAACAAAAACAACAAAAATTACTACTACTACTACTAACACCACCACCATTACTACTACTACCACTACTACTACCACCATTACTACTACTACTACTACTACGTGCTGATAAAAGTACCACTTCGAGCACCTAAGAGTAGATAGCAGGACCCACATGTATTAGGCGCCACCATGGAAAATTTATTCGGCCAGGCGACTTCGAGGCCGGCATTTTTATAGTTCTGGGTTACTGCATAGCATGGAAGGGAGGATGAATGGTGTGTGATGAATTGAAAGATGTTTGGAAGGAAGTGGTCACGGCGTATTCGAGGTATTACCTCGGGATCTGCATGTGCGAATTTAGGGAAATGACACGAAACCTCTTTCAGGAGAGTTGGAGTCTCGCCGAAATTCGAGCCTTGCACCTCCCGAATAAAAGTCAGAAGCAAAAACTGATGCAGAAACCTACTCGTTTAAATTCCGCTCCGTGGAGTTAATTTTGATTAATATAGTCGTAGCCGTGCGTAATATGACTCACAAGAAAACTGAGTAATTACTGGTTACGTAGCTGTACTTCCCCATACTTAAGAAATACATACATTTTATTAAATTATACATCCCGTTGCGCGTCGTACAATAAAGAATGAATTAAAAAATGACAGTCGAACACAACAAAATGTTTATATATCAGTAAAGCTACGTCAAATTTCAACCCCAGTCTGGTTTTACCTGGCTCAGAGAGTCCAGTGACTGACTCTTTTACACACCGAAAAGGCCGATTCACACATAGCATGCCGTGCCCATGCCGTGCCCATGCCGTCCCCATGTCGTTCCCCCGCCATGCCGTGCCGTTAATTCACACATGCCATGTCGCGCCCCTGCCATGCTCCGATAGTGCCGTGTCCTTCGTGAAAGTCCGCATCGTAGCCGGAAATATCCGAACTGCTAGTCCAACGGTTTAACAGATCGTCTTTTTTGTAGTGTGCTGCTACAATTTTTTTCCTGGTCCATGACAAACGTTGTTTGGTTTCACACTGGCCACCTGCATCTGGGATTGGTATGCTTCTGATAACAACTTTCGTGGAACTCCCCGTGGTAACCGTAGGAAGTCGAACACGGACAGGAAGCCCACAGGCCGTCTCTCGACGGCCGTGCTGTGCCGCGGTCTTGAGAAGAACGGCATGGTGGGAGCATGGCATGGCATGGGCATGGCAAGTGTGAATCAGACACGGCCGCACTGTGTAAATCAAATGGGAAAGACACAATCTAAACCCTTAGAGGCACGGCATGGCAGGTGAACGGCATGGTCACGGCTTGGGCACGGTATGCTATGTGTGAATCGGCCTTAACAGACCTGTGGTTTCTATAAAACGGTATGGATATTTTCATTAACTGGGCGACTGTTGACTGCTCTATATGTACTCTTTGTAACGGAGTAATAAGTGTGCTTGTTTCACATTCTGTCTTACGATACCTGTCCTTATTTGGGTTTAGCGCTTTAATGGACTACTTGCATGCACTCGTCGTTTCTGACGTGGTGAAGCTCTTTATACGTAAAATAATAATAATAATAATAATAATAATAACCATATTGGGCACTGCACGCATACTTCGGAAAGTACTAATGTAAAAATACAATAGATTCAACACTGAAACTAACGATATAAGCACCATGAATGGTAACAACAGAATACCTGCAACACTGTATTCCCTGGGGACATAGTTTGTCTTAGGAATATAAGTATAAATACCCTGCATAAAGGAGATGATGATGATGATGATGATAATAATAATAATAATAATAATATAACTGGATAGCAACACATAAAAGAACTACAGACAACAACCATAATACACACTGCACACAAACTGTACTTCAGAAGGTACTAAACTACAAAGCCAACGCAAGGGCTCGAATCCTGCTAAGGACATGGATGTTCTTCTTGAGTGTTTGCCAAATGCTGTGTAGGTAACGACCTTTGCGATGGGCTGATTATTGGTTCAGAGGAGTCCTACTGTGTGTGTGTGTGTGTGTGTGTGTCTGATTTTATGTGATCTAGGAACCTCGACAACGAGGCGGCCTAGGCCGATTTGAGTTCTACCAAGGAAAAGAAAAAGAATACAAAACACTTATTATGGACAACAATAATCTGACACATACCATACATTACAACCACATTAACTCTAACATTATGTACCCCACAATAATTTTGAACACACTGTATAAAGGTAATAATAATAATAACAGCTTGTGATAGCAGCATCTTTATGGCAAAATAACTCTACAAATACTACATTACGGTTTTTTCGCGACAGCGTTTCACGACGTAATAATATGCAAATTGCTCGTCAGTTATGTAATATACGAGTAACTTGGTGTAATTTTGTATCATTTTGCTGTTGTGTTAGTTATGACTGTTCTGACCCAAAGTCATATTTAAATGCTAAACCTTTCTACTTGGCATTCAAACAGATTCTGTGCCGAATCTCAGCTTGGAAACCAAGGCTGATATTTTGGGACTGAGACTTTTATCTTCAGGTTTCTTCGTTTCTGTCAGCCAATCGAAGAGATTTCTGGCACAGTGCCTTCCTTTTTGAATAATTATTCACAGGCAGGATGGCCCCTTACGTTCCGTGCCGCGATGTTTCTTGTAGACATAGTGACGCAAAAGTGATCGGATTCTCGAAGTATGACACTTGAAAGACCGTGTGAAGTGACTTTTGAGCATCTCGGTATATCTCATAAACATGTTAACCAATAACAGGCTAATTTCATTTACTGGAAATGAGATCTGTCGCTTCTACAAACTGCAGTCCTGTTGTCTCATCGCACCGCGCCAGACATACCTAACCACCACACCCTCCCCCAAACTTCTGTGGAGATCATCTCGTGATCTGTGGACTGTAACACTCCTTGCCTCACAGATGAGCAAAAAATGTCCCTTGCAGATATCTTATTTAAAAAAAAACGAAGCAGAAGTGCTGCAGCTTGGATTGGAATGATGCAGCCTGACTGATGTGACTTCACATTGATTGTAATAAGTGAAAAAAACATATCGATGTAAATTTTCTGTCGGTTCTGTCAAGTTCAGACAGACCAGTCAGTGCAACGTAGCGCCCAGTTACAGACGCACACTCACTGACACTTTGTGAATTTTATTAGGTAATTTATAATTACACATAATAATCGATTAAACTGCTGTTAATGAAAATACCTCTCATAGTAGCGTAAATTATGAGAAGCTGACAGTCACTTTATGGGTTACGGAATACCCCTCATTACAAAACACCTCCTTAACCAGCAACCGCCACAAGAACATTCCCATACAGATAGAAAAATATTTTTTAGATCAAGATAAATTTGTTTAGATACACTTTAATATCATCGTCCGTTCTGTCTACGCCTCGTTCTCCCAAGTTGTATAATACCTACACATTTTCAGACTAAAAGTACAGACGCGTTTCTTTTCTCCTCCAAGCGATCTGGACGTCATGTCGTCCCATATTTTATAATTCATTCATCCTGACAACTTCTGGCGAACAGAACACCTTATGAATCCCAATATCATGCAATTCCCCCCGTCAGCCTGGTTTCCCTCTATCCTAAACCCTACACTCTTCCAGTTTTATATCTGAAAAGAGAACGCGAAAGTATCTTATGTTTATTGGACCGTGAATCATTGTGACAGTTGAAGAATAAAAGACCAACTTGATGTCACTTGCTATTTTATTTCACTTCTTATGTGCTCAACATGTTTCGGACATTAATATATCCATCATCAGGAGCTTACGACTATTCTGTTGAATTACCACATTGGTCGTATTGTTCTTGGTTCGATGTGTGTTGGAGTTTCGGAGTGGTATCCGTTTAGCAGGCTGCAGCCTGCTACACGGATACCACTCCAACCCAACCACACCGAAACACCAACACACATCGAACCAAGAACAATACGACCAATGTAGTAATTCAACAGAATAGTCGTAAGCTCCTGATGATGGATATATTAATGTCCGAAACATGTTGAGCACATAAGAAGTGAAATAAAATAGCAAGTGACATCAAGTTGGTCTTTTATTCTTCACCTAACATGAAAGTATATCTGCATCTCAGGTGACAGACGAGCGGAGAAAACTACATAATGAGGAGCTTAATGGTTTGTACTCCTTACCGAATATTTTTTGGGCGATCGCATCGAGTTGAGATGGGCGGGGAATGTAGCACTATGAAGGGAGTAGAGACGTATACAGAGTTTTGGTGTGGAAACCTGAGGGAAAGAGACTACTTGGAAGACCCAGGCGTAGATGGGAGAATAATATTAAGATGGATCTTCAGGAAGTGGGATGTGGCGGTATGGACTGGATCGATGTGACTCAGGATAGGGACAGGTGGCGGACATTTGTGAATGAGGTAATCAAACTTCGGGTTCCCTAAAATGCGGAGAACTTCTTGATTAGCTGAGAACCAAAACTCAAGAAGGACTCTGCTCCATGCAGCAAATAAGTAAGGAGTATGTCTGCATCTCACAGTAACATTACGACGCTCTGACACCCTTCATATAATTACAACGTACCTCTACGAAGTGTGTCATCCCCGTTGTGTGTGTGAAACTAGGAGAAGGTATGTAGTCAAACACAACTTAATCACTGAGGTGTAATTTAATGAATGTGATGGAAAACACCTACATGTTTCGGCCTGTGTTGGCCATCATCAGGTTGTCTATGGAACTTAAGGGCTAGCTATATGCATGCGCGCGCGCGTGGTGTAGAGATTTGTCAAACTATGCGTATGTAGAGATCTCTACACCACGCGCGCGCGCATGCATATAGCTAGCCCTTAAGTTCCATAGACAACCTGATGATGGCCAACACAGACCGAAACATGTAGTTGTTTT
>Ga0131853_10027288_pt1 | contig 10254 bp, 8 predicted proteins | sample TergutLab28metaG_FD_92764 | JGI IMG/M metagenome (GOLD analysis project Ga0131853, IMG submission 92764) | Labiotermes labralis P1 segment gut microbial communities from Petit-Saut dam, French Guiana - Lab288 P1 (version 2) (version 2) | ecosystem: Host-associated > Arthropoda: Insects >... | reverse complement strand
ATATCTCCGTAACCATTGAACTTTGGATATAGGTGTTTTGGGTTATATCGGTATAGTTTGACCTAAGGAACACTCTCCCGAAGTTAGGTCCTTTCCTCCTGGGACACCCTGTATATACACACAAACACAATGATTGACATAATATACTATAATAATTGCTGCTTAGTTAAAAACCTGAAAATGTACAACTAAAAGCATCTATTTGTAGTGCACTTATGTATTTTTGGCTCTGGAAAGCTGTTGCTATTCGTTGTATGCAGTACTGTGACAGTATACGTTCATCGTGTTTTCTAATACATTTAGATCCTTGGGGTGTTGAATCTTTGAGAAGGCCCCATATCTTGTCTATGTGTTGTTCCTGTATACTGTTTAATTGAAAGTTGGTGTGTGTGTGCGCGAGTGCGCACATGTCTATGGCATTTTGACAGAATACTACAAAATGTGAGAATAACAACATTTAATAAGACACATCTGTGCACTATGTCCATTAGTATATTTGTTAGTTTGGGTCAACATGCAATCCAATGGAGACAGCAGACCGGCCTGTTCTGTATGTAAGGTGACAGTGGGAGGGCATTTGTTTTGTTTCATCTGCCTATTCACTACTGCCATTTTCTTTCCTAACAAAGATTTTTGGTTACAAAAACTTCTTACATTGCTGTAGATATTTACACAATTTTGTCAAAGGTACTGAAAAAATTTCCTGTGAATGATTGCATTAACTAGGCACTTTAGCTTGAACGAAAATATTCCAAGGATTAACACACTTCATGGTTCCTTAACATATGTACTAAAAACTTATACAGCATGCAACAATTTATTACATCTGAGTCACTGTCATCCGATTTTTTCTCATTGTCATGGTCTGATCCCAGGAAAAATTTCAGAGCTGCAACCATCACCTGGAAAGTAGAACTGTATATTAAAAACATACTTGTTCAATTCATGTGCAGCATGGGTAACAAGAAAAAACAACAGCCCTGACCATCGGCCACAACATTCCCTATGCAGATACTGTGTTTAACCACTTATTCTGATCACATCTTATTCACATTAAATTAAATTACAATACACTCAATTAAAACTGTACGTAAACATTATGGTAATTTCAGTCCATAAAAATGTTTGAGGACTGGCAGTCCAATTTATCCATTCACTAGTGACGGATTCTTATTTTGGGAGTGTACTCATAAAAAGAAATCCTTTGCTCTGCAGTCTTTTTGTCACGATCCACATAGGTCTTATATATATATATATATGTGTGTGCCCTTCACAACATGCAGTACACAAAGGATGGATACTGGACAAATACAACATTTTGAAGCATTCAGGAAAAAAAAATATTTCAAATTGTGCATCATGAAATTACACACCTGTCTTAATATCCTACCACTGTTATTGACAAGGAATATCAGTTTGACTAAATAAAACAAAACTGTTCACTAACCTTTGTAAATTTTGAAAAGCAGGCAGTAGCAATAACATTCACTGTTTTAGCATCATTCCAGACATTCTTTTTGTACAGTTCAATCATTATGGCCTGGAAAACAAACAAACTAAAATAATTATCTCAGTGATTTAAATGAGATCTAATTAAGGCTCAAACATTAAGTGGCCTGTGCTATTAATGTTACATGCTCACAGTCAAACTTCCTAATTACACACAACTATCACTGGAAATTACTCATTACCCATCCATTATAAAATTTTACTGAAATAAATAAATGCAAACACAAATACCAGGTAAATAAAATTATCCAACTTTAAATATTTCCTACTCTGATTTTCTCAAAACATAACATAGGATTTCCATAGTCTCCAAAGACAAGACCTATTAAGCCATATACATACAAGTGACATTTTTGCTGCTTTGGAATTACTGTCTTTCAGCATACTGAACATGAAGTTCTGCAATGTCTGAAAAGAAGAAAAATGCAAATTATCATCCAGTTAAAAAAAACTTTCAAGAATATTTTGGCTGAAGTGTATACTCTCCTCGGTACACACAGACATTCACTCACGAGAGGCAATAAATTCAACATTAGATATTTTACAATTCACCATAAAAACAAAACCTGGCAACTAAAGGCCTTGGTAGACATATTTGTTTTTGCAGTTTATTAGTGATACTGTCAGTAGTTAGATTACATAGTGCAGATGTTAGAATGAATGAATATAAACATGGATCACTGAAGGAACAGAAACTCTTATTGGCAGCTTGAAGCAGGATGTATGGGTCTCAAGTTATAAACATACAGACCCTTCCTGACCCCACATTCTTAGAACCATGCAACAGCAACAAAGTGACCACAGATTCAGGTAACCTCAACATTTAGTTTTGTCACTTCCTTCAATAGGAATCATGGCTTTGTGCAGAAGTGTTATGAAAGATGATATTTTGTGCAAGTTATATGCAGGTCCATATTCTTACGCCTGATGCTAGTGAAACTGAAATTATGAATAGTAACAATGACATTCCCACAACTCCTCCATGTAAACAATTGTGAAATGTTCTTTAGTTTTCACTAATGAGAGTGAAACACGTACAAAAAGAGGATTAAAGTAGTCAAATGGATAGCTCAGATGACAAACCAGGAAACACAAGATGCAGGGAGGCTATTTAAAATATGGCCTGTGTTACCTATTTTCAACAGAAATTCAAGTCAATTTGCAACCAAAGGAACTGTCACTTGATACAGCCACAAACCCATGGCTGGGTCACCTGAAATTTGAACATACAATCCAGGGGAAAAAAACAAAATATGGAGTGCTGGTCAAAATGGTGTGTGAGGCAGTAGCATCAGGTCATATCTGTCAGATGAAGATCTATGCAGCCGAGGGGCAGAAAATGGAGAACAGTATTATCACTTTCAAACAGAAACTTAGGCCAGAATCATTACCTGTATCGAGACATTTTCATAATAGGGTAAGATTAGCTGAAATACTACACAAAAACAAAACATAAAGTACAAGAACTTCCTGCATGAGATAGCAAGATCCCACATATAAGAAGTCCAATATCCGTGTAAATTCAGTTCTGATGAATTTAAATGGACAAAGAAGCAACTAACACCAAGGGAGCCTAAACAGGACACCCCAAGCACACTCTCCGGAGATTTTAGGAAGCATAAGCTAGAAAACCAGTAAGAAGTATCCTGCAAGAGCGTGTAAAGTGTGTACTGCACATAAGAAGCAAAGTGAAACTACATACATTTGTAAATTCTGCAGTGTTCTGCTTCACAAAGGGTCTTGTTATGAAAAATACCATTCATATAGGAACTGCTAGCCTCTCTTATGCAGCTTCTTCAGTAGTGGGGTCAGGATTATCATTTATACAGTCAACTTGTAAGTAAGAATATACTGAGGAGTTGTATGTTGAAATGTGTAAAATGTCAAAGAATGGGGGTATCTGATTAAAGGGCCATCTCATTGACAATGGGTTACAGAGAACCATACAACAAGCACTGAAATATTACCATGTGACAGGGGTAGGTAATGTGACTTTAATTCTGGTGTGAGATGATACATGGAACCAGTTGTCACACATCATGCATTGTAATACTATCTGACATTTGTGTACAATTCCATTACACTCATGACTTCTGAAATTACCGTCATAATTTCTTACACCAATGTTCCTGTTAAGTATATTCCAGTCAGTCTCAAATTTTTGGTGCTCATGGCACTTGGAACATTCCTTCTCTCTCATGGTACAGCAGAATTGGTAACAAAAAACTTAAATTTAAGAGACAACACATACGTTTGAATAATGAATTTTTTTGCACAAAAATACAAAATTACTGTCAAGCAAAAAGACTACATTTTGAAAGAAATGTCAATTTAAGAAGCTTAAGTAAATGTACTGGTTCCAAATGTTATATAACAGAGCCCCCCCCGGCTTAGCAAAGACTTAATCAAAATCCCACTCCCTTCATACCTGTGTGTGTGTGTGCGCGCACGCCATGCACATACGCACTAACCCAACGAGTTTAAATCATGATTATAAAGGTACACAAGCTTGTTGAGTTGGGTTAATTAAAAAAATATACATTGTTTTCAGCTCCCCAGTTTTTTCATTACTTCTGTATTTGTATATTAAATACAATGCTATATGGCTGCATTTATCTAATTTCATACCAACTTATGGCACAGATGTTTGAATTGTGTTGTTCAAATAAACACTATGTTATTACCGTGTTCAGGCGGACATTCTTGTGTTTGGCATTCATGTTTTTAATATCATTGATGATATGTGTTTCCAGGAACTTGCGCAATGCCTTATCATGGCATCGAAGCAGATGAAAGAACAGGGATAACAGGTCTGTTGGTGTCAACAGATTTTTGTTGCGCAGTAGTATCAAGGCTCGACACAAAGTCTGTAAAAGAGCACAGAAATGTCTGCAAGGCAAAACATTACACACAATTCATGATAAAACACAGACAGATCTTGTTACAAACTTTATCAAGTAAAAGACATAGGACACTCAGTCACTCTGACAAACCAATCAAGATCACACAGATTCATAATCAGCATACTTTTTTCATAGGAGTTTCAGGTTTTGTTAGCTGGTCCGTTTCATACCACAGCTAGTGTCCAGCTTAGTCAAATTTGAATGTCTATTATTAGTTCTCATGGTAAGGCTAATCAAAATATGTCTGAATGAAACCTACAGAAGAGTCTGGGTACGCAAACATTTGCCTGACATGTGTCCTATTAAGAACAGTTTGAAACAAGGAGATGCTTTATCACCATCCCTTTTCAACTTTGCTTTTAAAGTATGCTGTTAGGAGGGTTCCAGTTAACCAGGATGGCTTGAAGTTAAATGGTATATATCAGTTTTTGGTTTATGCTGATGATGCCAATACACTGGAAGGAAGCGAACACTATTTAAAAAAAAAAAAAAACAGAACCTTTAGTAGTTGCTAGTAAGCAGATTGGACTACAAGTAAATGCTGACAAAATTAAGTACATGACCATGTTTTGAGATCAGAATGCTGGATGAAATCAAAATATGAAAATTGAAAATAGTTCCCCTGAAAGGGTGGCATATTTCAAATATTTGGAAACATATCGAAATTCTATTCAGGAAGAAATTAATAGCAGACTGAAGCCAGGGAATGCTTGCTGTCATTCAGTGCAGAATCTTTTGTCTTCCAGGTTGCTATCCAAAACTATAAAGATTAAGATATACATAACTATCCTGTTGTTTTGTATGGGTGTGAAACATGGTCACTCACATTGAGGAACGAAGGTAGGCTGAGGGGGTCTGAGAGTAGGGTGGGTCTGAGAGGGATGATGTAACAGGGGAGTGGAGAAAATTATATAATGAGGAGCTTAATGATCTGTACTCCTCACCCAATATTATTCGGGTGATCAAATCAAGAAGAATGAGAGGGGCGGGGCATGTAGCATGTATGAAGGGGAGAGGAGAGTTGCATACAGAGTTTTGGGAGGTGAAACCTGAGGGAAAGAGACCACTTGGAAGACCCAGGCATAGGTGGGAGGATAACATTCAAATGGAACTTCAGGAATTGGATTTGGGGGGGGGGGCACAGACTGGATTGAACTGGCTCAGGATAGGTGCAGGGGGGGGAGGCACTTGTAAACGCCGTAATGAACCTTAAGTTCCATAAAATGCGGGAATTTCTTGACTACCTGAGAACTGGTTATCTTCTCAAGAAGGACTCTGCTCCATGGAGTCAGTAAGTAAGTAAATAAGCATTATAAGTTCTCCCAGTCAACTTGGACCTCTGAAAACCCTCCATTTATGTTATCAAGTTCTCATGTGGCAACTTTACAGATGCCACAGGAAAGAAGATTTTTAAACATGAGCATGTTTGAAGCTAGTGTAGTGTAGCTCCAAATAGTTCATATTTCCTCACTTACTGCACTCACTAGGCTGATCCTTTCTTACAATTCCAACAAATGACAGTGGCAAATTTCAGAATATTATACATTTTTTTGCCTTTCTGTGTAATTCTTCATGTACCTCGCACAGATGCTGGTACAAAACATAACATTACCCTTTCTGTGGCCTGTAATGGAAGTCCACCCTCATTTGATAATTTTAACCATTCAACCTACAAACCATCAAAACTGTGCTTCCTTTAGCTGAGAAATCTATGCAAGCCCAGCAACTCTATGTTGAAAGTGTATCAAATGTTGCATGTTCCATTTTCATGGTATTACAGTACACATTTTTCAGCTGAATCAAAGACATTACAGACAAAGAAAAAAGGAAAAGAAAATAAAAAGCACACAGGTGATAGACAAGATTAAAACAAAGAAGAAAACAGCAACAATTATGCAGAAACTAATTTTAGGGATGTGGTAAATATAGGCATGTCATTGTGTAGGTATGTTTAACCCTTTTGTGTCAAACATCAACCACAGTTGACACTCAGAATAAGTTTAAAGTGCTGAAGTCATTGCCCAATAAAATGCAACGAAATGGCAGGCATTTAATTTCTTGGCACTTTCAGAGTACCATGGGCATTTAATTCCAGTTCCAAGGTATTAATGCTCCACTTTCAATAATACAATATTTTAAATTATCTGAGCAAAATATATATAACTTACCATACGCATTGCACTGTCCAGTATGGAATAGTGGGTTTGTAAGATACCAACAAGTTCCTGTGGGTAGTTTGACAGAACATCTGGATAACAATGTGAAACCTACAACAAGAATTGTGACACCTTTTGAATCACGAAATTGGTTCTCAGGAAGGACTCTGCTCAATGGACTTGGGGGTTTGAATCATGACAGCATGAAATGATTTACATACACTTGGAAGATGCAAATGTAGGTGTGGAGAAGAAGTGGTTGAATTAATTTAATTTGGACTTATTCCTACACTTGTCTGTAACCAAATGGCATTATGGAACCAATGGCTCATCACAATGGGGTGGGAAGAGAAATGTACTTCAAATCTAGCCATGGTTTTAACACACTGCTGTCATGAGACTTGTGGTTTCCTTCATACCATGCCAATGATGTGGCTAAATAAGTTGAGTGCAAAACAGTTTTTATTATCTAATTATGTCACTGGGGAAATGATCAACATATGGGCTTCCCAGAGAAATTCAGAGATAACAATACCCTAACACATTGAAAAGAATTTTGGTATATTCAAAAAACAAAATGTATTCTAAGAGTACATCTTATATAAATCAGAATTCTGTATATGTGACATCTTGTAATTCAAGACACCTGATAAACCAGCACTTGAGAGCAGTCCCAAAACTGAAGTTCTGCTTGTAAGCTTAATTAATCAAACACATCTCAGGGACAAGTTCAAGTAAGCATCAAAGACCATCTGTACATCAACTGTAGTGGAAACTCCTGGCACCTTGTTTCCTACTCCAGTAACTTCTTCAGTTGTATGCAGCCATGAAGATTCCAGAAACCGGGAAGAGGAACCTGACAACCCTGAACCAGCAGATGAAGGAGATATCCAAATGGAAGACTCAACTGATTAGTTGTGCAGCCCAAGCAAAGAAACCATGACAAAAAATTACTTGTAAGAAATTAGGTCGTGATAGGTACGTATATTGTCTGATAATCTTGAATATCCAACAATCTGGCACTTGTCTGGTCCTGTGCATGTCAGATTGATGGAATTTTGCTGTATAAGCGATGTACTGCACTTCTGATGCATCTCAACAACCTCAGTTAGAGATGATATGCTCTCCCAGTGGTGTTACTCCATATTTAAGCCTTGTGAGGTATGATGCTGTGTTATTGAGTGAGCAGTCCCAGTTTCTCTTCAAACCTGCGTAACAGCCTGCCACTAAACTTTGTCCTGCACCACATGAACCCATTATACTTTTTCAAACATTATTTCCTGCAGCTCATTCTTAAGTGTACTCCATCTCAGTTATTCCAAAATCCTTTTAGGTTCTTCAAATAAAATTACGTGTTTCTTCTCCCAACGCATGATACACATCCTTCCCATTTTGTTTTCCTTGTTTGTTCGCTCAAATAATAATACATTTGGTCAGAAGTTACAAGCTGTGACAAACTAATGTTCACATAATTTTCTCCACCTTCCTGTTACTTCCTTTACCTTAGGTATGAATATTCTCCCAAATAATGTCTTCTAAAGCAACCTTACTCTAAGTCCTTCCATGTCTGACACCCATTGAAAAAAGCAGGTAAAATTATATTTTAACAGCAGACTGAACACAATATGGAACTGCTCCCCCATCACGAATGTCACAATTACACACCTAACTTGATGGTATAGACAGAATCCATTTTATCTCCAGAACTATTTGGTGACTGAACCCTACCATGTACCAAATACTCAAGAAATTAACATAAAGGCACTTTCCTTACCTGAGCTATGAACATAACCAAGTCATCAAGGCTCTTGTTGAACTCATTAGGATGGAGACGAAATACATTTAGTATAGACTGGTAATGACGGTACTGCTGTAAAAACTGTCAAAAAATAACAAATATAAATTCACTATCAACATTCCATATATGGTGATTGTTAAAGAATACAGAATCTGTGACACTGCAGTTACAACAGTAACATAAAAAATGACTTCAGATGATAGCTGCATCACCAGTTCTTACACTGAAAACTAACAGTTTTGGAAATGACCAGGTACAGATACACAGAGTACAGTTGGAAGCCAATATGTATATCGCTCATGAAACAGCAATCTGTCATAACTCACCGGTACACAGCTGTACAGGAGATAGAAAAAAACTTCACTGATACTCAATAGACCAACACTTAACCATGTTCCATTTTTATGAAAATATATAGAAAGCAAACTTTTTTGTAGACACAATATTTTGACAGATGTATTTGTAACTCGTGTCCTGTAATGCAAGCATCTCAGTGTAATGAACTACATGCGTTATGACACATTGCCATTTCATGAACAATATGTCCTTTATCAGTGTTCTAGGATTCAAGTAAGATGGCAGTGGCTGGAACAAGGGCTGGAATGCAGTGGCAGCAAAACCAGTCAACAACAATCATACCATTTCTCTCACACTTTCTCCCCCCCCCCCTTCCCCCAGCTTTACACAATTTTATATGCAGTAATCCATCTCAAGCAATTCAAATATTTGGGAATAACTGTAATGAATTAAAACTCCATTCAGGAAGAAATTAAAAGCAGACTGAAGCCAGGGAATGCTTGCTATCATTTGGTGCAGAATCTTTTGTCTTCAAGTCTTCTACCCAAAAATATAAAAATGAAGATATACAGAACTATAATTTTGCCTGTTGTTTTGTATGGGCGTGAAACTTGGTTGCTAACAGTGAGGGAGGAACATATGCTGAGGGTGTTTGAGAACAGGGTGCTGAGGAGAATATTTAGGTCTAAGAGGGATGAGGTAACAGGGGAGTGTAGAAGGCTATATAATGAGGAGCTTATTGATCTGTTCTCCTCACCAAATATTATTTGAGTGATCAAATCAAGAAGAATAAGATGGACAGGGCAAGTAGCACGTATGGAGGTGAGGAGACATGCGTGCATGCAGGGTTTTGATCGGGAAACCTGGGGGGAAAAAGACCCCTTGGAAGATCCTTGCATAGAGGAGAGGATATATTAAGATGGATCTTCAGGAAGTGGGATGGGGGGGACATCAACTGGATTGATATGACTCAGGATAGGTACATGTGGCAGGCACTTGTAAATGCAGTATTGAAACTTCAGGTTCCATAAAATGCAGGGAATTTCTTGACTATGTGAGAACCAGTTAGCTCCTCAAGAATGATTCTGCTCCATGGAGTGAGTGAGTGAGTGAGTGAGTGGGTGGGTGGGTGGGTGAGTGAGTAAGTAATTAAGTAAGTAAATAAGTAATCCCCTTCAAAACATTTTCTTAACAGCATTTACACAATTACCAATCTGTAAACACACTCTTCAACCTCAGCATAAAAAATTTTTATATACAATATTGCACAAAGCTCTATTCTACAAGCAGCTACATGTATATTGCTTCTACAGAATACTGTGTATTGTTACATGTGACCACAACTTTCTCCCATGCATTGGTCACGATACTGTACATGCTCACTCACTGCCCCATATTAACTATTGGTAATTGTGATCATGAAGACTGACAATTATCATGTTAACATTTCACTTCATTTTACACCTCTTAGCACCTCTCGATGGGCCCTGGTAAAACATGGAGTCCCCCAAGGGTCAATTCTTGGACCTCTAATGTTTATACTCTATATAAACGATTTACCATATATTGTAAATAATAATGTAACACCAGT
>Ga0131853_10027285_pt1 | contig 10255 bp, 9 predicted proteins | sample TergutLab28metaG_FD_92764 | JGI IMG/M metagenome (GOLD analysis project Ga0131853, IMG submission 92764) | Labiotermes labralis P1 segment gut microbial communities from Petit-Saut dam, French Guiana - Lab288 P1 (version 2) (version 2) | ecosystem: Host-associated > Arthropoda: Insects >... | reverse complement strand
GCGTAGTGCGAGAAATCGTCAGCGAAGCCGAGGAAATTCTTGCACGGTCACTCGATGATGTGCGTGCCACACAAAAACGCCTGCAAACCAGCATGATGAAATCTGCTGTTCCGCCTGATTTTTACCCCGCTGATTTGCCGATAATTGACTAATTTTGGCATTAACGGGTGCATTTACCATTGCAATGCACCCCTAAAATTTGATAAAATGGTAACGACTCTCATCCAAAGGAGCAAATGATGAAACGACGTTACCTGCGCGTAAGCGTGGCCATACTGCTGGCCGCGCTGTTTGCATTTTTCGCCACAGCAGCCGCACAAGTTGGTTCAACCGCCGTATTTAGGCGGCGCTACCACGCACCGTTTGCCAGCCTTTCAGCCTTCACTGCGCGTGACCCCTTCACGGGGCAGCAACTGCAAAACCCACGCGGTCTGCATTTTTTATTTGTGGACTCCCCCGGAACGCTACAGGCGTTTTGCGTGCAAAAAGGCATGACCATCTACGACACGGGGCAAATCACCCGCACGGCACATGCGTTTAATGACCCACTGTTTAGCGTTCTTTCAGCCACCGCGCGTGAAAATTTACTGCGTGTGGCGCTGTTTGGCTACCCCAACCGCACACCTGCGCAGCTGAGCACCACCGCGCAGCAGGCGCAAGCCGCCACACAAATTCTGATGTGGGAAAGCCAATTGGGCTTTCGCGATGCGCAGTTCAATCGTACCGAAAACCGTCTACATAACGCCTATTTTGCAGGCGGCAACATGGCCACAGTGCGTGCAGTGGTTGAGCGCATTGAGCGCGATATCGCCAATTATTTGCGGACGCCAACACTGCCCACACAGATGCAGTTAACCTACCAAAACGGCCGCTACAGTCACACATTCACTGAGCCGAGCGGTGTGCCCTTTGAAATCAACGGCAGCAACCCCAATGGCATCAACATCATCCGTGAGAGCGACCAAGTGACGCTTTACACCACACAACGCCCAACACATGGCGATGTTCTCACGCTCACCCGCACAGATATTCCCGCCGCACGCATGGATGCACTTGGCCCGCCGCTGATTTGGATTGACCCCGCACGGCAGCTGCTTAACCAGCTGCTGTTCACTGGCGTGCAGCCGCGTGGTCAGTCATTCACTATACAAATCAATATGCCTGTGGAAGAAACAACCACCACACAGCCTACTACCATCACTACGGCGCCACAAACCACCACAACCAGGCATAGTTCCACCACAGCAGCGCATACTACTACCACTAGAACAACAACGACCACGCAAACCACCAGCGGCACCTCCCTAGCCAGTACCACGCAGCAAATCACCACTACAAGACCCAGCGGAAGTTTTCCGCAAACCGGCGATTCTTTCCCTGTTGCGTGGGTGGTGATGGCAAGCGGCGCAGCACTGGGCGCGTGGCTGCTGCGCAAAAAGGATGATAGACCTGAACAATAACCCTTGGGTGCTGCCACCCACGCCACCAGATTACGACCATCCCAGCCGTCGCACGTGTCGCTTGGGCTATTTCGTCATCGTTTGGGCACCCGACCAAGAATTTGTGAAAACCGTGAAGTTTCTCGCTAAACATTGGATGAAAAATAAAATGTGACGTAAACAGGCCAACAGCCGCAAGAGCATTAACTGCTCTTGCGGCTGTTGGCAATCTATAGCACAAACCCTTCAACAGAATGTGCACGGAAATGTCATTATTCAGCGCTAGTGATTATCGGCGTCCACGTCCACCACGGCCATGAAGTTGCGGTATGCGGCGCAGTTGAGGTCGTTGTTGTTGTGCTTGTTGCGGTGGGGGCTGTGGTGGTAGCAACCACGCGATACCACCAGTCGGGTATTGCAAGTGACTGTCGGGTAGTTGTGGTCACTGTAGTAGTCATCGTTGTAGATTCAGTGGTGGTTGTCGTCATGGTTATAGTAGTGCTTGTGGTTTGCGTAGATGCAGTGGTCACGGTATCCGCTAGGGCATTGTCTGATATGACAACAGTCTCGGTCGTGGTTGGCGCAGTGGTAGCCAGCAGCGTGGTGTGCTGCATCGTGGTCATATAAGCCGTTGATGCATCAACAGGTTGTGCATCATTTTGTCGCGCCACTGCCACACCGCCTGCAATTAATCCGCCTGTGACCACAACGGCAGCCGCACATGCCGCAACAATGCCAACAACGGAAGTTCCTGCGGCTGCGGTTGCACCGGTTGCCGCAACGGCACCTGCCGTGCACGTAGCCGCTGAAGAAGCTGCCGTAGCAGCACTTGCTGCACCCGCCGCACCAGCAGCAGCCACACCAGCTGTTGCAATACCAATGATAGCTGGCAAACGGTCGGCGGGGTCTTCATCCAACCCCAAGCTCTGCAGCACTTGCAAAAGCAGCGGGATGGGCATTGCCGCATAGAGCACAATGCCGCGATCTTTCGCCTGCGTGAGCATATCGGCAAGTTTGGCGCGTGCGCGATGCAAGCGGCTTTTCACCGTGCCCTCAGGCAAGCTGAGCACCTGCGCCATCTGTGCCACTTCCATGTCGTCATAGTAACGCATCAGTAGCACCAGGCGCTGATCTTCGGGCAGCTGGGCGATCAGCTGCGCCACAAGCGCCTTTGCCTCAGCTTGGTCATAGCTTTCGCCGGGCAGCAGGTCAACATCGGTTTCTTCTTGCCAATACATGGCGTTGTCATCGCCATAATCCGCAAAACTATCGGGGCGTTTGCGGGAGATGTAATTTTTGGCTTGGTTGGCTACAATCTGCGAAAGCCACCCGGCGAAAGCTTCCGGTTTTTCCAGCGTGGACATTTTCTCCCACGCTTTGATGTAGCTATCTTGCAGGATATCCTGCGCGTCGTGTTCGTTTTTCGTGATGGAAATCGCCACGAACCAAGCCCGTTGCCGGGTGAGGTGATACAACTGCTGGAATGCCTCGGCATTACCCTGTGCAGCTTGCCGTGCTAGAGCGGGAATGAGATGATTATCGGTCATTCGGTACCCCTCCGATTGTTTTCTCACTGCGTTGAACCATAAGTTGCTGCATGTGTTCATCCACCACGAATGGTATGACACACTCTGCAGCCGCCTCATTCAACGCCGCGCGAATCAATTCGTCCAGCACTTTGGGTTCACCCCCTCAACATATATAAGACAGGTGAGCCGGGTGCTGGGTTCCATGATTTGTTATTCTTTTGTCGTGTTTGTGAAAAATTTTCCTCACCAAAAATAAAAGAAAAACGGCAGCTTAAAACTAAGCTGCCGTTTTGTGTGATTATTTTGCGATTTCGCTTGCGCGGCTTTCGCGGATAAGATGCACTTTGATTTGCCCTGGATATTCCATGTCTTTTTCGATTTTTTGGGCAATGTCGCGCGCAAGCAGCACCATTTGGTCGTCGCTGATTTGGTCAGGCTTGACCATAATACGCACTTCGCGCCCGGCCTGCATGGCAAATGAAGTATCTACGCCAACGAAAGACTGCGTGAGTTCTTCCAGTTTTTCCAGACGTTTAATGTAGTTTTGCAAGTTTTCGCGCCGCGCACCGGGACGAGCTGCGCTCACAGCATCTGCCGCCTGCACTAGGCAAGCGATAATGCTGCGGGCTTCCACATCACCATGGTGGGCTTGAATGGCATGCACTACGTGCTCGTTTTCTTTGTACTTGCGCGCAAATTCCACGCCAAGTTCCACGTGACTGCCTTCTTGTTCGTGGTCCAGTGCCTTGCCAATGTCGTGCAGCAGACCTGCACGTTTGGCTAGTTTCACATCCGCACCGATTTCTGCGGCCATCAGGCCTGCGATATACGATACTTCAAGCGCATGATTGAGCACATTTTGGCCATAGCTGGTGCGATAGCGCAGCTTGCCCAATAGCTTAACAATTTCGCCATGCACATTGTTCACACCGGCTTCAATCAGCGCATGCTCACCGGTTTGCTTAATGGTAGCTTCCACCTCACGTTTGCACTTGTCGTACAACTCTTCCACGCGCGCAGGGTGAATGCGGCCGTCAACGATGAGTTTTTCCAGCGTGCGGCGAGCAATTTCACGGCGCACAGGGTCAAAGCACGAAACTGTAATGGTTTCAGGCGTGTCATCAATAATCAGGTCAACGCCGGTGATGGTTTCAAGCGTGCGGATATTACGCCCTTCGCGACCAATGATACGGCCTTTCATTTCATCACTGGGCAGAGCAACCACACTCACCGTGGTTTCGGCGCTATGGTCAGCAGCGCAGCGCTGAATGGCTGTGGCGATGATTTCCTTGGCCATCGCATCGCTTTCGTCACGTGTGCGTTGTTCAAAGTCCATGATACGCACGGCTTTTTCGTGGCTAAGCTCATGCTCAAGCTCTTGCAACAACTGCTGCTTGGCTTGGTCTTGTGTCAAGCCGGAAATGCGTTCAAGCAACTCAAATTGGCTGCGCTTGAGGGCTTCGGCCTCTTCAATGCGTGTTTCAGCCTGTTTGTGTTTTTCTTGCAGAGCATCTTCTTTTTTCTCCAAGTTGCTTGCGCGCTTGTCTAAGGTTTCTTCGCGTTGGTCAATGCGGCGTTCTTGGCGCTGCACTTCGGCACGGCGTTCGCGCAGTTCACGGTCAGCCTCTTGCCGTTGGCGATGGATGTCATCTTTAGCCTCAAGAATGGCCTCTTTTTTCTTTTGTTCGGCCACGGAAAGCGCGCTGTTGAGAATGCGGGTGGCTTCTTGTTCGGCCGAGCCAATTTGTTGTTCGGCAGAAGCTTTGCGCTTATTATAGCCAAAGCGGAAAAACAAGATGGACAGCACAATTGCTACGGCAGCGAGGGCGCCAAGCAAAACAAAAAGTTGCCAATGGGGAACCAAAAACCTACCGGCTGTCGCTTCAGCGACAGCATCGTTGACCGCTTGTTGAACGATTAAGTCCAACAATGCATCATCATAAATCATGTGGGGAAATAATCTCCTATTCAAATATAATATGGTGAAACGCTGCACCGGGGCAGCAAAAATCAGCCAACATATATTATAAACTATTTTGGATAGCTTGTCAAGTGCAGAATTGACAAAAGCGCCAAGATATGTTAAAATAGTATCATGCATAAGTCATTTTTCATGCGCCGCAGATGGGCCTTGCTATTTCTCAACGTGATGGCAGGGTTGGCGTTAGCACCGTTTATTTACTGGGACGGCATTCTCATGCGCGTGGTGTTCACCGCCGCACACGATGGCGCAACACTGCTGGGGTTAACTGTGCTGAGCGGATTGGGCGGATTTATTCTATTGCTATTTGCCGCGCTTGGACTGGGCGGCTGCATGCATGCGCTGCGCCGTGTGATGACCGACAACTATGCTTTCCTTCCCACCGAGTTCGCGCACGGTGTGCGACACACCGCCAAAACCTCGCTGGTTGCCGGGATGATGGTTGCACTTTCTCTTATGGTGATGCGCACCGGGCTAGTGAATCTCTATACCCAGCCGCCACTCCCCACGCTGTTGCAGCCGGTGCTGACAATTATTTTGGTGCTGCAATTGCTTATCCTCTTGCCGTGGGGTCTGCTCATGTTGTGCCAAGATGATAACCTGCAACGCCACCCCGCCCGCACCATGGCTGCCGCCGCAAGCACGCTGGCCAATCAACCGCTGTGCTTTGCCTTACTGCTTGGCATTGCCGTGCTGCCGATACTATTCTTCAGCGTGCAGCAACCATGGCTAAAGTTCCTGGGATTTTTCTGCGTGCTGCTGTTTGCGCTGGCGCCAGTGATGCTGTTGTGGCAGCGTTCGGTCAGGATGGATGCAAATCCGCCCGGGCGGCGTAATCGCCGCCCCTACATCACGCTCGCGGTTCTCGCCGCACTCAGCACTATCGCAATTATCGCTCCCGCATTGGGGCAAAGCAGATATATCGCACGCACCACGCTGGGCGAAACATTAGCCTTCCTGCTGAGGCAAGTGACGTTAGAGGCTGACAACGCTACCGTGCGCAGTCTGCTTGCAGCCAGCAGCGTATGGCCATGGCTGGCTGCTGCGTTGCTGGGCACCGCCTGCCTAATTCTTGTCACCTACGCCTGCGCATGTTATCGCTTCCGCGGACGCGGGCTACTGTTTATCGCAGCAGTTGCACTGCAGCTTTGGCCCATGCTGTCACGCTATTCCGCGCTGGAACAATTGCTGCGCAACATGAGCCTCCCACTGCCACCCTCTGTAGCAATCATCCTGTGGGCAGGGCTTTATCTGCTGGTGGCATTGTTGTTGTTGCGCAAATTTACGCGCATGCTGCCACAATTGCGAAAAACGCGCTGCCGGGTAAAATATCCAGGCGCACGGCTGTTTTTTTACTATGCGCTGCCTCGTGCACGCCTTGCAGTAATTGCCCTCACCCTGCTGACCACCCTCGGCAGTTGGCCAGACGTACTCGCGCCGTTTTGGCACATGCAAGAGCTTGGCGTGTTTTCGCTGGTAAATTTTATTGTGCAAATGCGCTGAAATGCTTGCTAAGCTACACAGGATATGTTATACTATGAACTAACAGCATCTACAAAGGAGAAAATCCATGAATATCCTCGTTACCGGCGGCATGGGCTACATTGGTTCCCACACTTGTGTAGAGCTGCTGCAAGCCGGCCACAACCCCATTATTTTGGATAATCTGTACAACAGCAACGTAACGGTGTTAGACAAAATCACTGAAATTGCAGGCCGCACACCTGTTTTCGCGCAGGGTGATATCCGTTGCCGCAAAACCCTCGATAGCCTGCTTGCGCAGCACAAGATTGACGCCGTCATCCACTTTGCCGCACTCAAAGCCGTGGCCGAAAGCGTGCAAAAGCCGCTTGAGTACTACGACTGCAACGTCACGGGCACACTGGTGTTGCTGCAAGCCATGCAAGCAGCCGGCTGCAACACTCTCGTGTTCAGTTCCTCCGCTACGGTGTATGGCAGCGAAAATGTTGTGCCATTTTGTGAGGACATGCCCGTGGGTACAGCGACAAACCCGTATGGCAGCACAAAAATCATGATGGAACGCATTTTGCAAGACATGGCCGTGGCCAATCCCGATTGGAAAATCAGCTTGCTGCGTTATTTCAACCCTGTGGGCGCACACCCCAGCGGCAAGCTGGGCGAAGACCCCAATGGCATCCCCAACAATCTCATGCCAATCATCTGCCGCGTAGCGCAAGGCAAGATGGAAGAATTACTTATCACCGGCAATGATTATGACACTCCCGATGGCACAGGTGTGCGTGATTATATCCACGTGGTTGACCTAGCCGTGGGGCACTTGAAAGCCTTAGATAAAGTTACACAAACACCAGGCTGCAGTGTGCATAACCTGGGCACCGGCAAAGGGCTAAGCGTGCTGGAACTGGTGCATGCGTTTGAACAAGTTTCAGGTATAACGCTGCCCAAGCGCTTTGCACCGCGCCGCCCGGGCGACATTGCCGAAAGCTATGCTAACGTAGACCGCGCTGGCAAAGAACTCGGTTGGCAGGCAAAACACAGTTCTGCGGAAGAAATTTGTCGAGATGTGTGGAGATTTTTGGAAAAAGGCAAAATTTAGGGCTTGCATTGTTAAAACAACTATGTTATAATTAGGGGTAACCTGTCTTGTTTGTAAGACATTAAGACATAGGGAAAGTATGAGTTGATGAGAGGTTAATGTTAATGAAAAAGAAACGCAGTATTATTGCACTGGGTGTTATTGTGCTGATGTTGCCTGTGGTTTTGCTGGGCTGCACTCGTTGCGGCAGCGGGAACGGAAATGGCAATGGTGAAAACGATGACACTACCGAGCCCGGATGGTGGAACCAAAATCAGGAGTATGTAACCGATGCACATGGCAACCGCGTGACGGATGACCACGGTAATTTTGTCACCCACCCGCAAGGCGGCGGCAACAATTATGTGTATGACCGCAATGGCAACCGTGTGACGAACCCCGATGGCAGTTTTATGACACTCCCACCGCCGGCTCACACTGATGAGCACGGCAACCCTGTGCCAGGCACCGGCACTACCGATGTTGGCGGAGCGAATAATCCTACCCAAGCAGGCAACAACAATACCACCGCCAACACTACTCGCACAACCGTTACTACCCGCACAACAACAACGACTACGACGACAACTACCACGACTATCCCCGTGCAAAACGTAACCCTCGCGGGGCCAACTGCATTGCAAGTGGGGAATACCGGGCAAATCACACCAACCATCACCCCGGCAAATGCCACGAACCGCACGATTGAATATCGCTCGGATAACCCAGCAGTTGCCACAGTGAACCCAACCACCGGGTTGATCACCGCAGTAAGCCCTGGTAGAACCTATATCCGTGCGTACATTGGCGGTGTTCGTCGCGCCTCCATTCCGGTCACAGTAAATCCCGTGGTGACCATTACCGGCCCCAATACGGTTGCGGACGGCAGCACCATCTCTTTGGAAGCACGCGACCAAAACAGCAATCTGCACAACAACGTAGTATGGAGTGCAGACAGCCAATGGGTAACCATCACGCCGGGCAGCGGCACAGTGGTTGTGCGCGGGCATCGCCCTGCCGGTTGGACCGGCGGCGCAGGCACAGCGGTTGTTACCGCCACCGTTACCGTGGATGGCGTAAGCACCACCACCACTCATACTGTGACGGTAACCGGTTAATTATTTAAGTTCTAGGTGAATTTATATCCATTCCACAGAAGGAGGGCTTGTGATGAAAAAACATTTATTACGCGCGGCAGCGTTGTTGACCTTTTTGGCCACGCTCGCGGCCTGCGGCAGCAATGTGAACGTGCTTGAAGTGACCACCACAACGCAGCAAACCACCACTGCCCCCAACGAAAACGGCGTAACCGTTCATTACACCACTACGAATATTCCCACCACGCCCACGCGTGCACCCACAGCGGAAGCACCTTTGGCACCGGGGCAAGGCACAACCGCGCCGCAACACACCTTTGCGCCGGGCACCACCAATCCAAACCTCACCTACCCCAATCAAGGGGCAATGGCAGTAACATCCATTCAAATTTTGGGCATTGACCGCGTGGGCACCAGCGCACCGTTTCAAATTCAACTTGGCGCAATCCGCACACCCGATGAACAGCCGCAACGGCAACTGGTGGTGCAAACCAACCCGCCACACGCGCGCTGGCGCACAGATTTCACTGTCACATCTTCCAATCCCAGCGTGATTCAAGCGCCGTGGAATGGCTTGTTGCGTGCACTGGCACCCGGCACAGCCACCATCACGGTGCGGTCAGTCACCAATCCAAATGTGAGCGCAAGCATTGTGGTCACCGTGCTGCCACCGGTGTAATGCTGAATGAATAAAAGCCAACCCTTGGTATAGATGAAACTTTCGTCTATACCGAGGGTGGTATTCTAGTTAATTAAGCATTTTACATTAAGAATTAAAGCAAGGTATCCATCAGCAGCAGACCCACCACACCGGGCGCACCCGCAATGGCGCCGACACCCAATGTGAGGAAGTTAATACTCAACCGCGTGCCGGTGAGCAGTCCCACAGCGTTGACAGCATAAAGTGCCGCCACACCCGAAAACGCAGTGAGCAGCAGGTTGCGCAGCAAACGCTTGGACTTTAACATCACAAGCAAAATGGCCAAGGTTGCACCGCCCGCTAAGGCGTATAATAACACTTGCAATTGTACGGTCATGTTCTTAAACTCCTATTAATTAATCCAACGTTCATGTTCTGCCGTCACAATCGGCAGGGTAGCTGCTTCCATTTGCAGCGCACGCGCCTGACGAATCAGATAGCGTTCGCGACACTCCAGTGCTTCTTTTTGAAAGATAGCGGCTTCAACTAGGTCGTGGTTGCTTTCCATGGCAAAATAGCTTTGCACAGCAGCCAGCTGGTGGCGCACGTCGCGCAACTGGGCGACGATTTTTTCCTGCGGCGTGGGTTGCGGTGCCGGTTCGGTGTTTGTCTGACGAAAAAAACGGTGCATGTTTACCCTCCTTAACATTACTATAGCTATTTTGCCGCAAATATGCTATACTTAATCAAGAAAATATTTTGGAGGACGGTTTATGCAACATATTTATCCCCTGAAACTCACCCCACATGTAGTGCAGCCCATTTGGGGACGCGAAACCTGGGTGCTTAGCACGCACAACAATGGCTCATGCACCGTGCAAACCGGCACTTTTGCAGGCATGGATTTTGCACAGCTTCATCGCGAGCAACCTGCACTATTTGGCAAAGCGTGTGAAGGCCGTGATTTCCCTGTGCTGGTCAAATTCATTCACGCGCGTGACGACTTGTCTAT
>Ga0131853_10027281_pt1 | contig 10256 bp, 7 predicted proteins | sample TergutLab28metaG_FD_92764 | JGI IMG/M metagenome (GOLD analysis project Ga0131853, IMG submission 92764) | Labiotermes labralis P1 segment gut microbial communities from Petit-Saut dam, French Guiana - Lab288 P1 (version 2) (version 2) | ecosystem: Host-associated > Arthropoda: Insects >... | reverse complement strand
TTCTGACTATACTGGGTTTCCCTTTTTTCATACCTTCTAATTCTTTGGGCTTTTGCTTGCACTTTCTGCTTCAATGTTTCTGTCAACTGTGCAACTTCCCTAGCATTTGTCACTCTATATTTTCGAAAAATCTTCCTCTTTTTCCTATTAAGCTTTACATTATCAGAGCCTGTTCCAGTTTCAGCTATTATTGATAACTTATTATTATTATTATTATTATACAATATGTATGTCTCCTGTCACAGGCATTTCTTCCTGGTACTTCTCTTGAACCAGCAGTGTATTATTATTATTATTAAATAACTGCAGTTGTGTGTGCTTTAACAGTGACAGTGTATGTTCACAAGTAGTTCTGTTGGTGTAAATACAAGAACTGACCATAAGTATTTCAACAGAGCCCACTGAGTAACACTGGCAGCCAGCTGCAGTCACTGCTGCTTACACTTGGCACTGTGGATGCTTGTGGGGCACATTGTCACTGGATCAGCTAGGAATTTATTACCTAACATTTCCCCATTCTTTTTTTATTTCTTACACATTTCAAACAGAGAATGACTCCTTGCATAAACGGTGTACTGTAGAGGGGCGTGCATTTTATAATGGCTGTAAGTTAAGCCGTAGTGAATAGGTTCATGCTGAGCCATCACAACTGCATAGGTGGGTGCATTTTTTCTTGTGAAAGTGTTTGGTAAGTAGGATTTTTGTCTGACTAGTGAACTAAGCCTGCAATTTTTGATCCATGCTTTCAAGTACCGCATGTGCATTGCAGATTGTGGGTCGCCCTGGTGGTGGTGGGGAGAGTGATGCAGCTTTCACGCCTAGTCCTCCTGTGGTTGCTCCAGACACATCACCTTGTGTTGCCACTCTGACGCTGGCCCACCAGACACGTATTCGAACCCTGTACAGTGGTGGTGCAGATAGCTCATCTCCACCAACAGAGAACGGTGTCCAGGGCCAGGTTATACCACCTCCACTTCATGGTACGTAACCTCTGGATCCAAGACTCCCTCCCAGAGTAAGAAACATGAGCTGTTCACAGAATGTGCGGTTTAAGTTCTCATGGCGTCACATTCCAAATTACTGTCGTCTGGAATATGATGCCATGTAATTTGGAAGATGGGTGGAACACCCTGAAGAGGGAGGCAGCAGGTTCCTCCAAAACAATGAGAACAGTCTGTTAGTGGACATTGCACCATGTGCCTGATTAACTGCAATCTTGATATTTAACAGTAGGGCCCCTTACTGACACACTCTGTAAGCTGTACATTATGTTTATAGGTGGTTCATCAGCATATCATCGTCGTCCAGATTCTTCGAGCAGTGCAAGTTCTGCCACTGACTGGGAAGGGAGTGGCCACGCTACAGTGCTCCGACGTGCTGGACAAATACAGTCTCACATCAATCACCCACTTCCACCCCTCCCCCCACCCCGGCAAGCCCCAGCTCCTCCACTGCCACCCCCCCTTGTTGACAATCTCCATCCTCTACCCCCTGCTGGGCTGTACAACTCAGTGAGCAGTCTAACAGCTGCTGGAGGGTTTGAGTCCCAGAGCTCAGACTCCGACTTTGGCAGCAGCTGTCCTCCAGTGAAATCATCATACATGACCATTCGAGGTGGCACACTGACAACGTTCCCCAACAAGGCGCCCATGAAACTGCCCAGTGACAGCAGCGGTAGTAGCAGTGGTGGCAGTGGCAGCAATATCGGCACATCCAGTCTTCAGCCATCTGCCATGGATCGACTTAGTGTTCGGACTGAACTGTCAAGTCTTGGGGGTGCAGGCTCCAGAAAACCTGCACCACCGAACCCCAGTGAAGAATCGAAGGACTCCAGACTGCATTACTTCCCTTCTGACTGTGGAGGAGGCAGTGACATATCGGCTCCACTATCAAAGTCGTTTGATGAGGCACCGGATGTCATCTCTTCCAACAACCCCAGTGGGGGAGGCTTAACCTCAAGCAGTGGACCCAGTAGCATACAAGATCAGATTATTGCGACACAGCTGCGCCGCCTCAATCGAGAGCTGACTCCCACCATCTCAGATGTGTATCATGAGCGTAGTATTGGGCTAGGTCTTGCCCCTCCACTCTCAAAGTTGTTGATACCATCCAGGGGATCACAGGGAAATTCCAAGGACATGGACAGTAGTGGAAGTGAGGCTCTGTTAGACAAGCTGGGACTGCTTACAGAAGAAACCAACAAGGCCATTGAGAGCAAGTCTTGGCTCTTATCCACAGCACTGCAGCAGTTTGGGGCAGATCTTTCTGCAGCCGAGCTGGAGGCCAAACAGCGAGGGGGAGGCTCACCATGCAGTGAACTAAGTAGACGTGATGAAGGAGATGGAAGGTCCATTGCTGACTCACAGTGTAGTGCTGGAAGTTACAATAAACCTATGACATCACTGCTACAGCGAGCAAACTCACTTTCTGTTGTGTACTTTGGGCAGGAATTGAATGAGGGTAAGGGGCAACAACAGGCACCACGTGTAGTGAGTTTTGTGGAGGATGTGTCTGCCATAAATGCCGATAGACGGGATGATCCTACACTGAGGATTGCCAGTTCTGCATCAGTACCAGCATGTCCAAGATCCAGGGCATCGAAGCAGCCTCCACCACCTATACCAAATAGCAGGACTGCCACATCAGCCCCAACAAAGAAGTTTCCTTCACAGTGCTGACCAATTAGTTTCAGACAAGTATTTGTTAGAGTGAAACCCAAGTACAGTGAGACATAAATTGTAAGCTTTGGCATCAGCTTGTAGCCTAAGCCATTCATCTGCCTCATTTTGGTCCAATTTGTAGGTGTCCATGCTCATGGAGTTCTGACATACATTCCAGTGTCAGGGATATAAACACAATAACAACTCATTGGCGCTGTTCTTTGTTTCAAGTTACGATAACACTGTTTACAGGGCTGTCACCACAAGGACCCCCCATTTACAAACTTCTCTGTGGTCACTGAGGGAACTGACACAAAGGTAGGATGCACTTCACAATTAGTGTTCTTGGGTGAGATTCTGTGTAATTTGGTAGATCAGTACTAACACTGTGGAGGAACCCGCTGCCTCTTGCCTGTAGGGCGGATGTTGGTACCTGCCTATCAAACCACAAGCCAGAAGACCCACCAATAGGAAGATGAGATCTCATACAATGAAACTGCCATTATTGTTGATAAAATCCATGAGTTGTGTGACAGATTCTTTTCATATTCATGTTAAAGGTTTAGGAGGAACTTGGGACCTAGGTGCAATGCAAGGTTGGATGAATCTCATAAGAGCAGGTTGTTGAGGTACAAGGTGGATATAGCTAGAATAGGCTAGGGTGGTCCAATTATGGGCTTGTGTAAAAATGCTAATAGACTAAAGTTCCGTATCTTTTTGTCTCTTGACAGACTTCTCAAGAAGACCCTGTACCACTGAGTTATTTTGTTGTTTATATTACATTACATTACATTATTGCTCCAATGTACATCAACATTCCATGAAGTGTAATGTTCATTTCTGAAAGGAAAACTAGCCTTGTGGACCGTTTCAGTGACCATCATATTCTCTAGTTCTGCTGCACTTCTGCAGTGGAGTGAAGGTCTCAGGTATTTATTGTATATGAATATATTTATTGATTTTTTCACTTTGGTATTACTCTATTTGAATTGGATTTGGGACTACTTGTATACTCCATTTTCCACGCTGAAGTTGTGCCTATCCAACACACGAAAGGCTTGCAGAGAAGTTGTAAAGAACTGTATTTTATCATGTATATAAGGATAACTGAGAGTTCACGAATATAATTATTTGTAGTTGTGCATTCCAAACACATTGGCTCCAATTTAATTTCCAAAGAGAGGGTTGTGGTCTTTTTAAACCTGAAACTTTGTGTAGGTGACAACAAAAAGGTATTCCCCGAGTTCTGAGGTCTTTCTGCAGTGGCGTAGCTATGGATTTGGTTGTTTATGTGATGCTTTTTGACAATGTCATTGGATTGTGACATTTTGAATGTATTTTAAGTCTTGGACTTATCAACCCTTGAAGCTGAAGGCAGTACATGCCTTTGAAAGAGTGGGATCCAGTTAACGCCATGATGCAGTGTCATTTCCCAGGAGATCAAAATCCTCAAAACGTGTTTTTTATGGTTTAGTGCTCATTCAAACAAAAGAGTATATGTATTATATTAATAATTGTCCAACGAGATGCAACACAAAGCAGTCTATTTATTATTCTGCAAGTTCACTCTACATGTTTTGGGTGTCAACCACACCCATCATCAGGAGTACACAAAACTGTAACTACAGCCTCCGGTACTGGTCATATTCTTTGTGCAGCTAGCTTGGCCACACTGGAAGGAGGCAGCTGCAATACTGGAGACTGTAGTTACAGTTTTTTGTACTCCTGATGATGGGTGTGGTTGACACCCAAAACATGTAGAGTGAACTTGCAGAATAATAAATAGACTGCTTTGTGTTGCATCTCGTTGGACAATTATCAATATAGATCAGCGATGCACGGAACCATAAGCATGAAATTTAACATTAAAGTATTTTAACTGTTTGAGACTAAAGTTTCATTTCGTAGAAGCAGGACATTTTGTTGTTAAAATGGGAAGTGTAACAAATGCTTCTTCTTTTGAAACATTTTACTGAAACATGTTACGTAAAAAGTAAAGGTAAGTTTGTGTTCGTGATCAATTAAACACTGCACCATGTGGGGTGAGTGGACCTAAGCAGTATAGGGAGGTTAAGTGGTCTGCTTTACTCCTGGGGAAACAGCCCTCATTATCACTGGATACGAGTGGAGATGCTGAGACAGTCCTATGAAGCACTGCCAACTACACTGCTCAAAATTCCCCAAGAAAGTAATGGGCTCCTTTTCAGTGTTTTCATGCTGACACATGAGAACAGCAGATACATCAGTGGCCATTCCTGTTTCTTTGGTTATCATTTTTGTGCTTACCTGGCATCCCTACCAGGCACTTTACACTAAAATCCTACTGATAGTTGCTGGCAACTTTAATTCACCATAAAAATGCCCTGTACAACTTAAATGGTAGCAGGCTGTTCGTCCATCTATGTCTGCATATCAGCACAGCTCTCACTGAACGAATTTATGTGAAATATGATGCTGGGGGACTTCTGTGAAATTCTGTTGAGAATTCCAAGTTCGGTTAAAATCGAGTGAAAATATCCGCCACTTTACGTGAACAGCCAAGTCGGTTTTGTGGTTGCCGGTGTAATTCAATCACCATAAAAGCACTCTCTTTGAGTGAAATGGTGTCTGACTGTTAGGTAGCCAAAAAAGTACAGACATTACACGAACATGCCACATCATTACATTACACATAATTTTGCTTATCTTGTTTTTGGACTAATTTGAAGTAAAAGCTATAAAAGTTCACCCCGTAACAGGCCATGAAGGCCGACAGGTGGAGTAGAGGTATAGCTATACTGTTTCTTTAACCTCAGCACTAGATGGGGGTGGGTGGTCAACGCCATGCCCCGGCTGCTTTACCCCCCTGGGAAAGACCCGGTACCCACTGTATAGGAGGCTGGGTGGGCCCCAGGGCCGGTCCGGACAGGTGCGGAAAAATCTCACCCCCACCAGGATTCAATCCCCAGACCGTCCAGCCCATAGCGAGTCACTATACTGACAGCTATCGTGGCCCACAAGTAAAAGCTAAGTGGGCCTCAAAAATTTATTACAGCTTTGTCAAGTCATGTGACAGCTTATACTGAGGTTAATATCAATAGCTTCATTCATTCATTAGTATTCAGCCCTAGAGGCCGGTCCGGCAGGAACCAGAGCCTGGTTATGGAACTGATATGGCTCTTGGCATACTGCATCCTAGGCAAGTTCTTGGGGGTAGTTTGCCATTGCTTTCCCCCGCCTTTAGACGTTCCCACTTTTGCCGCCACGTGCCTCTGCATCCGCAGCGATGCGAGAGATCCCAGCAGCGAAAGGTGGAACTATGGGCGAGAAAGATGTCCTGTAGTAATTTTGCCTAAATTCCGACTTCCACATAAATTTGGGGATCTTTTACATGCCTCAAATCTACGACATGGGACCGACGGCTTTACTTCCCCTCCGAAGGAAGGCGTGCTGAGGATTTTTTCGCCCTAAAAATCCGACGACTTCGGCCGGGTTTGAACCCACGAACTTGGGTACCAAAGGTCAGCACGCTACCGCTAGACCACCGAAGCCACTATCAATAGCTTATACTGAGGTTAATATCAATACCTTTAAAATGACATTCCACTGTATTGGGCTTCTATATCAGTCACTAGATCAAACTTGGTTATTTTTCACATTCTTATATTATGACAGCCCATAAAGCACTGATTCAGAAAATCTAAAAATTCACATTTCGACATTGTACAGTGTATTGTCTCATTAAAGTAAGTCAGATGAGTTTAAGACATCAAAAGAAATCATTTTGTTTTACAGTTTCAGTTTGTTTAAATTTTATTATTTACTGCTCTCATTGCTTCTTCCCATATAAATCTGTAAATATCCCAATTCTGAGTTCCACTGTAAAGCTTTTCCCACACACATATTCCTCCTCATACAATGGGCACCAGATCTCTATGCTGGGAGTAAAGTGGCTGGGGCTTGGCACTAATCACCCACCCCCATCTAGTGCCTCTGGGTCTTGATGGCCTCTTCTGCAGTGAATTTTATGTTTTATTCTTCCAGCCTGTTACAAGAGTACATTCAGTAAGTAGTGTGGAGGAAATGATGCTGGAATTTTAAATATCAAAGCACTCTACATACAGAGATGATACTGAATATATCCCCACCCTCAAAGCTGTAAACCTCACCTTTCCATGAACCAGCCATAACAATGTCTTGTATACTTGAAACTAGTACGCCTCCAATTGAAGACAATCCTGATCTTGCACACCTACATTTCCCAACCTAACACTAATTTTTCTAAGTTCTGTGTAGGACCAATAAAAATGACTGGCCAGAACCCCAGAAGCAGTCAAAGGTCATTCCGAAAACTCTGGACCAAGTGTGGCAGCAAATGGATTACTTTCTTGAGACATGTCAAGTTCAAAACATCTAAGACTGAATCTATGTCCCTGTAATGAGGCAACCACTTGTGTGCTGCTGAACTTTCTCCCACCATGTCACATTAATTTAGAATCACTTTTCATCCACCCCATGCAATAATTGTGTGGTGGCTTTTATATTATTGATAGCCAGTCTTGAGTTTGTGTCTCAGTAGTGTGTATATGAAAAGTTCTGTTTCATGCCCATTTTAATGTAGTTGCTTCTGCTGGTACCCACCTGTAATTATTGCACACTTTCATACAGCAGGAGTGGTCTGCAATGTAGAATGCATAATATGATAAACATACGTAGGATCATAACAATGATTAACATTTTGCAAACCTTATTTACTGAGACTGACACACATATCATTATTTCTCTTTAGAAGTAATTTATTTCCATGAAAATGGTAAGTACATGCATATTGCTTCAGCTCTTCCAGCCATGGTACTGATGATGCATGAGAAAACCAATGCACCAACCTTAGGCTCGAGGTACAATTTCAGTAACAAACTTTGAGGGTTTATTATACTTACACAAACCCATGGTTAACAAGTGATTTACAATATTGGTGTTAGGGTCTGAGGTTTCATCTTACTGACATCCCACAGCCTGGGATTCTTGGACACATTTATGACATGTCTGTTGTAGCCATTGTGTATATTACATTCCACATAGGCATTAGAAACCCCAACCGTTTACATCTGTTACACACAATATGACTCGTTCCATAACGCACGTTCATATAATTCTGCTAATTTATCAAGTCTTAATTCAATTTCTGTTACAGATGGATTTTTCAGGCAGCTTGTGTGTGTACAACAGCACACACATTTCATCCCAAGAAACAACTTTATTTGCCTTTTGTATGGACAAGCATATTACTCTGCGAAAAGCAGTTTCATTGGTGGCAGAATGTGGCAAGGAAAGCTGAACTTGCACATTGTGCACATACTTATCATGGTTTACGAAGAACCTCATTTAATAATACACACTTCCAAATAACAGAGAAATAAGTAATATAACCTTCCTGTATAATTAAATATACAAGCATGTCTATCACTGTCATACCAACACACACATTCTCTTTCTCAGTACAACTTCAGATGTCCTGAGACTCTGTCCACAATTTTGACTGATCCTGGGCCAATCCCAAGCACGGTTTTGGAGCCAGGAGCTATCTGGGTACGTCCAGCATCACATACAAGACTTGTGATAAGCCCCAGGTTGCGGGCCATGGTAGCCAGCTCCAGCAGTTCACGCTCTGTCTCCACTTTCAGCACCACCTTGGCCTGTCCACCCTCTTCCCACTGCTCAAGGATGGCTGGATGGTGACGGAGGGCCCGCTGGTATGCCATCACTGCAGCATGGGAACACTGCAACCAATCAGCACCCAGCTATCAAAGACAGTTGCTGATAACAACCCTGACTTTGCCAAAATATACAAGATTTCAAACGCATTAATTTATTTTGGAAAGGAATTGTCATATTTATTACGATTTCTGCATTAATATCTTCAACGCTCCACACTCTCTCGGGGCACAAATCAAGATATACCTGTGCTGCTGCTTTTCCCTTCCCCATTTTCAGGTCTGATCGAACAACGAGGGCCAACTTGAAACTATCTTCACCATCTCCAACAGGCTAAAACAAGGCAATTTATAATTACTGTTAGTTCTAAACATAACACACTTCTTCTCTACGAAACATAGCCCTTTTAATCCAACTAACCTCCCCACACGTCGACGAGTTCTCGGGGCAAAATGCCGCATTTTTCACGTGTCTTGTTGAATGGCTTTTGAAGAACAGCCACGCTACCGAAATACCGCCCAGAAATCCTGATAAGAACGTACAATTTAGCACATGAGAGAATATCCCAAAATCAAAATATGCCATTAGATAAATATAAAATTTCGAACAATGAACACCACTCCGCGGTACTTGTCATACCTAGACCACTGTCGGTACCACAGATCATCTAGTATAGGTCGGTACCTCGTCTGTGGGCCGTCGATTTTCTGTTGCCGAATACAGATTAAAAATTCACAGTACGATTGTAACATAGCATTATCTCATCTGTGACTACGCTTCGAATCGAAACACGTTTGCCCAATCACTGTGCAGTAATCTGCCGCCTCATATGAAAACCATGGAAACGTCGCACTTGAAGGTTGTTTAATGGAGTCACATGATTTGATTGTTAAGGAAGGCTTCTGAAACTATACAGAAGGAACCAGAAAAGTGAGTATACGAATTACAGCTGTGAAAGTTGCACCAAATACAGAAATATGGATTTCAGTCTTCTGGAATTTGATGGTATGAATGTCATTATGCAGGTACTAACATTTTGGAGAAGCTTGCTGCCTTTGTCTTAGGATAGTGTAAGCAGTACCTCATTACAATATTGGCCTGAAGATTGAGGCAGTAAGAATTTCCGAAACGTTTGTACCTCTATACCAATCTACAACACGACATATCGCAGAAGAGTGGATTTTCATCAACACATCTGTGAAACCTCAAATATTGTATTGGAACGTAACTTTTAAAGCAATTAGGATGCTTGCAATTTATCCTTCTTCAGAAATGTTAAATTTTACACCTTCTCATCTATTTCAAAGTCCATTGTCTCTCTCAAATATTTAAATCGATTTTTTGGACTGTGAATTGATATTTGCTGTTTGAAGTGAGTGAGTGTTTCAATAATTAGGAAATTAAGGCTGAAATGAATACCGATTGTATTCTGATTTTTGTAGGGATACCTGTGAATTTTGGGTTCTGTAATTGGCGGTGCACCATGTGTAGTGGGTCCCTGTCACCACGGCATGGCGCGTTCTCAGGTTGCGGATAGAGGAACGGCCTCCTTTATGGATGGTAGCTGCGAATAAATTGAATAAGCAGTCGTGGACAGCCGACAAGGGGTGGTCCTCCAGCTTGGAGGTTGGGCGAGGTGCTAACAACCCCTCCCTGTAAAACATTCACGTTAAGAAATACTTGCAGGCATAATGCTTCCTCTGGAGATAAAACAATCCGGAAGTAAACTACTCCCCCACACGGTTCTCCGGGGGGGAGTGTTTCTAGGGGAAGCATCGAGCAAAATACACAGGGAAATGAAATTAGGCACGTGGAACGTTAGGAGTTTTTATAGGGCAGGTTCCCTTAAGGCAGCAGCGAGGGAATTAGTGAGATATAAATTAGATGTAGTGGGGGTGCAGG
>Ga0131853_10027280_pt1 | contig 10256 bp, 7 predicted proteins | sample TergutLab28metaG_FD_92764 | JGI IMG/M metagenome (GOLD analysis project Ga0131853, IMG submission 92764) | Labiotermes labralis P1 segment gut microbial communities from Petit-Saut dam, French Guiana - Lab288 P1 (version 2) (version 2) | ecosystem: Host-associated > Arthropoda: Insects >... | reverse complement strand
TGAAGAAGTACCGGTCGTAGTAGTTACGGTCGCCCGTGCCGGGGTGCGCGACGGGCAGCGAGGTCTGGTGGATCGGATAGTCGTCGAAAGAGGTGATCATCCGGCTCCTCCTCCAGAGATCATCGAATACCCGGTCACCGAATGCCCGTTCAACGCAACGTACGATCGCCCACATCTCGCGTCAATATGCTTAATACGATGAAATATCAGGACTCACCTAATCCTTGAGTTCACTGACCTGCGATTTACCGGGTGCATCGGGAGACTCGTCCCCCAGGTAGGCGGCGATGACGCGGGGGTCCCGGCGGACCTGCCCGGGCGGGCCGTCGGCGATGACCTGGCCGAATTCCAGGACCACGACCCGGTCGCAGATGCCCAGCACCAGGCTCATGTCGTGCTCGATCAGGAGCATCGACTGGCCGTCGTCGGCCAGGGCGCGCAGCCGGTTTCCCAGTTCGGTGCTCTCGGCCGTGTCCAGCCCGGCGGCGGGCTCGTCCAGGCACAGCAGCTTCGGCTTCGCGGCCAGGGCGCGGGCCACGCCGACGAGCTTGCGCTGCCCCGACGACAGGCCGGCGGGCATCGCGGGCGCCGCCCAGTCCATGCCGACCAGGGCCAGGGTTTCCTCCGCGTCCGGCGGCACGCCCGCGGCGGACGCGGCGACGTTCAGGTTCTCGGCCACGTCGAGGTCGTCGAACAGTTCGGTGGACTGCCAGGTCCGGGCGACGCCGTGGCGGGCCCGCTCGTGCGGCGGGAGGCCGGCCAGGTCCGCGCCGTCCAGCCGCACCCGGCCGGTGCAGGGGACGAACCCGGTGACCGCGTCGATCAGGGTGGTCTTGCCCGCGCCGTTCGGGCCGATGAGGCCGACGAGCTCTCCCTCGCCCACGACGAGCGTGACGCCGTCGACCGCGCGGACGCCGCCGAACCGCACCGACAGGTCCGCCACCCGCAGGACGACGTCCCGGTCCTCCGGCTTGCGGTGGCGGCCGACCCGCGCCGCCGCCGGGGCCGCGGCGCCGGCGGCGTCGGGCGCGGACACCTGCGGCCGCTTGTGCAGCCGCCGGTACAGGTCGCCGGCGACGCCCTCCGGGTTCTTCAGCAGCGTGAAGATCAGCAGCACGCCGCCGACGAGCAGGAACCAGTTGCCGTTCAGGCCGAACCAGTCGTCCAGGGCGTACGGGATCAGCGCCTGGGCCGACAGCAGGCCGGCGAACACCGCGCCGGAGACCAGGGAGATGCCGCCGGCGTAGGCGAACGCGATCAGGGACAGCGCGGTCACCGGATCGAACCGGTCGGCGCTGACCGAGCCGAAGTTGTAGGCGTACAGGACCCCGGCGACCCCGGCGATGAACGCGGCGATGGTGAACGCGGCCAGCTTGACCCGGCGCGGGTTGACCGCCGCGGCGGCGGCCGCGCGCTCGTTGGAGCGGATCGCGAGCATCCGCTGCCCCAGCGTGCCGCGCCGGAGGTAGCCGACGCCCACGCACAGCAGCACGCAGCAGGCCAGCACCACCCAGCCGAACACGGGGCTGGGCTGGTTGCCGTCGATGCCGCGGAACCCGGCGTTGGGGCCGAGGTCGAGGCCGAACCATTTCGGTTCCGGCACCGGGGACCCGGACGGGCCGCCGCCCCAGGTGGTGTTCTGGAAGCCGAAGTTCTCCAGCGCGACCGCGCCCGCGAGGGTGACGACGGCCAGGGACACGCCGCGGACCCGCACGGCGGAGACCGCGGTGATCACGCCGATGACGACGGCCACCGCGATTCCCGCCAGGGCGGCGACGGGGAAGGTGATCCCGAAGTCGGACGCCATTTGGGAGATGGTGAACCCGGCCGCTCCGGCCAGGCCGAGCTGGATCACGGAGATCTGCCCGACGAAGCCCGTGATGACCACCAGCGACAGCGCCATCAGCACGCCGATCAGCGTGTTGACCAGCGCCTCCCGGTAGTCGTAGGGGAACACGACCAGCAGCGCCGCGCCGAGGGCGGCGCAGATCAGCCCGGTCCGCACCAGGTGGGCGGGGCGGGGCGCCTCGGGAAGCCGCTGCTCGGCCGTCGTGCCGCGGCCGGGGACGCGGGCGCCGCGCCAGAACAGGACCACGATGATGACCACGAAGGCGAGCAGGTCGGTGACGCCGGGCAGGGCGACGCCGCCGGACTGCGGGTACCACGGCTGGGCCGCCATGTAGCCGATCAGTGAATCGCCGATCCCGATGACGGTCGCGGCGGCGAACGCGCCCCAGAACGAGGTGAACGACGCGACCAGCGCCGCGGCCAGGGCCGGGATGACCTGCAGGGGCAGGGTCTCCGGGTCGAGCTGGGTCAGGGACGCGGCCAGCACGCCGAGCAGGCCCGCGAGCAGCGCGGCGATCAGCGTGTTGGCCAGGGAGATCGCGTCGGGCGACAGGCCGCCGAGCATGGCGCCGGTCTCGTTCTCGGCCGCCGCCCTCGTCGCCAGGCCGAACCGGGTCCACTTGTAGACGGCGGCCAGTCCGGCCGTCACCACGAGCACCAGCCCGAACAGGATGAACTGGTCGACGGGGACGGCGGAGCCGAGCATCCGCACCGCGGTGGTGGGCAGAACGCTCGGCTCCGGCTGCGGGGTGATGCCGAACGCCAGCAGGACGGCCGACTGGGCGATCAGCAGCACGCCGAGCGAGGACACGAGCTTGGCCAGCGGCGAGGCACCCCGCAGCGGCCGGAAGACGGCGTACTCGATGAGTACCCCGACGGCGACGGTGAACGCCAGGGCGCACGCCAGCGCGACCGCCGTCGGCAAGGCGGCGATCTTGCCGCTGGTCAGGGCCCAGAACGCGTACCCGCCGACCATGGCCAGCGCCCCGGCGGACAGGTTGATGACCCCGGACCCCCGGTAGGTGAGGACCACGGCCAGCGCGATGCCCGCGATGAGGGCGCCGGAGCCCAGGCCGAGCATGACGAAGAGAAGAACGGTATCCATGCGCGACAGGCAGGTCAGGCCGTCAGGAGACGGGCTTGAGCCACCCGGCCTCCTTGACCCACTTGTTGTGACCGGCGTACTGGAAGAACTGCGCCTGGTCGTTGCAGACCGCCGGGGCGGGCGCGAACTGGCCGCAGTCCAGGGACGGCGCGCCGAGCGCCTGCGGGCCCTTGAACGCCTTGGCCGCCGCCAGGACCTTCGACGGGGACAGGCGGGCGTAGCCGACCTGGTTGAGGATCTTGTCGACGGTCAGCAGCTGCCCGAAGTCGACGATCTCCCACGGGTCGGGGGCGTCGGCCGGGGTGGTGTACTTGCCGGTCACCTTGGTGTAGGCGGGCATGCCCTTGTCGGTCGTGTCGCCGAACAGGGAGGAGGCGATGGAGTACGTCCACTTCGGGAAGTCCCCGCCGAGGCCCGCCGCGACCTGGCCGTTGAGGCACAGCGGGGCCGAGACGATCTTCTTCGGGTCGGTGATGCCCATCTGGGTGAGGGCCTTGGCGATGTTCACGCAGCCGGAGGAGTCCGTGTAGGGGACCACCATGTCGGCGGTCTGGGCGCCGGCGGCGGTGAGCACCCCGGTCAGGCTGGTCGTGGTCGGCGGGTAGCCCTCCATCTTCACCGTGACGCCGGCCGCCTTCAGGCCCTGCTGGATCGCCAGCGCGCCGGGGATGTCGGCGTTGCTCTGCGGGTAGACGACCGCGGCGGTCTTGGCGTGCAGCACGTTCTTGGCGTAGGCGCCCATCGGGCCGAGCACGTGCGTGGAGTCGCCGAACAAAATGACCGCGTTCTTCTGCGTGGAGTCGATGTCGGTCGCGGCCACCCCGTCGATCACCGGCTTGGCGCCGCCGAGGGCGCCGTAGAACGACTGGGCGCCGATCGCGACGCCGCCCATCGCGATCACGTCGGCCTTCTTGTTCGCGAGGAACTTCTGGGCGCAGGTGGTGCCCTCTTCCTCGGCGGAGGCGATGAAGCAGGTGCTGAGCTGCACCGGGTGGCCGTCCACGCCCCCGAGCTGGGCGTTGATGTAATTGACGGCCATCTGCGCGCCGTTGGTGGCCAGCGGCCCGACGGAGGTCGGGCCGCCCTGCTGGTTGACGTAGCCGATCTGGACCGGGGCCAGGGACTTGTTCGCCGCCCCGGGCTTGCCGCCGGTGTAGGACAGGTAGTCGGTGACCGCTTTCGCGCCCAGGCCGCCGCTCCCGGCGGAGGTCGCCACGCCGGACGGGGCGGCCCCCGCTCCGCTGCCCGAGTCTCCGCCCGAGCCGGAGGACCCGCAGCCCGCCGCCGCGAGGATGCCGGCCGTGACCGCAGCCGCGACGGCATACCCTCCGAATCTCAGCCGTCTGTTTCCTCGCATGCGACGATTCCTCTCTTTTCAGCCGCGCCTATTCGGCTCTGGCGCCCCACAGTTCCTGGGAGGCGATCCGGGCCCCCTCGGCGAGGGAGGCGAGCTTGGCCCACTGGATTTCCTCGTGGACCCGGTGGATGAACGCGCCCTGCGCGAATCCGCAGTCGGTGCCGCCCATCACGTTCTCGGGGCCGATCAGCCTGGCCAGCCGGACCAGCCGCTGGGCGACGAGCTGAGGGTGCTCCACCACGTTGGTGTGGTGGGTGACGACGCCGGGGACGATCACCTTGCCCTCGGGCAGGGGCACGTCCTCCCAGATCCGCCACTCGTGCTCGTGCCGGGGGTTGGCCTGCTCCATCAGGTGGTAGCGCGCGTTGACCTTGAGAATCAGGTCCATGCTGTGCGCGATCGGGGGGTCGTAGGCGTGCGGGCCGTGCCAGGAGCCGAAGCAGACGTGGTAGCGGATCTTCTCGGCGGGCAGGCCGCGCAGCGCGTGGTTAAGCGCGTCGACCCGCAGTTCCGCCCATTTCCGGTAGTCCGTCCAGGACTGGCCGCGCGACAGCATGGTGTCGGCCTCGTGCATCAGGACGGCGTCGTCGACCTGGAGGAGGAGACCGGAGTCGATGATGGCCTTGTACTCCTCGTGCAGCACGTCGGCCAGGGCGAAGACGAACTCTTCGTCGGTTTTGTAGTATTCGTTGCGCAGCCAGTAGGCGCTGGCCGGGGCGACGACCGGCAGGAACGCCTGGGTTCCGGTGCCGCCGGTTTCGGAGAGCGACACGCCGGCGTCGGCCAGGGACGCCTTGAAGTTGGCGATGTCGCGGTCGATGGCCTCGCGCTGGTAGGTCATGGGCCCGGTGACCACCCAGTCCGCGGGGCTGCCCGTGCCGCCGCTGTCCCCGGCGGCCTCGGCGGCCTTCGCCGCGGCGACGGCGTCCAGCCCGTCGATCTCCGCGTAGGCGCCGGGGAAGTTCTGCCGGTCCCGGCTGACCGGGAGGATGGTGGTGAAGTCCCCGGTCAGCGGCCGGGTCTCGAGCCCCGTGGTCCGCTCGTACAGGTAGCTGATCCAGTTGGACTTGCCCATCTCGCCGTCGTCGATGACGTCGATGCCGGTGTCGGCCTGGCGGCGGACGCATCCGGCCACGGCCTGGCGCAGTTCGGCGGCGTAGCGCTCGCCGGCCCCGGGCTCCCCGCGGTCGGCGGCGGCCAGCGAGGACAGCAGGCTGGCCGGGCGGATCAGGCTGCCCGCGTGCGTGACGGGGACTCGCGGCATTGCATACTCCCGGACATCGCGTAAATGACGTGGGTCACATATCGAGAAATCCCCTTTAGCAGAAACCGCGCATCTGCCGTCCGTCAACTGCCTGGCTGCCCCGCGTGCCGCCTTGTCACCGGGACACATATTGCCGCCGTGCGGCTTGGCGGCCGCGACAATGCGCCGGAACGCCGGCCGGGAGACCCTGAGGCGAATAGGCGCTTGGAGAACGCGTATGACGGTGCTGGAGCTGGACGGCCTTTCCGTCGCCTACGGGCGGGCGGCGCCGGTGGTGCGCGGCCTGACGCTGACCGTCGGCCCGGGAGAAGTGGTGGCGCTGCTCGGCGCCAACGGCGCCGGGAAGACGACGACGCTGCGGGCGGTCTCCGGGCTGCTGAAGCCGGCCGCCGGCTCGGTCCGCCTCGACGGCGGCGACCTGGCTCGCGTCCCGGCCGCCGCACGGGCGCGCCTGGGGATCGCGCACGTGCCGCACGACCGGGGGATCTTCTTCGGCCTGACGGTGGCCGAGCACTTCCGGCTCGACGGACTGGACCCCGCCGCCGTCGCGTTCGATCATTTCCCGGCGCTGCGCGAGCTGCGCGGCCGCAAGGCCGGGCTGCTGTCGGGCGGCGAGCAGCAGATGCTGGCGATCGCGCGGGCCCTGGCCCGGGCGCCGAAGCTGCTCATGCTGGACGAGATGAGCCTCGGGCTGGCCCCGGTGATCGTGTCACGCCTGCTTCCCGTCGTGCGGGAGGCCGCGACCGCCAGCGGGACCGGGGTGCTGCTCGTGGAGCAGCACGTCCACCTGGCGCTGCGGATCGCCGACCGCGGCTACATCCTGTCCCACGGCGAGCTGACCGCCAGCGGGACTGCGGCGAGCCTGGCCGCCGACAGCGAACTGCTGGCCGCGAGCTACCTGGGCGGGACCGCGTCCCGCGACGCTACGCCGCGCGCAGGCGACGGCGGCGAAGCCGACGGCGCTCCCCCGGAGTAGTACCGCCCCAGATGCCCTCGGGCTCGCCGGTCCGGACCGCCCACTCCAGGCACTGCTCGGCGACGGGGCAGCGGCCGCACACGGCCTTGGCCTGCGTCACCTGCCGGTGCGCCATGCCGGTCTCGCTCACCGGGAAGAAGAGCTCGGGGTCGGTTCCCGGCACGCGGCACGCCGCGTTGTCGGTCCAGTGGACGGCCTCCGCGTCCAGCTGTCGCCCGTCCGCTGACCGGATCATCATTGCGCTGGTCACCGTTTGCCTCCCGTTGTCAAGGACCTGTCATCTACCGACGGATAGTAGTACTACGGGAAGTCGTATTTCCAGGTAAACCACGGCGATGCGACCGTGATCACACTTGTTCACTGAAGTTGTCCGGGCGGTCCCCGGTCATCACTCTTTTCCCACTGTCCACCCGCATAACGTCCGCGCGCGGATGATCACGACAGTATGTTGAAGCCCGGGAAATTATCCCGATGCGGATCACACCGTCTCTATCCGGCCAATCTTCTCGTTCCGGTTGGCGTGTGCGGTGCGGTCGATTAGCCTGCTGGGGATTGCGAGAGGGAGTCAGTGGCTGGTTTTAACGGTTCCTGGGGTGCGGCATGCGGGCATCCCGTGCAGCCAGGATCACGGTTCTGCTCGGTGTGCGGTCAGCCGGTCGGCGCGGTTGACGTCCCCGGCGGCGCCCAGTCGCCGCCAGGGCAGCCCGCTCCGTCGGGCTACTCGCCCGCCACGCCCCCCGCCCCGGCACCGGATTCCGGGTCAGAGACCCAGTGGCTGTGGGAGGACGCCGGCCAGCGACAGGCCTCCAGCGCCCCCGCCGCCCCGCCTCGGCCGCCCGCGCCGCTGGGCGGCCCGCCGAACGCCCTCCCGCCCGCCGGGAATTCCGGCCCCGGCGCGGGCCAGTGGGGCCCTCCCCCGCCCGGCGCGGGCCAGTGGGGACCGCCTCCCCCGGCGCCGACCGCCCCGGTCCAGCAGCCCGGTGCCTTGCAGCCGTGGAGCCCTCAGGGTTCCGGCGGCGGCCCGTCCGACCAGCATGAGCACACCGCGACCATGCCCGGCATCCCCGCCTACGGCTCCGGAGGCGGCCAGTGGGGCGGCGGCCCCGGCACCGGGGACCCGTGGGTTCAGGGCGGCGGCCAGTTCCAGCAGAACGGCGGCGGCCAGTGGGGGCAGAACAGCTGGCCCCAGCAGCCCGGCCGTCCGGCCCGCCGTCCCGGCGGCAAGCCGAATCCCCTGGCTAACCTGCAGCTTCCCAAGAGCCCGGTCGTCCCGGCGATCGGCGTCGCGGCGCTGATCATCGTCGTGGCCGCGGGCATCGCCGTCATGCGCGGCAACGGCAGCAGCCAGCAGGCGGGGAACACCACCCCCGCGCCGTCGACGCCGACGTCGTCGGCCGCGGCCTCCCCCACCACCAACCCGCAGGAGCAGCAGCAGGCCAGCCAGCTGAACCGGCTCCTGTCCGAGAGCGGCGGCGACCGGGGCGACGTCAACCGCGCCTACCTCGCCGTGATGGCCTGCAAGGCCCTTCCCGCCGACCAGGGGGTCTTCGCCAAGGCCGCCTCCAACCGCCAGAACCTGGTGACCCAGCTGCAGTCCCTGTCCACCTCCGCGCTCAACCCGGCGATGATCCAGGCTCTCAACGGCGCCTGGACGGCGTCCGCGCAGGCCGACAGCGACTACGCCAACTGGGCGGCGTCCCTGACCCACGGCTGCAAGAAGGGCCAGGCCAACAAGAGCCCGGTGTTCAAGGCGTCCTTCGGCCCCGACGGCACCGCGACGACCGACAAGCAGAAGTTCACCCAGCTGTGGAACCCGCTGGCCGGCAAGGACGGCCTGAACACCTACCAGCCGGGCGACCTGTAAGGCTCTTATCCGGAGCCCAGCGCCGCCCAGGCCAGGGAGCCGACCTTGCTGACGGTCGCGGTGCCGTACGCCATCGTCGGATTGTGCGCCGACATGACCACCAGCAGGTAGTCGCGGCCGCCGCCGGAGACCCACCCGGCGGTGTTGACCTGCCAGTCGCCGTTCGCGCCGCTCATCGGCAGCCAGCCGTTCTTGAGCGCGACCGTCACGCCGGACGGGACACCGCTGGACACGCCCCATCGCTGGTCCGGCGTCACGTCCTCCATCAGCGACAGGGCATAGCGGCGCGCGGCCGCCGTCAGCCGCGTGCCCGGGGCGACCATCTGCCGCAGCAGCGCTGCCTGGTCGGCGGGGGTAGTCGTCGACAGGCCCCATCCCGGCCAGGAGAACCCGGGACAGCGCACGCACGACGATAGCTTCGTGTGCGCGAGCCCGGCGGCGGCGTCGTAGCCGCCGATGCCGCCGGGGCCGCCGGCGTCGTTCCACAGCGCCGTGGCGGCGTCGTTGTCGCTCACGGTCATCATCTTCCGGGCGAGGGCCTTCTGCCCGGCGGGCAGGCCGCCGGGATGCCGGGCGAGCAGGCCCTGAAGGATGTTCATCTTGACCATGCTGGCCTCCGCCTGCGGGGTGCCGCTGCCCAGCGTCCAGGTCCGCCCGGTCCGCAGGTCCTCGGCGAACGCGGCCACCGAGCCATGCCGGCCGCCCACATACCCCCTGGCCTTCCCGAACGGGTCTTCGCCGCTCCCCCGCGTCCCCTGACTGGCCCCGCTCCCGCCAGCGCGCACGTCCCGGGAACTGCCCTTGCCCGGCAGGGCGAACCCGATGACGGCGGCCGCGAGAAGCAGGCCGAGCAGGGCCGCAAGAATCGTGAGGAGTTTCCGGAATCCGCGCATAGACGACATAGATTATGCGCCGGGCCGGCGTCCTGGCGGCCGGTTAGACCGTCGCCGGGTATTTGAGGCTGAGCAGCGCGGGAACGGCGCCGAACGGCTGCCGGAACTTGCTGCCCGGCTTGTCCGGGGCGGTCTTCTCGCCGATGGCGGGCCAGTGCATCCGGACATGGGCCTCGGTGAGCCCGGCCACCGAGTAGGGGAACTCCATGGCGGAGACTCCGTGCTTGTGCAGCAGGCCGCCCCAGCGGAACGCGGCGAACACCTCGGCCAGGTGGCGGACCGACATGGGCCGGGGGACGGTGAGGTCGATCCCGTAGACCGCGCCGGCCAGTTCGATCATGTCCGAGGCGCACTGGGCGAGCGCCTCGGACTTGGTGGCGTAGGCCGAGCCGTCCCGGTTGACGGTCCCGAGCCGTTCCCCGTGCACCGGGGACCGGCGGGGGTCAGACTGGCACTGCATCCAGTCGCAGGCGGCGAGCAGCTTCCAGCTGATGCCCGCGCGGCTGGCCACGTCCCGGTACAGGTGCTCGGACCGGCCGACCGGCAGCCGGGCCGAGGTGAAGTACGCGGCGGCGGTGGCCTGCGGCAGCGGGGTCTCATACCGGGCGGCGGTCTTGGCCGGCACGAGGGGCGTCGCCGTCACCCCGGGGATGCTGGCGCTCCCCCGCCGGCCGGGCCGGGCGCCCGGGGACTCCGGGCTTGCGGCACGGGGCCTGGTGTGGCTCGCCGGCGGCGCCGCCGCCGGTGCTCGCGGAGCGGCTTTCGGCTGAGCGCGCGGGGCCGCGTTCGGCCGGGGCGCCTCGGAGCGGGCCGGGGCCGGCGCCGCGGGGGCCGCCTGCGGGGTCGCGGACGGCGTCGCGGCCGGGGCCGGGGTGTCGTACCGGTGCAGGTCGTAGAGCTTCATCGTGGCGATGAGGTTGGAGCCGTAGTCGGGGTCGGTGGCGTAGAC
>Ga0131853_10027279_pt1 | contig 10256 bp, 10 predicted proteins | sample TergutLab28metaG_FD_92764 | JGI IMG/M metagenome (GOLD analysis project Ga0131853, IMG submission 92764) | Labiotermes labralis P1 segment gut microbial communities from Petit-Saut dam, French Guiana - Lab288 P1 (version 2) (version 2) | ecosystem: Host-associated > Arthropoda: Insects >... | reverse complement strand
TCTGTACGTGGTGGGCAGTGTAATGTCATTCCTCAGCGCCAGGGACAGCGTTCTGCATTTATTCAAGAAAGATGACAGTATTAGCGGCACTGTTTGCAACATTGTACTGATAGTTATGTTGGTCAACTGCACAGGTATTCCTGTGTTAGCATGGATCGACACACCTAAATTCGTGCAGTACTTACACAAATGGGAACAATTTCAGGTGGGCAATAATTGAGAGTTCCTTGAATTTTGTGTCAAATGAAAATAAATAAATTTTGTGACTTGTTTTATTTCAACAGTATGAGGACCGAAATTCTGAAAAAAATTACAATAGATAAGCTCTTCATCTCTTGACGGATTGAAAAAGTCTCAAAATTAAAATGTATTATGGCCAAAAAAATTACTTTTAATGTGTACAGTGCCATACCATATAAAGGTATTTTGAAATTAGCTATACCTGCTTCATGTAACAAATTTTCTACAAAAAATTATTCTGAATTTAACCTCGTGTTTATATCTCTCATTCCGTTTAGCATTTGTGTTCCTGCTTATTCAGGAATATATTTCAGTATTTGGAAAGAGAAATATTTCTTTCATGCCATATACATTGTGTATAATCCAATGAGTAAACTATACGAAAGTGTATGGGACAAGAGAATCAAATTTGAAATAAGGAAATTGTGCACTTTGGAAAAATTTGTAAAATAGCAGAAGAAACAACATAAGCATTTATGTCAGGCATCTTCACTAATATTGTTAACAATGTTTTGTAGAACGAGTAGACAGACGATATATTAGGTAAGAGTTGCTGTTGAGAGTATAACTACTTGCTTTCTTTCGAGCATTTTACAAAACGTAGGAATATCTTCTTAAAATCGTTTTTGTGTCTTTTTCAGTCCAAGTGTAGATACAAAATTAACAAATAGAAAACTATTAAGTACATTTAGTAGATTTGATAGACTATTGGGAATTTTTACGAAGGTTAGTGCTATTTCAAGCCTTATACAAATCGGAGAATTTTAATCTTATTTTTCATAAAGGAATACGTGCAAAACAACTAGCCATTTTTTTATTATGTTTGATTGTAGTGCAATTTCTATGCAATACGGAGACACAAAACATGTGTAGAATTTAGTGTTTTAGAAGAAAGCTTAAGATTTCAATTTATTGGATTGCGAATATCACAAATATTAACGTGTCTTTATGATGATGGTGTAAAACATGAATGTTAAAATATATTTAAAATATTGTTCAGTAGCATTAATGTTAGAAAGTCTTTAACACAAAATTAAAGGACAAGAATGTTAAAATACCTTTAGGATATTGGTGAAGGGCTTAAATTTTAACACGACTTTCACAACTAGTTTACAACAGGCGCATTATAATTGTGCTGTCTGTTCGTTCATACTCTGAAGGAACAGTGAGCACCATCATAAAATGAAATTCTTCCTCCACAGATGCTGTTTGCAATGGTAACAGGAGACCAATTAATTCTCGGCACACGGAAGTCTGCCATTTACACCTTAATAGCTATATGTGTCGCGGTATCCATTACGGTTACAATGCACTTCGTACCACCGTACCTGCAGTACTGGCAGATTCCCTGCTACACTCTTTCTTACTGCGTGTTGTGCACGATCATCAGCATATTCAGCAATATGTTTCGGAGTCTGTTCAGAGCTGCGACGATTCTAAACAATTGCTTCAAGGTGAGAAACAGCTGCAATTTTATGTACGAGAATTTTCATAGTATTCTGCGTGCTTCAATTCTGTAATCCCTACTGTTTTTTTTACATATTCCTTGCGAAATTATTTTATTTAACTTTGCTTCCTCCTCTCATAATCTCTTAATAATAATTGAGTAGAATTGAAGAAATTTGCGAATTACTTGGGTAAATCTACGAGGTACAGGGTTTGTAGAATGTGTGAAGAAATGAGCCTAACACAGGATAGTGACACTTGGAAGGAGTTTGAAATAGGGAGGTTAAAAATAATAAAAAGAACTCTAATTATTTAGGGACAATATTTGATAGGAAATTATAGCGAGAGGAAGCATAAAACAATTTTATATATAAATACGTCTTTTGGCAGTCCTTTTGTTGTGTACAATTAAGCTCACATCTTAACAAGACGGAGTACACAGAATATTATAAAGTTGTATATATATTTGGAGATAATGAAGGTTAAGTCCTAATTTTGAGGTAAGGGCTACTGAGAAAATTAACTGGCCAGAACAACATTAAATAGAGTGAAACAGTAAAAAATGTTGTGTTGTGATTAGTAAACCCGTGCAGTTTACGTAATTAGGTGCACAATGTAGGAATACTAGGGAAAAGAGGGAAGATGAAATATCTATGTTATGGCTGTGGTTTAGACAAACAAGAGCTGCTGGTAAAAAATGGGAAAAAATGGACCAGAGATTGGCGTTCATGCCGCGGACAGATCAAGGTGGTTATGTACGAAGAAAAAAGAAGGCTACATATTGAGAAAAGTCTACTAACATTTATAAAATTATACAATGAAACGAAACTGAATATGTGTAATAAATAAAGTAATAAAAATTAAAGGAGAAACTGAAGGGAGAAAAGGAGGAGAATAGAGAATAGAGGAAGCACTGGTCCTCAGAGGGGCAGTATGTGTCAAGTTCTAGAAAGAGTCATTTTCCTGAAGTGTTGGTGCCTAAGTAACAGTCATATCCCAGAACAAAGAAACCCGAATACTTCTATCTTAAAAATAACAAGCCAACAATAAAATGCTACAAAACGTTACATATTTTTGAATTTGTATCTTTACAGCGTGATATGAACCAAAATAATCTCTCAGCAGAACTCCTAGGAAAATACAGGAATCTCTGGCTGCGATGGAGTCAGCTTGTTTCACAAATGGGTTTGTGTTAACAAAATATTTCTCTTTCAAACCTATAAATAAGAAATGTGTCTCTTTATGTATAGGACTCAATTCGTACCGCGCAAAAACACTTTCCACCTCGGTTACATAAAACAAAAATTTCAATGTATAAAGTCGTAGTTTTTTTTGAGATCAGTAAAGAAAACACATAAACGCAATGAGAGAACAGTGTAGAATGGTGGTACGTAAAGTAAAGTAAGCAGTAGGATTTGAAAGGTTAACTAAGTGCATTATTTCCGGTAGGTCTTTCCTAAATCACTGTTACCACCGTCTATTTCGTGTGTAAGGCTGACAACCTTACCACCATCCTGGGCCATTGTCACGTAATCTGGGAACCTTAACTTCCTGGACCTTCTTGCCACCTCGGGGCTCAAATGGGAATGATTTAACTTACCAACTATTTAACAGCTGGAACCGAGAATACTTGACAAATTATAATATAAATCCTCAGCAATCTATGTGATTCCAAATATATTAAACTCCGTCATCCTATGTGTGGAATGGGAATTTTATTGTTCACTGATTTCTGACATTGAACTGTTCCTCTAGGACAACAAATAATTTGGGTCATATTTTCTGTTAGTTGTCACAAACACAAACACAAACACCCACCCCCCCCCCCCCACACACACACACAACAATCAATAACTGATTCACAATTTACCGTCACGTCTTACCTGAATACGGTTGAACGATACGGCCAATTAAGACAATATCTGTGTAGTCTATGCTTCAACTGACACAGCCTTCTCTAGATACTGCTTTTGCCCTCGCGACTGACGTAGCATCCCGCAACAAAGGCTGCTGTACCTCTGGACTGACACAGCCTTTTCTACCAACAGTTTTTATCCCTGTCGACTGACATAGCTTTCACTACAAATAGTTTTATCAGCTTCCATTTGCATAGCCTCCACTATCAAGAATTTCAGTTTACATTTCCACTTCCCTATTACAAATGCCTACTTATGGTACTTCCACTCGCTTTGTTAAAAGACAGCTGAAAATACCTATTCTCTGTTATGTCTGTTATAGTTGTGACAGTGGAGTGAAAGTTTTGCTAATACTGGCATTACAATAAACAGCTGTACTATAGGTATAATTTGACAAAGTGTGGTCCGTAGATCGCTGGAACATATCTCGCGTTTCAGCACATCACAGGCCGTATATGGAACTGAATATTGACAAGTGAGCGTGATTAAATTGAACTGAGGATTCATACCGCAGTTAAAATTGAGAAAATCGGAAAGAATATTGATAATAATTTAGAAAACCGTCAACTAGCCCATGAAATCAAAGAATAGTGTTACGTGTAGCAAGTAGCAAGAGTCCTGTCAGCAGTTGGTGTCATGCCGTAGACCCTTGGCAGGAGTCTGTGACTTCCGAACCTAAAAAGTAAGGCCAACGACATCCACAGAAAGCAGTCCTCGCAAAAGAGCAGAAAAATTATCGGTGCCCAGGAATAATTTTTACCAAATTTTGTAATTAATTTAAAAAATCCCTGTAATTGTGCACAACTATTTTTACACTTGAAGGTGAGGGTATAAAGGAAGGAAGATAATGAAGATAATCGTGGCAGCAATGATTGTGGTATTGGTGATAACGGTGACGGCGACGATGATGATTGTAGTGATGACGGTTTTGCTGGTAGGCAGTTTTTTGATGCGATGGTGATGGCTACGTTGGTGATGATGATGATGATGATGAGAGTAAAGGCGAGTATACTTATGGTAAGATCCACGATCTTGTCACAGTTACAGGGTATAGAGTAAAACAACTAAACTCATTTATATTCCAGGGACATAAATATCTATCTTAACATGGAAGTGAGATATGGTAATCCAATTTATTGCGTACAGTGCAGTCTGTAAACCAAAATCCTTTAAGATCTGCAAGACAGCCGGCTATACAGTTAATCAAATTATTTTCAGCTTAGGTAGACCTGCTACAAGGAATCTCTTTAAAATCCGATCCCGAGATAGAGTACCGTTGTATTCTAAAATGAGCCATCCCCATTGTGTGTGTATAAACAATAGGTGTGGAATAAGTCAATAACACAACAATATCTAAAAAAATATGTTTAATAAAAGATGAAGTAAACTACGTGTTTCGGCCTAATGTGGCCATCATCAGGTTTTCGTCCGAAAGTATGGCGATAGTGCTTTAAAATTAGGCGGAAACATGTAGTTTCCTTCATCTTTTATTAAACATATTTTTTAGATTGTTGTGTTACTGACTGATCCCACACCTATTGTTTACCGTTGTCTTTCTGTCGTAGAATGACCAGTAAGGCCTGGCGTGGGTACAGAAGCATTAATTTCACAAATTCTCCAGCTTCAGGCGCAGGTGACTTTAGCCAGCCTAGACTGATGTCACAAATCAGGAGTTTGCGCGAAGCCGTATGCACGTAGATCAGTTTGTTTGTGCAATCAGAGCGGTGCAGATGCCACAATTAGTTTGCTTAAATAATAGATGTAGTGAAGTGACTGTGGTGGAAGGACTGCACGTTTTGTGATATTCACTCTCATGAATTTCATGCAAAATTATGGAGACTTCGTAAATGTAATCCTGCTGTACCTTGCTGTGGAATATTAAACGTTAGTAGCTATCAGTGTTTGAGACCAGCAAGTGCAAAAAAATGTGGTGGCACAATAAAAATTAGGACGGCCCTGCATTGCACTACATTCAGTAACTAATATTTATTTTCAATGAATATAATGAAATGTATATTATTGATTTATTAATTTTGTATCATACTTTTCAGGCTGCATGTTTGGCAAGGTGTTCTGCCTGTATCTAGTGCTGCTGATGTTCATGACCATCGTGACCCTTTATGCGTGGCTGTCTGGAATGAATATCAAGCCAATAAACATTGGGTTGGAAATTACTGCTGGCGCTTTTTGCCTATTATGTCCTGCAACGTTGTTCCACTTCTGCAACTATGCTCATCACTTTAACATTGTAAGACATGGGAAGATTTTATTTGAATATATATATATATATATATATATATATATATATATGAAGCTTTTTTGTATTGTCGTCTAGAATGCAAGTAAGTAACGAATATTTTGAACAAAATAATATCTCCAGGTATTAAGAATGAATTTTCCATACCGGCAGATGTGCAGTCTACCAATACAGTACGAACTGTAACTAAGGTTTCCTGTGCCATGGGCAAGCTAATCTAACGCACCCCATCGCCCACCCAAAATAACAAATTACTTTAAAGTTAGCATAATTCAGATCTGTTATTGCCTAAATCGTGACAGGTGAAGATGGTGATATAAATATATGATATATGCGTGTAATAGAGCTATATATTATAATAGAAATTTTTACTATTTAATTTTGCGCCCCTAACTTCCCTTTACTTGGGGTTAAGTGCGTCATTTGCTCTTGTTACAGTTCTAACTACACCACTTGTCATCAAAGAGCAGAACAAAAAACTGTCACTATAAGCTAAATTTAGTAACGCTGTGGAATTAATTAACAAGATTTAGGCCAAGTAATCTGCAGTTTGTGAGACATTTTTATGTCGTTTGCCAGTATCTCTGTGTAAACTTTCTGTGTTACTTGCCTCCACTATAGTTTTCAATCAGGACGAGAAGTTTAGAAGTTAGATAATGGAAAGCTAGCTCTATTGACGTCATAAATTTCGTAGGAGTAGTTTGCCTCCACTTATTCTTAAACCCGGCAATAGATGGAGGTGGTCAAATTCAGGCCCAGGCCTCCTTATCTCCGTGAAATAGACTCAGTACCCCCTGAATAGGAAGCTGCTTGGGCCCCAGACTTGGTATCGACAATTTTTGGACAAAAGAAAATCTCTTGCCCCTTCCGCGATTCGAGCTTCGGACCGACCAGGCTGTAGCTGTTAACTAAACCTCTATAATATCCCGGCTCCTTTAAAATTCAGTGAGTTTGTGATACCCTACTTAAACAAATGAGTTCGGAAAAGTGGATGATGTTTTTTGCTTCGCTATTTGTTCCCAATTACCATATACACCCCCCCCCCACCCTTTCCAATTTAAGTCACTAATTCATCGCAACTTTGACGGTTACGATTCGGTTCAGAATGTATCTTTATATTTTCTTTCAGGTCGGTGTAGAAATTCGGGACCAACTGCAAATTATAGAACCATCAGAAGTCAGACACGATATAGCTCGGGAGGTGAGCAAGAAACGGAGGAAGACAGACACAATCCGAGATTTGAGTTCCATTATTTGGCACAGACATATTTCCATATTACACAAATTTTGCTAAGTTATGTGTCCATACTACCTTCAATCTATCCTTTCCTAACAACCAACAGATTATTGTTTAACAGTGGGTTATTCCATAAAAATAATAGTACTGCTTGCTACTTGCTCTGCCAATAAAATGTTTACGAATTGCTCTTCTTTTCAAATTTATCAACAATAAAATTATAATTTTATTATCAGCTGATTCTATTTGCAGGTGAAAATGTTCTTGGAGACAATGGTTTTGTATCCTCCTGTAGTGTCTGTAGCTGGCTTTGCGAATATTGACAGGGGAATGTTCAGAGCGGTAAGTAATCTTACAGAGGACCTGGAGTGCTGTAAGGAACAGGTTCGTTCGGTTCTGTTTTGTAACAGCTTTAAGATTAACTTACAAATTTGGGGAGGTGTGTTAGAGTCACTTCGACTAGATAGACTGATATATTGCACTGGAATATTCACTCACATTTCTGTCAGTGTTTTTATTAATGGACGGCCAGAAACTAGGAGTACTGGAGACTTCAGGAGTTTTACTGCACAGAGTGCCAACATACGAAAAGGAACAATATATTTATGACCACGCGATATTCTGTACTGAATTACTTTTTAAAAAAATTATGACGACAATTAGTATAGCTCCGTTAAATTTGACAGTTACGTGAGAGAGGAAAGAGGGGGGGGGGGGTGTTCCTATCAGTTCAATTTCAAGCAGAGAAAACTATTAATAAACTCAAAATTTGTAGAAGTAATTATACATCAGTAGCAGGATTAAGAAACAGTCTTTTTTAATTTATGCCTGCCATAAAACTACACCTAAACGCAAAGTGCCTACCTGAATCACAACAAAAACGTATCGTAATTACGATCATCAGGAGAGGCAATTCTGAACATTGATGTTTTCTACAAAGAAACTGCTAGTGCTCCAACATTATGTATTTTTCATACGTCTGGCACTTTATCAACCAATACTGCTGGCAGTTCCACCTCAATTTACAGAAAAATGTCACAATAACACTCTTCCTCAATGTCCATCATCTATTTTGTCACTACATTGGAACTGTCAATTTGGTAAGCCTGCGTTCGACTTTAAAAATAGCTATAAAGAAAACTTGTGCAATTGAATAACAACACTGTTGTACGGAAGGACATCTGTGCACTGAAATCCTCATGCATATGTACCATAATTAGTTGTTCTGTTCCATGGCGGTTAATTCATCAGTATTGTTCCAAAGAACATTGACCCCCGGTATTTCGGAAACAATTCAAGCCGTAATTGTGCGCTTGCCATGGATTCGGAATGCAGTTTCATTTTGAAGATAAACAGTCTCTTAAAAATCCCTTCTGAAACGTCAGACATATTACAGTTGGATGCCATAAATCTTTGGTTTACACCTTCCCTGAAATAAGTTTTATCTTATTTTTCTTCAATAAACCAACATCTGCACATACATGATGCAGAGAGATTCAATTCCTTATTTTCTCCTACACTTTTCTTTCTCCAAACGCCATTAGCAGGAAATATAAAAGGTAAATCAGTCGCATTACAGGCCTGGAGTGACCCAGAGTGTTCCAGGAAAGTAAGGTCCCCAGATTACGTGACAACGGCACAGAATAGTGGTACGGTTATCAGCTTTAGGCATCGGCCGCCTTTACCCCAGGAAATGCTCGTGGTACTAATTTCTTTTAGAGGCTGGATCAGAAAGTCTATACACCAGAATAGTTATAACATAAGAATAATGAAAAGACGGGCAAAGTAAGTATACCGTACACTGCAGCAATTGTTGCAGTGGAAAAGCAATAAATAATACATATTGTGAGTGTGGATGTCGCCTTATTATTTATCTAGCATGCAATGCGCATGCGCCTTATTGTCATCTGTGGCCTGTCCACGCACTACAGAAACTTTCCACATTATCTCACAAACGGCACGACATTCGGAAAAACGATATTGAGCACGAAATTTGTGTTTTGGTTTCCTCTACAGCATTCCCTGAAACATTTCTCATTCGAAGAAGAACTGAGCGAGATATGACCAAATACGTATTTTGGTCTTCACGTAAAGAACACGTTGCTCTTGTGCGATTTTAATGAAGTTTCAATATTCTCTACAGATATTCGCAAGATACTCACATGTCAAAATTCATAAAAATCCATGCTGTGGGAGCCGATGTTTTTCATGTGGACAGACGGACATACGGACATGAAAAAGCTAATAGTCGCTTTTCCTACTATTGCGAAAGAGCCTATTAAAAACGAAAGAGTGTCGTAGTTGTATCACGTCAGATCTCACCAACATACTCACACAATGCCCAAAAAGACGTGCAATTAACGTATAACGTAACATTAAATCGCGTTCATACAACCGTTTTTGCAGTTGAAAAGCAATAAAACATTACATATTGTGATGGTGTGATTTTAGCTTTAGGTACCCAGCATGCAATGCGCATGCGCCATGTTATCATCCGCGGTCTGCCGTGTTCTACACAATTTCTCTACATTATCTCATAAACGGCAGAAATTTCGAAGGAAACATATTGAACACAAAATGTGTACTTCGTTTTTCTGTACAATGTTCGTCTGAAACATTTTTTATTCTAAGAAGAACTGCGCGAGGTATAATAAAAAATTTATATCGGTATTCACATAACTGACTTTTATTCTTCTGCGATTTTAATTAATCACGAATTTTTGCAAATTTTTCGAAAATATTAAAATATCAAATTTCATAAAAATCCGTCCTATGGAAGAACAGTTCTTCCATGCGGACAGCCGAATGGACATACGGACGGACGGAAGGACGGACAGACATGACGCAGCTAATAGTCGCATTGGCAAATTTTCGAACGCGCCCAAAACATTACGTGAAACAAATAAATAAACTCTATAGGCAAATGCAGAATTTCCAAACATTAAATTACACGGTACAGAAATGTGAAATGTCAAAAACAAGAATCACCTTCAATATGTAAGTTGCGTTTTGAGTGAAAAAAGTTATTTTGAAGATATGTAGCGTAGCATATAGCTGTGGTAGAGTTATCATGCTTTGTGCCCTTTCTCTTAAGTTAATGTACCGACATTTCAACAAACCGTACGTCCTAATGCTGCATGCGGTATTGTTTTCTCTGTTT
>Ga0131853_10027277_pt1 | contig 10257 bp, 13 predicted proteins | sample TergutLab28metaG_FD_92764 | JGI IMG/M metagenome (GOLD analysis project Ga0131853, IMG submission 92764) | Labiotermes labralis P1 segment gut microbial communities from Petit-Saut dam, French Guiana - Lab288 P1 (version 2) (version 2) | ecosystem: Host-associated > Arthropoda: Insects >... | reverse complement strand
TTGATTAATTTCAGAGAGCTCCTCATTTTTTTAATTAGCAAGCCATCTGTGGAATGTACAGCTCACTTAAATTTGATTGAAAAGCAATGAGAAAACTGCTATACTTAAAGCCATATCGAACGAAAATGAGCATGTATTTGCTTCAAAGAGACAAAAATCTACAAAGATGAGGTGAGGGAAATGATCTATCTAAATGCCATCGGGTTTCCTGGTGTAGATATGGAAGAGGATTTTATCAATAAAGAAAAACGAACCGTTTATGATACCTATTATCCATTCAGAGTTTTCCAATATCGCTTAGAAAAAATCGACTTTAAAGAGCCGATTACCATTTTATACGGGGGCAATGGTTCTGGGAAATCCACTGCACTGAATGTGATTGCTGAGAAATTAGAAATTCAGCGCGACTCTGTATTCAATAAATCCAATTTTCTCCCTAATTTTCTCAAGATGTGTATCGTCGATATCGAAAAAAAAATACCCAAAAGTAGCCGAATTATCACAAGTGATGATGTCTTTGATTATATGTTAAATATTCGGAACTTAAATGAGGGGATCGATAATCGCCGCGAGGAAATCTTTGAAGAGTACTTAGAAGCTAAATTTTCACAATTTCAAATGCGCTCAATGGAAGATTATGACCAGTTGAAAAAAGTGACAGAGGCAAGACGACGAACGCAATCGAAATTTGTCAGAAATGAACTCATGGATAATATCAGGGAGTATTCCAACGGTGAAAGTGCATTCCAGTATTTTACTGAAAAAATAGGGGAGAATGGACTATTCATTTTGGATGAGCCAGAAAATAGTCTTTCTCCTAAGCGCCAGATCGAGCTGGCTAAATTTATTGAAGAATCTGCTCGCTTTTTTAACTGTCAGATTATTATGTCAACCCATTCGCCCTTTTTGCTGGCAACTAAAGGAGCGAGAATTTATAATTTAGATGAGAATCCTGTCTCTGTCCAAAGATGGGTTGATTTAGAGAATGTGCGTTTGTATCACGAGTTTTTTGCATCGCATGCTGATGAGTTTGATTAACATTATTTATACTAATGAGAGAACGAAAAAATGAAAGCTAGGTGAAGTGATATGTCAAGTTTAAAAATTTATCAATCAAATGGGGAGTACCAGTTATTTGTTCAAAAAGATGCAGCTGAAATGGCAGCCCAAGATGGTGTTTCGACTGTGGATATTCAAGTTGATGAGTCGAATACGTATCAAACGATGGATGGTTTTGGTGGTTCATTCACTGATTCCGCAGCATATTTAATCAATCAAATTCTTGATGAGGATGTTAGAAATGATTTAATGAAGAAGTTATTTGATCATGAGGAAGGCATTGGGATTTCTGTTGTTCGTAATCCGGTGGGAGCTAGCGATTTTGCACGGACAGTTTATAGTTATAACGAATTGCCAGCAGGTGAGACTGACCATGAACAAGAAAAATTTAGTATCGCGCATGATTTGGATGATGTGATTCCATTATCAAAGCAAGCGTTAGCGATTAATCCTGATATCAAGTTTATGGCATCGCCTTGGAGTGCGCCAAATTGGATGAAGACGACTGGGTCAATGATCGCTGGCCAGTTGAAAGAAGATTGCTACCTAGCATTTGCAAAGTATTTTGTGAAGTATATTGAAGCTTATGCTGCAAATGGGTTACCTATTTATGCAGTAACGCCACAAAATGAGCCTTTGTATGAACCGACACATTATCCAAGTATGTTGATGTACGCGTATGAGCAAGCTGAGTTTATTAAGAATCATTTGAAGCCTGCCTTTATAGAAAATGGGATTAATACTAAAATTTTCTGTTATGATCACAATTGGGATCGACCTGATTATCCGCTACATGTGATTGATGAGGATGAGGCGTCAGTAGATGGGGTTGCTTGGCATTGGTACGGTGGCAAGCCGGTGGCGCAAAAACAAGTTCATATGGCTTACCCAGATAAGGAAGTTCATTTTACAGAAGGGTCGGGTGGAGAGTGGGTGCCAGCATTTGAACCAGCATTTTCTAATTTACTGAGAACAGGGATTGAAATTTTGAGAAACGATTCAAAGTCATTTGTGTTATGGAATATGGCGCTTGATGAGGAGAATGGACCAGCTGTACCAGGATTTGGGCGAAGCACCTGTCGTGGGATTGTGCAAGTTAACCAGAAGACGAAAGAATTGGTATATACACTCGACTACTATGGGTTAGCGCATTTTAGTAAATTTATCAAACCAGGCGCAGTACGTATTGACTCGACGAGTGATGCTGAGATTCGCACCGTTGCATTTAAAAATATAGATGGGACAATTGCCGTGGTTGTTTTAAATGATAGTGAAATGGATCAAAATATTCGCATCGTGCTAGCTAATGAAGTGGTCATTCATTGTTTTGCGCCAAGTAAGAGTGCGATGACGGTAGTGAAGTAGAAAGAAGGTTTTGAGATGAGAGAAATGAAAGTGGTTGCGCATAATGGCTGTTTAGATACGCCAGACGACAGTTTAGAAAGTATTGAAGAAGCGATTAATCATCGAGCAGATGTGATGGAGATCGATATTCGTTTTGATTCATCAAGCAGGCCTGTTTTGAGTCATGATGAGCTTGTAGATGGGGTCAATTATGTCACAGCAAGTGATGCTTTGGCGTTAATCGCAACGGATCAGGCAATGGGGATTAATTTGGATATGAAAGAAAAGCACGATGTTGAGGGATTGAAGAAGCTTAAAGACGTCATCGAGCAATTTGGTTTGAAAGATCGCGTTTATTTTTCAGGAATTGGCGAATTGGATACGGGTCATATTTTAGATATTTTTCCAGGTTATACATGGGTAACGAACTGGGATTTTGATTATGATGTGGATCGAACGAAAGAAGCGCAATTTGCCGAAATGTATGCTAAACTTCATGATGAAGCTTATTTAACTGAGATAGCTAAGCGGGTGAAAGAACGTGGCTGCATGGGGTTAAATTTGTACCATGAATTTATCACGCCACCCGTTGCAGCTATTTGTCAAGCATATGATTTGAAATTATACGCTTGGACAGTGGAGTCAGAAGAGCGGATTGAGGCATTGATTGATTTAGAGGTTGATGCGATTACCAGTCGGAATTTTACACTGCTTCAAAGAATCATCGCTCAAAGAGGCAAAAATTAAAAATTTTAGTTGGAGTTGAATTTGATGCAAAAAATATATGAAGTTGCTGGGATGCTGTGTAAGAATTTCGTTGGGCAAATTTCTTATACTGTAGCTTTACCAGACAAATATGAGTTGCTAAAAATTGGGTTTGAATTTGATAAACAACGCTACACATTAGCAGATTTAACCGATGAAGTTGTTAACGAGATTGTTACTGAGTTAAGCAAATATGAAGAATTAGATCTGGCTCAGTTTGAGAATCCAAAAGATGAGATATTAAAGCAAGCGAAAACAGAGCTACAAACGTTAGCGATGTTAAATGATGAGTTTATCGGTTGTATTCATCGGCAAATGACAAAGCGAGAGATGATTTTTACAAAAGATAGTGCGACAGAAGGATGTTTGCCAATTGAGAATATCGAAGGTGTTTTGAAAGTTACGATTCTTGCGTTCAATGTGCTGATGGATGAGACGCCATACCAATTATATGTGGAGGTCGAGTAAGATGTATAAACGATTGGAATTACATAATCATACGAAAGAATCGGATGCTATCCTTGAAATCCGCGAGCTACTAGATATTATGATAGCGGAAAATGTGGCTGGCTTTGGTTTGACTGATCACAACACAATTTCTGGACATGACAAAATGAAGCAGGCAATGGCAGACTATTCAAAAGAAGTATCAGCAGATGAAATCCCGCTTCAATGTATTTATGGGATGGAATATACGACTTATTACGGACACATTTTATGCTTGAATTTGCACGAATACGTTCCTTGGGAAAATATTAATCCGCATCAGCCAGAATTATTATTTGAGGCAGCAAGTGCAAAAGGTGCTTTAGTCGGAATTGCTCACCCTTATGCTTTTGGCGCGCCATTTTCAAAAGGATGTCGCTTTGAAATGACGGTAACTAATTATGAGACAGTAGACTTTATCGAGATTTTTAATAATGCTGAAACGCTATCTCAAAATAAAAAAGCTTTGGAACTGTGGGAAAGTTTGGTTTTACAAGGCGAAAAATTGGCTGCAACAGCTGGGATGGATTTGCATCGACACACTAGCATGGTGGATAAATTTGCAACTTTTATTCGTGGTGAAGTAGCGGGAAATGTTTCATCTGAATTGGAAGATGCGATTTATAAGCAGAAAACTTGGGTATCAAAAGGGATAATTTTAGAAACAACTGTTGATGAATCGGGAGAATTTTTAACATTTAATCTGGTTGAAACAGAAAAAACTAGTACTTTTGATACATCATGTAATGATATGTCATCTGAATACATAGTGGTTTTGAAAACAGAGAAAGGGACACACGAGCTTTCCTCGTTAGAAAAGTTTCCAATCGAAAATCTAGCTGGCGCACAGTATGTGATTCCTAAATTGTATAGTCAAACCACTGAAGTTGAAAATTTAGTCTGTGTTTCTCCTGTTGTGATGGTTGAAAAGTAATTAAACGAAGTAGGAGGCTGATAAATATGGATATTCAAATTCGTGAAATTAATCAAGCTGATTATCATGAGATGCTACTTATACGAAAAAATGAATTAGGGAGTAATACTACAATCGAAGATTTTTCCTCAAAGATGGATATGATGAACAAAGATGAAGCTTATAAAACATTTGTCGCAATATATGAAAATGAAATGATCGGTTTTATTTCGACCATCACAATACTGGCATTTGAGTGGCCACTAGGTTATTTAAGAATTGATGGTTTTGCAGTGAAATCGAGCTACCAAAGCAAAGGGATAGGAACAAGATTGTTAGCGTACGTCGAAGAATACGCTAAAGAAAAAGGCATCTCAGTTTCTAGTCTAAACTGTAATCTTGAGCGAAAAGACTCACATGCATTTTATGAAAGCAAAGGTTACAAGAAGCATGCTTACTTTTATGTGAAGAGATTAGAGGAGGTCAAAGCATGAGCAAAACATATGACTTTCTAAAGGAGTGCGAGACCTTTTTTGTAGCAACCCTCAATGAAGATGCACCTGCTTTAAGACCATTTGGCGGCGTGATGGAATTTGCAGGAGAGCTGTATTTTTCAACGGCAAATACAAAGGCTGTTTATTCACAATTCAAAAACAATCCAGCGATTCAAATTGTTGCTTTGAAACCAGGAACACGTGAGTGGATTAGGATAAATGGGAAAGCGATTGAGGTTGATGATTTGGAGATGAAACAAAGGATGCTTGAGTGTTGTCCAACCTTGTTAAAAAGATTCGACTCAAACACGTGCGAATATTTTGCCTTGTTTAAGCTTACTGAGATGTGTTCAATGTTGAATCTTAGTGGTGAGTGGATCAATCTGACTTAAAGTTTAATGAAAGGTGTGGTGTAAATGAAAGCTATTGTTTTTGATTTATTTGAAACACTTATCACAGAGTGGGGTCGACCCAAGTATTTAACAAGTGATGTAGCGTTTGATTTGGATGTAGATGAGCAAGCGTTTGGTCGCGAGTGGCGTGCATTGGGTAGAGAGCGATTTTTAGGTCAATACGCTAAGCCGGAGGCGGCATACAAGAAAATTTTGGATAATCTTGGGATTGATCGAGAGGATAAGTTGCTGATTAAGGCTGCACAGAAGCGTATTCAACATAAAAATGCCTGTTTTGATCGTATTGAACAGGCTGTTATTGAGATGTTGTTAGCGTTTAAATCTGCGGGCTATAAAATTGGGCTGATTAGTAATTGTTCACCTGAAGAAGTAGAAGGGTTACAAGCGTGTGAGTTGTATCCCTATTTTGATGTTATTGTACTATCTTGTGATGTTGGTCTCGAAAAGCCAGATGTAGCAATCTACGAGCATTGTCTTTCTCTTTTAGGCGTGAAAGCAGTAGATTGTTATTTTGTCGGTGATGGTGGGAGTAATGAATTGTTTGGAGCAGAGCAAGCTGGGATGAAACCATTGCGAGCATGGTGGTTTACCAAGCATTTTGTTGAAAATTTTGACTCGGATAAAAGCTACAAAGCTTTTTATGAACCCGAGGAGCTAGTTAAATATGTGTTGGAGGAGAAAATGAGCATTATTAAGACGCACGATATTTGGTTAGAAGGGAGCACAGGTGATTACGAGATCGTCTTGCGACCACTTACTGATGAACATTTGCCGTATTTATACAAATGGAATGCTGATCCAGAGGTGTTGTATTGGACTGAGGGCGATACAGCAGATGAGGATTTGTCGTATGATGCTAAGACAGTCAATCAAATTTATGGTGGTGTGTCACAGCAGGCGCTTTGTTTTCTTATTGAAGCGAATGAGAGACCGATTGGTGAATGTTGGCTTCAAAAGATGAATCTGCCTGATGTGAGTGCGATGTATGCTGAGGAGCTTGATGTTCGCAGAATTGACTTTTCAATCGGAGAAAAAGCCTATTGGAATAAAGGGATTGGCACCAAATTTGTTGGTATGTTGATTGATTATGCTTTTACTGGTGAATGCGTTGATGTTTTGCATTGTTTTAGCGAAGATTACAATGTTCGTTCATGTCGCATGTGGGAAAAACATGGGTTCGAACGGATTTTTGAAGAGCCGTTAACGCCACAACCTCAAAAAGGAAAGTGGCAGTATCATTGGCGACTTACGAAAGAGGCATATGTGATGAACTCTTAGACGATTGCTTGGAAAATAAACAATAAAACCTTCAAATGATGATTTATTGTTTAAAAGTATCAGCAAAATGCTATTTTTGAGGGAATGCTGATATTAAATGAGGTAGAATCAAGCAACAAAATGGAAATGCAGCAAAATGTAGTCAAAAATCTATTATTTTTGCTCAAATAATCATCAATTAAACGCCAAAACAACGATCTATTGTTTAAAAATATCAGTAAAACCCCGTTTTTGCAGAAAGATGATACTAGATGAGATTTTTTAGCATGGTAACTTGAAAGTATAAGCAACCTCATTTTCAACAACATGCTGATATTTCGTGATAATTACAATCAAACAGCTACAAGGAGGAATTTTTGTGGAAATAAAATATATTCCGAATGGAACGATGACGGAAAGTCAACAAAAGGATGTAGATGTCATCAATCAAGCTTGTTTATCAGGTGATGCTGAGGATCCAGAGATTGATGAGGTAAATATGTATGATTGGGGTGCGCCAGAAGATGGGATGTTTTTATTATTTGATGGCGAGAAAGTTGTTGGGCGAGTTGCTGTGCATAAGACGCTTACTGCATACAATAACCAAAGTGAAATGTAAAATAATCCCCTAAAAATTGGAAACAAAATTCAGTAACTGAATACAAATAAATATAGAGAAGTATTTATTTTGGGGGGCGGTTAGTGATGAAAGATGAGAAAACAAAAAGAGAAATACCAAAAGAGCTACACAAGCCAATGTTAGAATTCTTTTTGAAAACATCAAATACAATAAAAAAAAAAGAAAGAGAAAAAATAGAATCTCAAATCGAAAATAAAAAACGATAGGAGATTTTATTTTATGGAGACAGGTATTTACGTAAGAGTATCAACAGAGGAACAGGCGCAAGAAGGCTTTTCAGTAAGAGCGCAAGAACAAAAACTAAAGGACTATGCAAGAATAAAAGAATGGTCGATATATAACATATATATTGATGAGGGGATAAGCGGTAAAAATATCGTAGAACGCCCTGCTGTTAAACAAATGATAGAAGATATAGAAAAAGGACTAGTAAAAAATGTCGTTGTATTTAAGATTGACAGACTAACAAGAAGTACGGCAGATTTAGCATATTTAATCGAATTATTTAATAGTCATGACTGTGCCTTTAATTCATTAATGGAAAGTATAGATACACATACAGCATCAGGGAGAATGTTTATAAAAATAATAGGAATATTCGCAGAATTTGAAAGAGAAAATATAGCCGAAAGGGTAAGGCTAGGATTTGAAAGAAAAGCAAAAGAGGGTTATTCTAATTGTACTTTTCATGCAAGCTATGGTTACAATAGAAGTAATGGACAGAAAATACAAACAATAAATGAAGAAGAATCAAAAGTAATAAAAGAAATATTTGATATGTATGTAAATCAAAATAAATCTTTAACATCAATAGCAAGAACACTTAACATTAAAGGAACACCAACTAAAAAAAATGCGACATGGCGACCAGTAACCATTAAGCAAATTTTAACGAATTGTAATTATATAGGTCAAACACGCTATGCAATAACAGATGAATCAAGAGGGTTTATAGTTGACGGACTACATGAGCCGATCATAGAAAAAGAGTTGTTTGAACAAGCACAAAAATTAATTGCTAAAAATAAAAAAATAACGCAAACGAAGAAACCCCGAGAAGAAAATTATTATCTAGGATTTTTGAAATGTCCAGATTGTGGTGTGAGGTTAGGAACACATGGAAACTATTATAAACTAAAAAGAGATGAAACGGCAAGCTACAACGGTGCATATATCTGTATAAATAAAGACATAAACGTATGTACAGGAGAATTTAAACAAATATCGCATAAAAAGGTGGATAAAGCATTTCAAAAATATATGAGTGAAATGTCAAAATTAGAGAAGCCAGAGGATTTACATATAGAATCAAGGAAAGAAGAAAAGCAGAAAATAGAAGAAATATTAAAAACATATAATAAGAAACTACAAAGCTTTAAAAATAAAGAAAATGATGTACTGGGATTATACATAAATGAAAAAATAGGATTTGAAGAATATAGAGAAATGAAAGAAAGAATCGAACAAGATAAAAAAGCTACTCAATTAGAAATAGACAAAATAGATATTCCAGAGGAAGAAGAATCAAGCATAAATGTAGAAGATATAATATTAGAATTCAATGAAAATTGGATAAAATTAACTGATAGAGAAAAAAGACAATTTCTATTGAAGTTCATTAAAAAAATTGATTTTTCGTTAGAGAAACCTAGACCAAACGCTCATTGTACTATAACGATTGAAAATGTAGAATTTTCATAATGTAAAAAGTAATTTAAAATATTATCATATATTCTAAAATGATAAATATATATGATATAATCAAAAAAAGAAAGATACGAGGTATTTTTATGAGAGATAAAAAAATAATAGTTTATGTAAAAGAACGAAATAGTGAAAAAGAGCCAACAAGCATTGAAACAAAAGAAATGATAGATTGTGCGAGAAAAGAATTTCCAAATGAAAATTTAATAGTAAATATAGAATTAGAAGAAGAGTTTAAGAATACACGGAACATATAAAGAAATAAAAAATGGAAATTGTAAAGCCCTTTTTGTTTTTGGGTTGTCTGGATTGACAACAGAGGCTAAGATCATTGATGAAATATTTGAAGTTTTAGAAGAAACTGATACCGACTTATATACCTTTGTTAATGGAAAGATAGACTATTCGGAACAGGAAGAAAGAGTAGATGCTCATTTATCAATACAATTATATAACAAAATGGTAATGGTAGAGGAAAAGGCTAAAAGGGAAAGAGAGCTTTTATACCAAATGTTTAAAGAACATGAGGAAATGAAATAAATCAAAAAAATATTAAGTGCAACAAGTAAAATCTTTTATCAGAATCAAAAATTGATAAAAGATTTTTTGTTGTCACAAAATTAAGATCATGAACATAGAATATATTAGTTATGAAATGATAAAAAGTCGTAAAGTTAATATCTTTACGACTTTTCAAAACTCTTATATTGCGACAAATTATACCCCAAAAATAATGTAAAGTCAATCAATTTTAAATAGAAAATTGTGCGAAAATGTAATAAAATCAAAAACCACTTGAAACGTTGCTCTACTTACTATGCAATATAGGAATTAAACAAAAGGTGGTTTTATTATGGAACAAAAACAGACTCTAGCTATTGAAGAAATTACACATTTTTTTCTAATACAAAAAACCGAGCAAAACTTAAAAGAAAGTTCAATATCACAATATAACTTTCTATGTGAAAAGTATATAATTCCCTATTTCAAAAATCTTGTATCAGATGAATTAAATAATCATACTATTAAAAATTTTATTGAACACCTTAAAAACGAGGGCTTAAAAGGTCAACCGCTAGCCCCTAAAACTATAAATGATATTGTTAGCTTAGCAATTCAAATCATTAAAAGCTACTGCAATTTTGAAATTAACGTTAGAAAGCCAAGTTATACCCAAAGCGA
>Ga0131853_10027276_pt1 | contig 10257 bp, 4 predicted proteins | sample TergutLab28metaG_FD_92764 | JGI IMG/M metagenome (GOLD analysis project Ga0131853, IMG submission 92764) | Labiotermes labralis P1 segment gut microbial communities from Petit-Saut dam, French Guiana - Lab288 P1 (version 2) (version 2) | ecosystem: Host-associated > Arthropoda: Insects >... | reverse complement strand
TATTATTATTATTATTATTATTATTATTATTATTTGTTACCACCTTCTCGCAGGGTACTCACAATTATTTACCTTAAACAAACCACGTTTCTAGAGAATATAATGTTGCCGCTGTACAGTTGTTTGGCTTATCCTGTCTCCTTATGGTAAAGGTTTCGTACGTACTTTTGTATTAGAACAATCCAACGTATAAGCGCAGTGCTCAATATGGCTGCTTCCTCTAGTTCCCTGATGGCGTGCTTTCCCGGTATGTTGTTCAGACTTTTTCTGAATGAATCTGAAGTGGTTAAAAATTGCTCGTTGTATTACTGGCATCATATTTGTTTTTACATGCCACATGAAATGTACTTCTGTTTTAAGGTCTTTTGTAGTTTAAAACCTTTCTGGCTTCCTTTTTGATCACATTGGCATCTCCACAAATTGCAATGTCTATTACCAGAACTGTTTCTATTTCATTTTCATGGATTGTGACGTCAGCTTTATTTTAGGGAGGTTCCCTTCAGTTTTAATTTGTTGATTCCATAACATGGTTTTACTGCCTTTATGCCTTGCTTCTACCGATTTTCTTCATGAACATTCCAGTGTTCCTTGCCTAATATTATCCTATTTCCTTGCATACGCTGAAGTGCAGCTGATTACATTCTTTGCCATGTTTTTACATGAACTCAGTTCGTCAATAATTTACCAACAAATTCATGCTGGGACTTACGCGATTCTTTCCCCGCCTTGTAGAGAACTATTATTCCACAACGATACGATTCCGGGCTTCTGCTTTTTAGTATCTTCACCAGTGTCTTATGTAAAATTAATTTAAGTATTCCAAATATATTCTTATTTCTGATAATACTTCGTATCCTTAGATCATGTAAATGTGGTAGGTCCTAATCTACTGAAACCTCATATTAATTTTATTCTAGGTTTTTGCATTGATAATTTAATTAAAGTCAAATCTATAGTTACGTAGTACTTATTTCTCAAGAAAAACTGGGGTTTATTTTATGACTATGACCTACATGAATGCTGTACAACCCGTATTCACTCTATTAGAAACCAGGAAATGTTTAATGATTCGAAATTTCATTCTTATTATCATTTTTATCCCACATTCTCGGAATCCATTAAGCTCTGCGGTCTAATTAGCAGTGTTAATTTTTCTTTTTCTTCACTTGGCCGTTGACTGATGTAATGTTTTGCCTCAGGCAGACCTGAATTAGAGTAATCCTCTGTTATCTGCAGTTCGTAGTACGTCAAGAAGTGTAAAAAAACCTAGAAAGCATCCATTGGAATTTGCTTATCTCTGTTATAATCCTTTCTTTTCCCACGCCCCTTAGAGTTATGCTAGTGCATGGGAGTACGTTAAACTGTATACTTTACGCGAAGCGGCATTATGTTTAAGAGTGGTCTACTTTATTACTATTTACTGTGGTCTTACATTATTCCCCTATCCTACACCACACCATTAGTTTTCGAATTTATGCTCTAAACCCCAGGGACGTTTTACGTTCAAAATCTTGTGAGTCTGCATAAAGTGTCCTACCAGACACACATCAGATGCAAAGGTTGTATGTATATCCAATGTTTTGTATAGAAATCAATTTTTTTAATTAAGCTGTTATGACCGTAGGAGTTTATTGTTTATTAAAGCACTGTAACTTCCCTACAAAAATGTCTCAGTAAAATTTTGTATAATCTTTAATTAGAGGGTAAGGGAAGTGATAATCGAGGTGAGTTAAAAGAAGATAAAGTGTATTGGAAATCATCTAAAAGTGTAGAGAAGCGAAGTAAAATGAATTGAAAATCATCTAAAAGTGTAGTGAAGTGAAGTGAAGTGAAGTGACGTGAAGTGAACTGAAGTGAAGTGATGTGAAGTGAAGTGAAGTGAAGGGAAGTGCGCTGTAGGGAAGGGGGTAAAAACGACACTTTATGGGAAAAGTTTATATGAGTAGTAAAGTAGTGAGAAATGAAGGGCTGGGGTGAAAGCGTGAGTACAGTATGTGTGGGGAAAAATGGTAGAAACTATATACAGTACTTTCTTACCTTGGTGTTGTTTACCTTTTGTACGTGTTGTATTTTAGGATTTCTTGTGTGTATTGTTGTTAGACATCTTGCGTAAATTGTTGTAGTTGTCTTGTGTTTATTGTTGTCATCTTATGTGTATTTGCTGTACTATGTGAGTATTGCTGTTTTTACTTTAGATATCGGACTGCTGGCTAGAAGTCGGTATTCGGAAGGTCCTGCGACCGGCCACCTCGACACAGGTTTTTCTGGGTTTCCCTATGTCTACAAGCAAATGCTGAGATGGTTCCCAAGATTCCAAGTTGCCACTACATGCTTCTCATGTAGCCCTTCCTACTTAAATTTATTAGTAACAAATCATATTTTGTTTACATGTAAAAAAACACTACCACTGCGTGACAACCCGATTGCAGTTAATAATAATAATAATAATAATTATTATTATTATTATTCACTTCTCCCTTTTTTCCTTCCGCTTTCTAACCGAATTGAAACAAATTGTATTATTTTTGTTAAAAAATTTTATTTTCATGTATTTCCGCAGTGGTTTGTTAGTTTTATTTTAAACTTACTCTCTTTATACCTTAATACCTTCGCGGCTTTACGGTCAGCACAGTAAAATCTGCTTAATAAGTGGAAATGTTGACAATGATTCTTCAGCTATTATTATGCGGATTAAAATTGTGTAAATTTCTATCTTGACATAATGTAGACTCTACAGCTGGTACAGCAGCTGGACATGAAGTTAATCACTCTCTTCCACCTATTGCCGAAATTAAGAATGAGTGGAGTTATACCTCTACTCCCCCCTCAGTTACTTCAAAGCGTGGATAGGTAGAGCTATACCTTTAGATTAACACAACGTAGACTGCAAAACGCTTGTCCAGGTCCGGTATTAGGGATTTGGAAAATAAGAGTTTGATTCAAAATATATAAATAGCCAACAAATGCACTTCAAAATTTACGATTTACTTCATTCACAATTTTCTCACCAATATGTTTCAGCCGGCATTCCGGTTACCTGCAGGGTAATGTTATTCTTACAGGAATACGAGCGTACAATTTTGGTTAAATGTGTTACCTTCACTCTTTAAAAGTTAACATTTTTAATCTAATGCAAATGTAGGTTACAAATAGATAATTATTAAAATCTTGGCAGTTAAAATCGTTTGATCTGTGTGGAGTGATGACTGATGCAGTAATGTGGTGAGTTTTAATCCTGTAATAAAGCGATGTATGTATAAAATATGTTAATGTGCCATTGATTAATGGAAAGCTGTGAAATGTGAAACAGTAGGTGATGAGGTACTTAGCAGTGTGTAGGTGATATGTTGATGGTGTGATATACTAGTTGGAACTGATATGTGAGGTGGGAAATGGAGTGGTTGGGTTGGAGTTGATTCGGGTGGGGTGGGGGGTGGGGATTATGCCCTTGTGTCCTGGATTAAGTATCAGGGATTAGTTCGAATAAGGGATTTTTTTTCTGGTTTTGTTCTGTTATAATCATATTATGTTGGTGAAAATAATGAATGTGATAATCTTTCAGTGCGTTCATATATTTACTTTTTTGTGCGGAAGGTAGTAAGGTCCTAGTGGTTTACATGGGTCTATGTTCGTGTGCGTTGTGTTGGATATCGAAGGAGTATGCCGATTGTGGTTAGTTTAATGTGATGTAACGAATGCGGTCTTCGAATATTAATTCTAAACTACGGTCTTGTCTGCCCTATATATGACAGGTTACATGTGTGGAATTTTAATTGGTAAATGCCACTGTGTGTGTGTGTGTGTGTGTGTGTATGTTAGTGCTAATTGTTATGGAGTGATGGTGACACAGTTAACCAAATTTGTATTCTTATAATAAGAACGTCACCCTGAAGATGGCCGGAATGCCGGCCGAAACATGTTGGTGAGAGCATTGTGAATAAAATACATCACAATTGCTGAAGTGCATTTGATGGTTTCTTATATGTTTTGGATCCGATTAATGCACGGGAGTTGGAACATATTAAAACAGATAAATTGTCTATAAAGAGAATTATTTTATTCTACTGACAGATTCACAAGCTCGATCTTATTCTAGGAATACAAAATTTGAAGCTAAATTTTACATTTTAGCTAAATAAAGCTTCGAAATTTTCTGTTAGACAATTCTTTTCTTCTAAATTTTTTCAGTTAATATATTCAATAAAAAGGAGCACTGGATCCTATCATGAGCCACCAGCGTACAGCACACCTTCAAATCCTCTTTCCGTCTTACCGCTTTTTGTACTACAATTCCATATACATTTTCGTCCAATCAAAATTCGGTATACGTACCGACATTTTTTAGTATTCGGTCACTATTATTACTTTCATTTCTTCATCATAAAAATAGCTAGTGCCTAGTAAAAATTATAAATTTTCTCATTAGTCATATAATACTTTGCCCGTTATTTGCACATCAATACTCTTCGGTTCAAGATAAATAATGTCTCCAAACAGAGTAAGAAACAAAACATGGAAGTAAAAAGATATATCTGTTTATTACGAAAAACTTTCAGTTACTGTTTATTGAAATTTATATGCTGTAACGCACTACTGCTGTGGTTGGACGAGACAAATCCCAAGAGAATTATTAAAATCGATTAATATAGTATCAAGTGATGGTACAAAGACTGTGATCACAATGCTATCATTCTTGTAATACATATTTTAAAAAAACCTGCCCACTCTCTGAAAGCTTTTAGATAATGCAGCAGTTAAAAGCACGGCTGAGAAGCACTGCAGTGGCCTGAAACGTAGATAGCAAAGGGTATACCCCCTGGAAGAAATCCAACAGTGCGTCTTGCACACACACCCATTACTCAGCGCTCATCGTAAAGCACAGCAATAAGCGGCTTGAACAATGACTCGAGATGATTAATGGCCCTTACTGACAACAATAATGACATCGGTGATGAATCCCTGTGACGTAATTGCGACAATAACACCCTCCACCTTTGCTACTAGTCTATTAACAGGCACAGCAAACTTAGTACATATCTCCCGGCGCAAACTGCATCTAGGCTAGCAAAGGGCAGTATTAAATAATGTTAATAATAGAAAAGTTAATAAACATATATTTTGTAATATTTCAAAATATTCGTTGTACAATTAGTTTAAGAACTCAACACGTACACATAAAGCCTTTTGTTTTAAAATTTCTTTTGTAATGTCAAATAATAAAATATTTATAGGACCGTATTTTTAAAACAATAATAATAATAATAATAATTCAGTAACTGTATACTCAATTGATGGCTCAACAACAAGAGTGCCAATTATAAACTCAGCGCAACAACACAAATACAACATAAATACACAAAATTGAAACATAAAATGGAAAGAACAGAACATACAACAGCAATAACACAACAAAAAAATTAAGTGCGGGCACAGAAGCATCATATCATGGAAACGTATATTAGTAGACCTGAGAATGTTTCATATCAGTACAAAGTCTTTTTTTTTTAAGGAACAAATGGTTCTCCTAAAGGTGCCGATAGCTTTGCACACCAGAGCAGAAACGCGTCTAGCAGAATACCAGTATAGTTCCTAGAAGTAAAGGAAAACAAGGATGAGGTCCTATAATCACGAGAAATAACTGGAATACCAGTAGTGCAAAAGAGATGGGCAATATCTTAAATACTAATAAATAGAAATAAAAATTAATGCATCAAGTTGGATTCTTGTAAAGGGTGTGAAACTTTCACGTTTTAAGAAAATCGTCCTGTGTAACATGATCATAAAAAAGTAATTTGATCTGGGACTAAGGATATCTGCTGAATGCGTCCAAGTAATCTGGCGTCTGTAGACGTTATAGCATTCTGCAGAACTGGGGCACATTAAAATTCATGTCTACCTAATATTAGATATAACAGCAATACATAATCGAGGTTACATAAGGAAAATGTTAATTTCAAATTAAGCTCAAAATCCTCAAGGGTTTGGAAAAAACGATGTTTACGTGAAAATGCTGTTTTGAATCAAGCAACAGGCCTTCTATCGGATCTTTTATGGTATCGGCATAGTTTATTAAAGAATCGCATATTTTATAAACGTAGTTCAGACAATTTTTTCTTACTTGAGGAAGGGGTGAAATATATTTGTGTTGCAGAGGTTTAATTTAATGAAGTTGGCAGCAATCCTACCTTGTATAAACTGGAAATCAGATTGCAGTAGAATGCAATCCTCAGCGGAATTTGTAGCACGAATAATTGTGATTTGATTAGCAAATAATATTTATCTGAGAGTATTTAATTTTATTGCCAAGACCAAAAATGAATATATTAAAGGGCAGGTGGACCAGAACAGATTCTAGCTGGACATCCCAAATGCTTCGAAATGTGAGGAAAAAGGTTTAAAATACGTACCAAAGATTACTGATTGGCTAATTAGGTAAACAAGTTTACATGGTAACCGAAGATCCCAAAAGCAAAACGTTCATGGAGTAGAACAGAATGTGAAATATGATCTACTACAACCAAAATAAATAGCACCAACGTCATTACGAGAACTGACTAATGAGTTATCAAGATAAGTTTAAGATTAGTGATTGTGAATTCAAATTTCATGGAATAACGTTAACTCTAATTCTACACTTTTAGAGTAATATAACATGTAGCCATGTATAACAAATGCAAAAAACAAAAAAATATATATTTACAACGAATATCGTTCTACATCAAATAACGACACCAATATTACATTTCTATCAAACAAGCACAATAACTGCTTTCTTCATTATGTTGAAAATTGTTGCCGTAGCAGGCCAAGATCAAAATATGTTTAGCCATCAGCGTTGATATGGCGGAGCAGCCATTTATTGTAGCAAAGCCAGCTATACCACTAAGTCTGACAGACCTAAAAGTTCTAAGGCGCTTAGTTGCTATCACGTACATAATTTGGAGTTAACTGCAGAATATCACTGGACAGTACACCAGAGTGATAGCCTACCCAATAATAATAATAATAATAATAATTATTATTATTATTATTATCATTAGTAGTAGTAGTATCAAAAACTGTACAAAAACACTGGTATGAACATGTGCCAAAATCAGCAGAAACAAGTCAAGGAGGCATATTGTGGAATCAACAAGTACAAACTGACAGAACTATCCCCAACAACAAATCAGATATTATAATCCGTGATAGTGAAAAGGAAACATATAAGTTAATAGACGTTGCAATCTCAGGAGACAGAAATGTGATTTAAAAAGAAACCGAAAAGATTCTAAAATGTAAAGACCTTACAATAGAAATACAGCGCATGTGGAATGTAAAAACAAAGGTGATACCAGTAATAATAGGGGCGACTGTGACTATTTCAAAGTCATTCAGAAAATACGTGAGAAACATATCTGGAAACATGAAGTCAAGGAACTACAGAAAACAGCCATATTGGACAATGCACACATATTTCGGAAAGTGCTAATGTAAAAGTACAATAGATTCAACACTGGAACTAACGATATAAACACCATGAATAGTAACAACAGAATAGCTGCAACAGTGTATTCCCTAAGGACATATTTTGTTTCAGGAATATAAGTATAAATACCCTGCATAAAGGCGAGGATGATGATGATGATGATGATAATAATAATAAGAAGAAGAAGAACAACAACAACAACAACAACTACAACAACTATATAACTTTAATCTTTTAAAGACGAAGCCCAGACTACTTTAACTAAAGAACCAGTTTGTACCGCGCTGTAAACACTTTTCATCTCGGGTATAAAAACCAACCAGTTTTTGGTGTAAGTGGCACAAGTCGCTGTTTGTTCTCAGACAAATACAAAGCACAAAAATACAGTATGGGAAGAGCATACAATTGTTGAATTTTAAACCGGTTGGTGCATCACGTAACCAGTAGCCTTTAGAAGGTTAACCAAAAACATTTGAGAGTGGGGTCAGAAGCAGTACTAATACAAACGTATCATATAATACGAAAAATGCCCTTTGACCTTAGGAGATAGGGAGAATTTCTTTCCGCCGACTGAGCCTATTCCCTTCGACAGTCTGGGATAGGTGAAGGTTTGCAGGCACGCAGATGTTCAGAAATGTGAATAAGTCAATAATAATAATAATAATGTTGATAATAGTAATAATAATAATATATTCAATGGGTACATATTACTGAACACTGCGGCCGCGCGGTTTAAGGCGTGGGTCTGCGACCGCTCGCTAGCTGGGATTGTGGGTCCGAATCCTGCCAGGGGCATGGATGCCTGTCTGTTAGAGTGTTGTGTGTTGTCAAATAGAGGTATATGCGTCAAGCTGATCACTCGTTCGGAGGAGTCGTATCGAGTGTGGTGTGTTTGTCATCACGAATCCTCGATACGAGGCCTTGGCCCTCTATGGCTGTTTCGCCACGGTAAAAAAAATTGGGTACATATTAGCATGCAGGCTTAACAACGTTAAGTTCCTTTTACAAAGCCAGCACAAAGACACAAATAAAACACAAAAAACAGTAGGAGTATAGATACACAAAAACAGAACACTAAACAAACACAACAAAAACAATAGGGTAGGAAAAAGCGATAAAGAAGTAGTACTAGGTCAAAAGCCCTAAACCCGAGAAAACATGGACAAGTTAATAACAGTTGTAACATATGAGCTCTGCACTTATTTTAAAGAATTAATAGGTTTCCTAAAGTAATCGACGTCTTTGCATACATGGTTAGCAGCCGAAACACATCTAGCAGACCGATGTTTTTGCAACTAGCAGTAAACAGGAAGGAGATTTTAAATTCCGAGGAAGAACGCGAATACCTCTAATATCCAAACGAGACGAGCAACATTTTATACCCGAATAAACAAATAATAATAATAATAGCACATTTTATACTTTCTTTGAAGTTACAAAAGTTCTCTCAAAATGTTATTTAGTATAAAGCGTTCAAGAAGACTTTTAAAACAGAGAAGACGGAAGTACATGGGGAATTCTGGACCCTACACAAGGAGTGTTCATATATACATATATATGTGTGTGTGTGTGTGTGTGTGTGTGTGTGTATTTCTCAATATACAGGCCTACACAACACCATACATACGTCGGTCACACACTAAGTGTCGACTTATTATAAGCCATCAACAGGCCTTCTTTATTCTGAGAAACTTATAAATATTTATTTATATTCATTTATTTACTGCAATTGGGTTGTTACCCGGTGGCAGTGATTATTTTACATGTAAACAGAACATGAAATTAGTTACTACTAGATTTAAGTTTGGAGGGCTACATGAGAAGCATACACGATCAACATGTGCATCATAATTTGATTTACCGCCTAACTATGCTTTGAAAAACAGATTTGAAAAAATTTCCTGTGTAATCTTTATATATTACCCCCCCCCCATTTTAAATTTTTGTAAATAAATTTTCCTGCAATTTTTTCTAATGATTTCTTAATTTCTTCCTACGAAGTCCTTTGTAAAGGAAGAGATCTCTTTTCTAAATGCAGTCATAAGTATTATTGAATGGTTCCTAAAATATAGAATGTCTGAAAATGACTTGCAATAAGCCAAAGCGTGTTTCCTTGTCGACTTATATATTTTATTGTGCAAGACTCTATATAGGGATATATATATATATATACATATATTCGACAACCAGGGCAATAGGGATGAAGCACCTAAAAAGAGAACAGTGTTTCATAGCAGCTTTTATACACTGTCAGTTCTTACATCTAGTGTAGTAAGATTTTATGGGATACGATAGGTTGTTCACGCAATAATCTGGGCTAAAAGGAAGGCGCACAGAATTTTTTGTATATTTTGGGAAAAATACACTTACAGGAATGAAAAGGATATGAGAGTTACACATCAAAAAGAATCTTAGGAAAAAGGGTTACTGAGATAGGGGATAAGAGAATGCGACTTTTGATTATGTCAAAAGTTGAGGATTCCATTTATTGGCGGTAACGAACATCTGAGTTCAACCGCTACTCATTTAATAATAACGTGACAGTTACAGCGAATACTATCATTTATAGTGTAATGAAGGAGCGGCTTACCTTCTTTCCACCTTCTGCGCCGAAATGTACAGGTCATTCTAATTCCTTTAGAAAAGCCTAGCATTTAAATACATTGATACTAGAAGGTTAAAAGCCCAGATTAGGAAGAAAATTGAAAGTGGCCCAACGGTTATACTTCTACGGCCGTCTAACCTAAATTACAAGAAAATAGGCCCTCTCCCCCCCCCCCCCCCCCCCC
>Ga0131853_10027273_pt1 | contig 10258 bp, 4 predicted proteins | sample TergutLab28metaG_FD_92764 | JGI IMG/M metagenome (GOLD analysis project Ga0131853, IMG submission 92764) | Labiotermes labralis P1 segment gut microbial communities from Petit-Saut dam, French Guiana - Lab288 P1 (version 2) (version 2) | ecosystem: Host-associated > Arthropoda: Insects >... | reverse complement strand
TGCTTGATTCCACAACACTGTAACATCTCCCTCTTCACACACTGGCTTGGGCATGTGTGTGTACCATTTGTCTGTGGTTTCAATGCCTAAGGCTTTGCATATTGAGTAGTGCAAATGTGTACAGACTTTATCGTGTCTCATTAAATATTCGTTCTTTGCCAAAATGGGACATCCCGAGTTTAAGTGGTCACTAGTTTCTTCATGTTGCTTACATAACCGACATTTACTCCCATTTTCTTCCTTCAAAATTTTATTCTTAAAATAGTTTCTACTAATTGCTTGGTCTTGAGCTGCCACTATTGTACTTTCTGTTTCTCCCTTGATGTCACCAGATTTTAGCTAGCGTTATGACTGCTCAATGTCCACCAGCTTTTCGTCTAAGTTACGTGGCAATTGTCCATGCATCCTCTTGCCGTGCCATCTTTCTTTTGTTTTCTCCGCTATGCTGTCCTTCATTTTTATTGTTTCTTTCTGTACTTCTGTTTGAGGCACCTAACTGTCTGTAAAACTGCTGAGTCGGTGTATTCTGACAACCTGTATTAGTGGGTCTTCCTTCCTCTCTACATATTCCACCAGTTTTGTAATTTCTACCTCATGGGCTGCTTCTAACTGCATCAGGCCCCTTCCTCCTTGTTTTCTTGGGACATACAAGCGATCTACATCTGCTTTTGGGTGATGCTGTCCATGAATGGTTAGTAGTTTCCTTGTTTTCCGGTCTAGTTTTTGCAGTTCTTCTTGGTGCCAGTTAATAATTCCAAAACTGTATCTAAGTACTGGTACTGCCATTATTATTATTATTATTATTATTATTATTATTGTAGCAAATTTTTTCTTTCTGCTGTTGAACATATGCATTATAGGTCTAAATTCCTTCAACTGCCATTACTTCCCAGGCTCACAAGAAACTCTTGTAATAATACACATGCGATGGCAATAACACGTCACACAACTTACAGTGGAGCTAATGGCACTAGCTGCTGGCCTGAGTTCTGTTGAGTTCCAAATCTTTAACGACCGTCAGGCCATTTAAAATCCCTGATTCAGTTTCCGGTTATGGCGTCGAGTGACACATTACTGTGTTTGGAAGATTGTGATCATTCGCTGGGGTGTGTGGGGTTTGGGCGTGGGGTTGGAGAAGCAAAATTACGGGGCAGATGTCAGCGTTGTCAATATCGTGCCAAGCTAAGGGACGGGAAGCTTGTCACCCATCGCAGGTCTGCTGTAGCAGACTTTGTTTGTGCCATACTTTCGAAGGGACTTCCTGCCTCTGTCTTCAGGTTCACTGAATTGGGTTCAGGTAGATGCTGAACAGTTTCATTCACCCTGAGAACAGAGACGTTATGAGATTGGTTAAAGACGTTTATTTGGAAGTTCTGTTGTAACTGCGTTTTAATAAACGTGGATACACACCTACATACGTAATGCGTTTTATTCTGTGGACGTGAGCAGTGGTGTTAGCAGTGTATTATCTTAAATCTTTCCACTCGTTTCTTTGTATAAAAGGGTGAGAATGTGTCATGAAGTTTGCTGGAGGAGTGTACCGAAGGTTCTGTGCAATGTAGCAAGGGTTTGGTATCATATCGTTTAATAAAGTGAAAGACCGAGAGAGGAAGTAATCTGCCCCTAACCGACTGCAGATCTGGACCAGAGCCAACAGATAACGCAGACAATATGTACCAGAATTTCAAAAACAAGGAAGTATGGTGGACCAGATATCTTATTAAAACCCCATTCTATTCCAGACAAACAAAAGAACCATTTCGCTCGCTCCTAAATGAACTTAAGTTGAAGAGAGTGTTTGGAATCCTGAACAAAATACTACCCTTACTTGGCCACTTGAGCGCTTTAAATAGGAAACGTAACACGAATATAAAGATCCAGTCCGTACCGCGCAGTAAACACACTCCATATCGGCTATAAAAACCAGTCAGTTAATGCCGTGTAGGGAAATAATCGCTGTTTGTTCTCAGATCCACACAAAACACATAAATACAGTGTCTGGGTGGAACGTTGAATTTTTTGCTTCTAAGCCTGGTGGTACATATAGTAACCACCGCGAATTAAAGAGTTAATACCACGTCTGGTGCTGCATACCTCGTAGTACATTATTTGGATTTAGCGTGGTACTTTCCGTAACGCCTCTAACAGTTCGTGCAACCAGTTAACACATGTTCAAACTGTGGGACGATGCATTGTTCCCATACAAAAATGCAAGGCTATTTTAGAAGTAATTTAGTCCTTTGTGTGTCAGATTTTCATCACTGAGACTGTATTTTGTTCAGTTGTTTCGCGATGTCAACTGGCAGACCCTCGGGGCGGTGTGTTTCTTGCCATTTACGTTGCTGTCTGTAATCACCCATACCTGGAATGCAACTTCACGTTCTTAACTGCACGAGCTGTAATCTAAATGACTTGTACTCCTCACCCAATACTGTGCGGGTGATAAAGTCGAGAATAATGAGATGGGCTGAGCATGTGGCGCGTATGGGTGAGGAGAGGGGTATGTAGGGTCTTGGTGGGGAAACCGGAGGGAAAGAGACCACTGGGGGAGACCCAGGCGTAGATGGGTGGATAATATTAGAATGGATCTTCAGGAGGTGAGATGTGGGTATATGGATTGGATTGGGCTGGCCCAGGATAGAGACAGATGGCGGACGCTTGTGAGTACGGTAATGAACCTTCGGGTTCCGTGAAATGCGGGGAATTTCTTGACTAGCTGCAAACCAGTTAGTTGCTCAAGAAGGACTCTGCACCATGGAGTAAGTAAGTAAGTAACAAGTGATGAATATCAGGCGATTATGATACACAAACTTAAAGGCTGCACCAGAATACATTCTTCCCTCTCTCCGTTCATCCATAGACGCAGATTTAGCCCGCTACATGTCGTGGTTTTTTGCCCACAGACAACAGTCACTGTTCAAAAGTTCATTCCCTGCTGTGGTATACTAATTTTCCCAGAACTTTTGCATCATGCTGGTAGAGCGTAGTTAGAATATCGATTCGCTACGGACTGAATGGTCCGGGGATTGAATCCCAGTGGAAGCTAGATTGTCCTTGCCGTCCAGACCGGCCCCGCGGCCCACCGAGCCTTCAGTAAAATGTGCACCTTGTCTTTGCCGGTGAGTAAAGCGGCTGGATCGTGGTGCTGACCACCTACGCCTCTCATTTGCCGGTTTACGAATGGGCAGGAGCTATACGTTCACTCACCTTTGTACCTGCATGTGATGGGGTGACCTTTACCTTTTGTTGTTCCGTAGCGCAGCAGTGTATGTTTAAATAACTTCACGGTCATTATAGGAGCAGATTTTAGAGGGCGACAGTTTAAGTTTGACAAAGGACAAAATCCACCTTCTGCAACTTACACTGCGCACGCACGTACTGTGTCGCAGTTCGTTAAATGTGGCCAGTGTCGATCGTCAGATACATGTTTTATACCGTAGTGCCGCTCCACGGTTTGCATTGTATGTCAGCTGTCTTGTATGAGTAACCTCCCCGAAGAAACCTTCAACAGTTAGGTAGGAGCTTTACGTAAAATACGAATTATGCAGGTGAATGTAAAGATGTCTCGTACCCGCCATTATGGCCGGAAGGGGGGTGGAGGGTATAGCTCCACACATTCTCATCCTCGGCGCTGGCCGCTGTACCCTCGGGAAAGAACCCTTGTACCGACATGTGTTATGTAGAGCCTACATAAATTAAAATGAAATTCCCCCAACGTATTGCAACGTAAACTTCTGATACTAAATTCATTCGAAATCCATTTATATTTGTTTACGTAATGTAAAGTGCAGAGAGCGTACTGAATCAACGAGCTTCGTCAGAAGATAGTATCGCAAAGGATTGTGCTTAAAATATGTCCATACTGTAAATAAGAATGGGTTTTGGCAGAAAAGGAAACTGATTTACAGTAAGTGGTCCGTTGTCGGTTAACACGTTTCGGTCAAGGAGAGACAGTAGAATGCAAAGAAACGGTTCTGGGTGTCCGCAGAGGTGCTGCCGCGTATGGCGCTTTGCACGGCGCGTTCCAGTGTGGAAAACAGAGGTCCTTTGTGCGTGTGTGTGTGTGTGTGTGTGTGAGACGAGAACGAAGTGCCATTAAAGAGGACAGAAGAGCGGGTCCGTTAATACTGAACACGTTGGAACGGATTCCGAAACATGCACTGCACGCACCTTGTTGCAAATGGCGTTCTTTGTTCCACACTCCGTTGATAACCTCAAAAATCCTCATTGTGCCGGAAGGCTGTGGTAACTGTTTCTGGGTTCTGTTAACTTTGTAGAATGGCAGGTGCTGCCCTTTGACATGCGACGCACAAACAGCGCTATTCCCTCGGGTACCGTGTCCTGGAAACAGACTCCTACGTCTGAATTCGTGCTGCGGATCTCCGAAGGCAAATTCTGCCGCAGGTTTCCGTCTAAATTTTTGCTTTCCAAACTTTGCAGTGGAGAATTTTATTTGAAAAAGTTTGTCCCCTGCACATGTGGAAGAAAGATTTGGCCTGGCCACTTTGCGTGTTTCCTTAGAAAGGTGAAGTAAAGATGCAAAGTTGTGCTTTGCACGTCATGAAGACGAATATAGGTGACGAGGTAGAGCTTCTGTCATTCCTAACCTCAACAGTAGGTGGGCAATAGCTGGCAGCTTCCTAGCCCTGCAACTTGTTCCCCGTTGAAGAGCGCCCTACACATTTTCTGGAGGCTGAGAGCCCCCACAGACGGTCTGCCGGCACTTTGGAAACGATATAAATTGCCTGCCTCTGCCGGTGTTCCAACAAATAAGCACGTTTGAAATGCTGGAGTTACGAAGTATTTCAGTAATTATTGAAATACTTCGATAAGCACTTAAGCGAGCAGTACGGCACAGTGTGTCTGTGGTGTATTGCTCACCGCTGTTGAATGACGTATGACGGAGGACCCGAATAAGCAGTACGGAATTTCTTTCCCGTTACAAAACGATTTTGCTGGGCTTTATCTGTTGGCTGGGGTATATTTGAGGCACACAAAGGCTTCCTACGTATATTTCCACCTTTGGATGGAGCGCTGTCTCTAATAGCAGTGAAGTACTTCTAAACTTGTTGACTGTGATCTCGGATGGTAGTGAACCCAGCATTCTTTGAATACCGACAGCGTGTGTCAACCACAAGGCCACCCAACACTGCCCCTTCAAACGCTTATCGTTTTACACGACGTCCCAGATCTTACGTCAGTGCTGAACCATTTTTTTACTGACTGTCGCGGTACATACGTCATCAAGGTGAACATGGATACCCACAGGCTTTGAACAAGGGCTGTCTAAACATGTGTCCTGTCTGCTGTGTCATGTTGTATACTTTCAGTGCTGGGGGTGTGTCTTGATATTACTCCGTTGTAGAAGGTTGCTGTTAACGCAGCCTGCAGGTGGAGGACTTGCCAGCTTTCATGTTTTGTACTTATGACCCACGATGAAAGGGGCTGGCCGTACTGCGAAGCTAACAGTATCAACGCGTTACTCCACGGCACCTTACATCATACCTTTCTAGATTGGTAATGGCTGATGAAGTCGTTACATTAGTGGTTATGATATGTGATTATTTATTTTATTTTATGTTGAGTATTATCTTTAAAACGAATCATCAAAAATCACCAGATTCGTCGGTGTGCGTCATTGAAGCTAGCGGGCTGACCTGTTACACACAACGTCGAACAGTTACAGGCACCCCTGTCACTCAGAATCCCTAAAATATCGCAAGGGACCGTAGGCACGGCGACCAACTAACATGTCAGAGGCTGTATGGATATTTGATGGGGACTGGAAACCTCAGTTGAAGGGTTGATTAGCGGGTTGGCAGTATCACTTTACCGCCATACATGATCGATGGTAATTATAGTGAACTAACCGGGCCTCGCCACACAAAATTACAGGCACAAGTAAACCTTGGCGTAATGAACGGCAGCTTTAAGCGTTTCATGTGAGTATGGCGTGATTGTTGCTAACAGTATACTGGCTGGTATTACGTGACGGTCTTTGACAACACTCATCTGTCCTTTATGGAATAGTGGATTAATTTTGTTGATACGTCAAGATTATAATATTATGCTCCGTCGTGGACCGCTTAGTTTATTTCCTTATACCTTAGTCACTATATATAACACACTTGGTAAGAGTTGCATTCGTTTTCCATGCTCTCTGCGAGGTACGCGCAGTTGACGGTCGACTTACGTGCGAGGGAAGAGCTTGAGGATAAAGAAACAGTTAAATATCAGCCATGTAATGCAACATAGCGCAGACAGATGGCAGGACTGTCGTCGATGAAATTAACGCATGGTTTGCTGTGAGAATGGAGAAAACGACGATGGAATAGGCCGTGGAGTAGCGCGTGAATATTGTGACAAACCCGTCATGTGATATCACGTGCTTCGTAATGTATAGAGTGAGTCAGGATGAGTTACAGGTCTTTGTGGTATATTAATCAGTAGCTTTTAAATAAAGGATTTCCGATCGGAATTGATAAGCATATTCTTAGAATTATCTTTTGTTCTCTGTTTGTCGCTGTGGCTATTCTTTTCTCGTTCTGTATTTGGAAGAGGATTTTAGTTTGGTAATGTTTATATAAAGTGAAGTTTCCCCATATCAGCTCAGAACTTGCATCATTCCTGCATTTGTAATCGTTAAATGGCAAAGTGTGAAACACACGTGATGTGTGCCAGCTTACACACGTGCAATTTCATGATCATACCTAAAGTCAGAGAACGTAATGGCCGCTGCACTTAAATGAATTTTTTACAAAAACCTTGCGCACTTTTCCAAGGCCTACATTTCAGAACCGAAGAGCAATTGGCGACAGTTACGTGCATGCCGCGTAGGTTCGCACGCCCGCCATGTTGTTAATGATTGTAGAGAATTAAGGTGTACGGCATTAGATTGTTCTCAAATTACATAATGCTCGTACGAAGTTTCTTAAAAATCGGTGCATTGGCTGGCTGGCATAACGGCCACACACGTGCAGACAAAATAGTGTTTTTGTAAACATAAATTGTTCATTTTGAGAAGGGCACTGGGCTGAAAATTAAAACAAAATGCAGCTTGTAGCGTTGTTAAATGAAATGTCCTTGTAGATCAGTTCGTAAGCTGGAAATGTGATGATGTCAGATTTGTTCTCCTCTCTTGCTTTCTTCGTCTTGAATTATTTAGGTAATGGATATGTTAATAATTTCTGATAAATACGTAGTGAGTTTTATACAATACAATACAAACCAACAAAATGCTCCTTTCTTAAATTAGTGTTTTAATTTATTATGACTTCTACATGTTTTGAACCCGAGGGTTCATCTTGAGGAGGAGGGTTGTATATGCAGGTGTGGTATAGTGTGTTGTACATACGGGTGTGGTATAGTGTGTTGTACATACGGGTGTGGTATAGTGTGTTGTACATACGGGTGTGGTATAGTGTGTTGTACATACAGGTGTGGTATAGTGTGTTGTACATGCTTGTGTGGTATAGTGTGTTGTACATGCAGGTGTGGTATAGTGTGTTGTACATGCACGTGTGGTATAGTGTGTTGTACATACAAGTGTGGTATAGTGTGTTGTACATGCAGGTGTGGTATAGTGTGTTGTACATGCAGGTGTGGTATAGTGTGTTGTACATACGGGTGTGGTATAGTGTGTTGTACATACAGGTGTGGTATAGTGTGTTGTACATACAGGTGTGGTATAGTGTTTTGTACATACAAGTGTGGTATAGTGTGTTGTACATGCAGGTGTGGTATAGTGTGTTGTACATGCAGGTGTGGTATAGTGTGTTGTACATGCTTGTGTGGTATAGTGTGTTGTACATGCAGGTGTGGTATAGTGTGTTGTACATGCAGGTGTGGTATAGTGTGTTGTACATGCAACGATATATGCATTTTTGTATGTTGCTTGTTAATAACAGCACGTTAACAGATTCCGGCTTTATTAGCAAGCCAGTAAGACTCGTGTTTAAGTTATGCGTGGTAAAAACAGTTCCGATGTACAGATAACATTCGCACCATGTTTCAGTATAACGTAAATTGAATTCAACACAAGGAGCATTATCAAAAATCGCATTAGAGCAGGGACATAATCCATTGGGTTACTCCCACTATGATGTGTGCTCTACAATATATTGATAGCCATGGTAATTGGAACTGGAGATTGGGCCACTAAACCCCAGAGGTGTGTCTGCAAATTCTATCTTAATCGTTACGAATGAGAGACAGCTCAGTAGCCATTAATGGATAACTCGAGCCCATGCAGTTAGAATCGTATCTGATAAAACTCTTGTCAGGGATGTGGAACCCACGTGTGTGCCATAACTGGACATCGTCACGTCTGTTACACGTAGGGTACTGTCCCTGCCAGTAGTGGTCAATTAAGCTTTCGTAAGGTACGGATGTGCCTTACCTTGCTGTATAACATGCAGGATTTTCATTATTTGACGCTGCACAGGCACGGCTGGTCTCGGCCGGCTGGCTATCACAAGCGTGGTAACGACATCCTGCTTTGAACAGCCCATGCTTTCATTTACTAATGCATATGCCTATAGAAATTTTAAAAATGCTCCAATACATGGGAGCTGAACGCTTCTTGTTGCTATGGTTGGGTGACGCTGTGTGTGCTGGAACTACACCTCTGATCGGCCCATTGTCGTTCAGGCCATCCACCGGAATGCCAAGGATTGATGAGATGATGATCTGCAGCGTGTGGGAACCCCTCCTGCAGCTAGGTGTTATGAAACAGTCAGCTGTGTATTTGTCAGAAAGGAACTTAGTAACTGGAGATTGTTCTTTGAAAGAAAAATAAAAGATTTCTCTGGATCTTAGGCTTGAAAACGCCAACATGAAGTCACAACACATTCGGGAGCACAGTTGTTGCTAATAGGCCTACCCAGGTGTGGATGGTAGGATAATATTAAGATGGATATTCAGGAAGTTGCATGGGGGGGATATGGACTGGATTGATCTGACTCAGGATAGGGACAGTTGGCGGGCTTGTGTAAACGCGATGACGAACCTTCGGGTTACGTAAAATGCGGGGAATTTCTCGACTAGCTAAGAACCGTTTAGCTACTCTGCTCCACAGAGTAAGTATGTAAGTAATTAAGACAGTAACACAATTCTGTTAACAAATACCAGCAGAACGTAGTTACCAGCACCTTGCACGTTATATGATATTGGGATGCAAAAAGCAGGTTAGTTAAGCTGGAAATTTCTTAATGTGTATTCGGGAGGTCCGCACTTCGAAACTCGGCTGTGACATCGGCCATCCTGACTCGTGCTGTTCGTGGCTTTCTTAGGGGCTTCCAGAAACAACCTATATTTCACATCCTTCGCAGCCTGTTAGCACTGGCCCATCTATCAGTACTACGTAGCCCGATTTCAGATAGCAGCATCTCAGAACGAAGGAGATAGAAGCGAAACGAGTTCAGGGCTGTGCCTTGTGGTCCGCGGTACGTAGCCGTGACCAAACACAGACCGGTACCTTGATGGCCGAGCTGAGGGTTTTAACGTTGGGTCTCCCTGGTGAAAATTTAGCACGGTGCTGTGCTGGCTGAAGTGCACGACGCTGACTGATTTTAGCGTATCAGCAGTGCTCCGTTAAACGATTCTGTGTGTGTGTGTTTTATCTCCGTTTCACCATGAAGCTTACTGTCGCATTGCAACAGGCAGTGACACTGTATAGTGGCGACACTGTGCTATGTCTGCGGTGAGCTGTTGGGACGGATTGTATCCCCGTTCGAATGTGAAGTGTTTTAATGGGTCGGTTTTGTGTTTATTGCGCCATTCACATGCGGTATTAATGGCGTTTTTTACGAGAAATTAAAATTTTAATAGTAACATAAATATCACACATATTTTGAATAGATTCTTTTTTGTAGTGCAATGACGATTTCCACAAGTTGTTTAATTGTGAAATATTATGGAAGGGGAATTTGATCAGTATTGCTGTTTAATCCTAATGGCTTATAAAGTCAGATTTGGTGGGTGAGTTATAGCTATGGGGCTAATATAATGACAGGGTTTGTTGCTGGACAAAGGACATAAACTTGAATTCTTCAGTATTAATCCGCACAGAACTAGTTTGTGTGTTACTGTTGACATCACAGCATATATGGTTTTATATTAGACTACCAAAACAAATACTACAATATAAACCAAAAGGACGAAGGAACATAGGACGACCGAGGAAGAGATGGAGGGACCAACTTCATCTTGAGGATCAAGGAACAGGAAACACGCCTAACCCTTCAGGAACATGATGATG
>Ga0131853_10027272_pt1 | contig 10258 bp, 8 predicted proteins | sample TergutLab28metaG_FD_92764 | JGI IMG/M metagenome (GOLD analysis project Ga0131853, IMG submission 92764) | Labiotermes labralis P1 segment gut microbial communities from Petit-Saut dam, French Guiana - Lab288 P1 (version 2) (version 2) | ecosystem: Host-associated > Arthropoda: Insects >... | reverse complement strand
TTTTTTTTTCAAAAAATTTTGTGTAGGTTTTTTTTTTTTTTTTTTTTTTACTTTATCTTACTTAAGGCCATAAATTAATTTATACTTGTAATTTCCATGTTTTCAAGACCATTTTTGGTGAAATTCAGTATAGGAGATCTCCATATAGTGTCATGGAAGAATTTTCATTTTTGTGAAAATTGGCACATGAATGGTGTAAATGAAATTTTACCCCTATTTTCTGTTCTTTTCTTCTAATGTGGCTGGAGTTTGGTACAGTCAGTCTGCACATTGAGCAAGTATGAATTTCGTGAAAATCGCAGTGAAAGGCATACTTTATTTATGGGTGTTCATGAAATTTTTTTCCATATTATCTGCATTTTTCTTCTGTGTTGGATAAAATTTGGCACAGGAGCTGTTCACTGCAGTTTGATTGAGACTTTCAAGAATACTGGCACAGTGAAACAATACTTTGTTTCAGGTCATAAATGAGTTTGTACTTTCCACTTTTGTCTGATTTGCGTGAAATTATCACTGATATGCACATGCATTGTTGAGCATTTGAGAATTTTGTGAAAGTTGGCAAAGTGAAGGCCATACTTTTTCTTAATACCTGGAAATAAAATTACATTTATACATGTACTATGAAAGCATATGATACATAAAAAAAAACATGGCAGAGTCTTTTTACTATGCCACAGAGAACACTATTTGCAAGCTTATTATCGGCTCTCTATCAGCGCTTTTCTGCCGGAAGTGTAGAGCTGAATATATTACTTCATTGTTGCACTGAGAGAGGGAAATCAGATATTATTCACTGCAAACATAATGCATATTACAAAAATTTGGGTTTCAAGAAGTAATAGACATTTTAACTGTAATGTTAATGTTTTGAGTTAATCTGTCTTTACAATACAATTTCAGGATATCTGAAATATCTTGACTTTACAGTGTGTTCGTTCTGTCAGACATGTCTACTTCTTTTTCTGTTGAAGTCAGACTTGGAAGTAACTATTTGTGAACATGTTTGTGGGCCAGTTTGAGTCACATGTTGTGATTTAAGGGGGGAAGTCATTTTCCTGCATTCATGTAAGTGTATTTTTCTCACTTAATGTAGAAGGAACCAGCACTGTCACAGTTCAAATTTTTCTGCTGGTATTTTACTTTATGCTAACATGTAAACATGCTGTGCATCAGAGGTAGGTCATTGGAGCAGGTTTGTACCTGGCCTGTGATGTTTATATTAATCAAACAAATCATAAGGAACTAAAACAAACAGAGCTTAACTTCTGCAGTAACAAGTGTTTGCATGTATCACCAAGGATTTGCGTCCATCGAAGATGATCCCAAATCTGGACAGCCTTCTTCGTCAACGGGCGACGATCACATTGAGAAAGCGCGTTCTGTGATACGTGAAAATCGTCGTCTAACTATCCGTGAAGTTTCCGAAGAAGTAGGCATCGGTAGAAGTTCATGCCACACGATTTTGACCCAAAAACTGAAGATGCATCGTGTTGCCTCAAAATTTGTGCCGCGTCTGCTGACAGAGGAACAAAAACAGAACCGCGTCACAGTCAGTCAGGAGTTATTAGATCGTTCGAATACTGATGAAAACTTTCTGAAAAATGTCATAACAGATGATGAAACGTGGGTGTACGGCTACAATGTTGAAACAAAAGTGCAGTCGTCGCAGTGGGTGGGAAAATCCTCGCCACGACCAAAAAAAAGCACGTCAGAGTCGCTCAAATGTGAAGGTGATGTCGATAGTTTTTTTTTGATTGGAAGGGTATTGTTCATCATGAGTTTGTTCCACGTGGTGAGACAGTCAATGAAGAGTTTTACTTGAAGATCATGAAGCGTTTGAGGGAGCTGTGCGAAGGAAGAGGCCTGAGGCGTGGACAAACAAAACCTGGATGCTGCACCATGACAATGCACCTGCTCACGCGTTGCTTCTTATCCATGAATTTTTGGCGAAGCAAGAGACGATTGTCGTGCCCCAGCCCCCCTACTCTCCAGATTTGGCCTCTGCGGACTTTTTCCTCTTCCCAAAGTTGAAGTCCACCCTAAAAGGTCGCCGATTTCAGATGATAGAGGAGATAAAAGAAAATTCGTTACAGGACCTTCGCGCCATCCCGCAAAACACGTTCCAGAACTGGAAAAACGCTGGGATCGGTGTATCAACAGTAGAGGGGAGTACTTTGAAGGAGACAAGTTTGATTAAGTTGTAAGTACAGCAATAAATTTAAATTAAATAAGTTCGGTTCCTTTTTGGACTGCCCTTGTAGATGCACGGTGCATGTAATAAAGTTACATCTTACCGACAACTGTTGACGTCCTGCAGTTTGCAGTTGCAGTTCCATTGCAATCGTGTAGTCATCAGTGGATCCGTGACTTCAATGATGACTACCTATCCATGGTTGCTATTGTATCGCTCGGGATTACTTATGCTCCGTGTGAGGTTATGTATGTGGTTGTAACATGTGCATGGCATGGTCGTGTAAATTAGTGTTTTTTTGTTGTTGTTTTCGGTGGTATATGGAACTGACATGAGTGTTCCTAAAGCAACGGATTCAGACAGGAAAAGTGGTGTTGCCGTTATCAAAGCAGAGTACGTGTTTATCTATTTAAATTGTAATTATAATCGTCATTCATTCTTCTGTTTGTATTCATTGATCCATCGGCACCTAACCAGTAATATGTATCCTTTACGATTATATTGTAGTGTATATCCAATTTTCAGTATAATTTGCAGCGTACAAAATATCATTTAAATCTTCGCTTAAAACCGCTTTTTTACATTAAGTGTAACAGTAATTGTAGATCAAACAAAACACGTAATGGTAATAATTCGGAGATTAAAGTAATCTATGTAAAATTAAATCCTATATTATAGTATGGATTATTTAAAATATATCCATATGGTTAAAATTGGTTGAATAGCAAAAATATTCTTCCAACAGTAGAATAGAATTGTTTTAATAGGAATTTCTTCAAAACTTCCTTAAATAGTTTAACATTTGCTGACAACTTCCTAATTTGTAGTAGAAGATTATTATAGATCTTGATGCCTGATTAGTAGAGCCCTTTCTGACACATCCTTTGATTTGGCATTGGCTGGAAAAAATTAGTGTTACCCATGCGAGTTGGCTAGTTGTAATCAATTTGAATTTGAATTTGAATTTGAATGTGAGGAGTCATGATTGTTTGTACTGGTAAGAAAATTATGTACAGGTTTCTTACCCCTGGTTCTGTCAACGTATGTCCACAATGAAATTAGTGAGACTGGCTGACTGTTGAAGATGTGATTAATTCGTAGTTGATGATGACCAAATATTATCAAGAGCAGAACTAGTTCAAAAACTCACCATTGGGTATGGTATATCTACCTGTCATTGAAGTACGATTCCCACTTGTAGCCATCAGTGCTGACATATCACTAAATCCACTAAGGCTGATCCTAATGATACATTCCTATCTCAGGTGTTAAAGTGGCCACTTGAGGATCCCACCAGCACTCTGTGAATTTTTTCTTGTCACACACTTGACCTACATTCCTGAATTTTCCTACCACTTATTTTTCCAGCCCAGTAGTTTACATGTATAAATTAAGTTCTGGACACTTACATCATCTCTTCTCATAAGCCTTTGTCAAGAGTGTTGTTTTCAGATATTTGCCATTAACTAACTCTGTGGACCAGAGTCTTTGAGATGCTCCCCCAGTATTTTGTGTACCTAAGAATAGGTAGGGGGCAAATAAAGGAAAATTTGGGTGAGAGTGGGGGAAAGGGGTGTATGTATACTAAGGGTTGGTTCAAACCATCTTCCTGTCTTTTCTAACTTGATTTCTCTGTAAATTAAAGTTTCTAACACCCTTGGTTGATTTTGTTTCACCTGCCCCTTGCCCCCTCCATTGTTATTAGCCAAGTTACACCTATACTTGGTGCTACTTACTGAGCAACAACTAAACTCATCCATGATCTTTACTGGTTATTCAAAAGTAACAAACATCTGGCTCATTTGTAGGCAGCTGTAAAGTGAGTGTCGTGACTGAATTTTGAACATTATGTGAACTGGGCCTTTTATGCTGTTTTCTGATTACTTTTTGGGTCTTTTTATGTTTATCCTTCAAACCAAGTGACCAACTTCTTTTCTGGAATATGTTTTTTGTGAAATGCACATATGTCTGTGTTCAGTGTTTATACAGTGATACTACTTTCAGGTTTGTAATTTTGGACCATGAAAGAACATTGTCTCTAGGCTGTGTCTCTGACAGTGATAAAGAGAAACTTGCAGTACAAGATGGTGATAATAACACCGAGTGTGATGAAGTAGATGTTACTTCTCAACCTTACAAGAAACAGAAACTCACTAAGGGCGAAAAGAAGAGGCTTCGAGGACAAAATAAGGCTCGACCTGTGCCTTTCAAAAATGATATAAAAAAGAATTTATGTCCCTGTCTGATTGACGTTACTGAAAATGAGGATTTGCCAGTCTGTAGCAATTATAAGTGCAGCTTTCTCCATGACATATCGGCATATTTGGCTGCAAAGCCCCCTGATTTAAATTCAACATGTTACATTTATTCTACACATGGACGTTGCCCACGAGGAGCTTCTTGCAGGTATGTATAAGATTTTTTCACATATGAATGATCAGTAAACTTTTTTGTGTAGCTGTTTCTGCCATTGTGCCAGAGATGTGTCAGAATGATGAAAGGTCATGGAGGTAAGTAGGGAACCTGAAACAGAACTCATAAAGCCCACTTTCATGTTGCACAAATTTTTATTCCTACTTGCCAGTAATTCTGTTAATCACACAGCTGATAATTCAGAAATCCTGATATCCTGTACATGAAGATAGTAGTCCCAAGACCAGACTTTTCCTTTTTTCCAAAAAAGGAACTTTATCAGTGAAAGAGACACATTTCAGGTACATGTTCAAAACGGCCTGCATCAGTCATTGTATCTCCTGACGCTTTGTCTCACACTTCATCAACATCTTTACACCTTAAAACTCCAGAGAACACAGAGGAGGACACTGATGTTCCTGAAGCAGCAGATGAAGGAGGTATCCAAATGGAATACTCTCTGATTAATAGTACAGCCCAAGTATAGGAGCAGTAACAAAATTTACCTGTGAGAACTTGGGTCATTATAGGTACCATCTGATAATCTGGAATACCAGTAATATGGCACCTGTCTGGTCCTATGAAAGTTGGATTGACATAATTTTGCTGTTGGGATGATAGTAACTTTGATAACTTTTTTTTTTTAATTTGGTCATCTAGTTTATAACCTGAATTGCAGACACACATACTTGAACAGCACAGTGATCTGAATTTGATACAGGACATCTGATTGTGTTTATAAGACACGCAGAGGAACCCGTTATGTATCTGTCAAACACAACCCCTTTTCTGTATTTAAAAATAGCTACATGTTGCAGTCTAAAGATCATCATCAGGCCACCATTGCAATATTTTGAATGCAAGGTAAAATACAGGGCAGTTGGATCCACACTATGGGATCCCGCATGTTTTATGATAATTGTTACAATGCAGAATTGTATTAAATTGTCCAAAGATTGGTTGTGACCTAGCTGGTGATTGTAAGCTCATAATCATCAAGTTTTATATTGGTAAGGTTAAAAATACCAAGTATGAAAGGTTTCCCGTTGCAGGCCCGGTGTGGCCCAGAGGGTGGGTAGAGGTATAGCTCTACTCTTCCATGACCGCGGCACTAGAAAGGGGTGAGTGGTCAGCAGCATGCCCCGGCAGCACTTTACCCCCGGGAAAGATCCGGTACCCATTTTACAGGAGGGTGGTTGGGCCCCAGGGCCGGTCTGGACGGGCAGAAAATCTGGTCCCCACCGGGATTCGATCCCGGACCGTCCAGCACATAGTCAGTCACTATACCGACTGTGCTACCCGGCCCACAAAAATACCAAGTATAAGTTAAAAATATTAAAATGAAACTTGTGTGTATAAAAATTGGAGTCAAAGGTGTTGTCTACGTGGTATAGAAGCAGATTGTACCATGCCGGAGAGCTTTGCTTTTTTGTTGTTGACATATTGGATCTCATACCATTCTGCCTGTTTGTGGTTTAAAATAAAATTTCCAACATCTCTTTGGCTTCTTATTCTTTGGACTGTATGTATGTTGTTATATAGTGATGTGTTGGTTCCATATTTTACCACTGGTTTGATCAGTATTGTATATAATGTATTGCTTTTCTTAAGTTTTTTTCTAAAAGTAAACTGTAGAACAATGAAAGGCAGCTGCATACAATTTGTATTTAGCTCTCATTTTGATGGCAGTAAGTAATGAATGTTGGACTTATGTATGTGAAATTCTGTTTTTGAAATAGGTCATGAACACATGCTCACATGTACAAATTTTTGCATTTGTACCGTGCATCTTGATGTTATCAAGGCTTTATTCATTCACCAACTGATGCACTAGTGAGTTGTCTTAAAAAAACAATATTAAAATTTACATTAAAACAGCTCCGACATGTTTCGATGTTACAGTTACACCATCATCCGGGAGTGCATTAGTTTGTGCCTACTGAAGTTACAGTTATTAAGACAGTCCATTAAAATAAATCGGTGTGTGGTTAATACTGTGGTAGTGTGGCTGCATGTTTTAGGTCCTTGTTGGTGTCTGTATGTTGTACTGTTCGGCAGTATTTTAATGGACTATTTTAATAACTTTAAATTTATTAAGCACAAAGTAATGCACTCCCTGATGATGATGTAACTGTAACACTCAAACATGTCAGAGCTGTTTTAATGTAAATTTTGATGTAAATTTTAACAATGTTTTTTAAGACAACTCACTAGTGCATCAGTTGGTTAATAAATAAAACCTTGACATGCACAAATATTGTACTGAATTTTGACGTTTTGCTGACCGTGCATCTCAGTATATTTATCTCAGTAATTAACCAACTTGATGCACAAAATGTTTGTTTTACAATAAGTTTATTTCATGCCTCTACCTGTTTCAAGCACATGTGCTCATCATCAGGAGGTCAAAATTGCATTACACAGCCTCTGGTATCATCACACTGAAATAAGTGAGTGGCCTAAAATTACTATAATACAATTCTATAAATATGAGCAAATAGTAGTAAAATTTTTGTGTGAATTTTTCAGGTGTGATTACTGTGTATTACTTACTATAAACATGTTATGTCATGTAGAGGTTACGTTTATCCAGTTATTAAACTTATTAGAAAGGTACTATGTCTATTTATATATATGTTTGCTTAGTCTGTCTAGTCATAAAATCATATAAATTGCTGATTAGTTGTTGTATCTATAATTTTACTACTATTTGTTCATATTTATAGAATTGTATTTTAGTAATTTTAGACTACTCATGTGTTTCAGTGTGATGATACCAGAGGCTGTGTAATGCAATTTTGACCTCCTGATGATGAGCACATGTGCTCGAAACATGTAGAGGCATGAAATTAACTTATTGTAAAACAAAACTTTTGTGCATCAAGTTGGTTAATTACTGAGATAAATTGTACTGAATGTTGTCTCTCAACACGGTGATGTTGCAAAATTGTGGGAATATACCCGACATAAAAATATGCAGCAAACTAATGACCAAAGGGTACAGCTGTCTCTGTGTGCATTAATTACATTCACACTTTGAAACATTTGTACCTGTCTACTAACCTGTGTGGCCTAACATACCAGAACATTAGCATCAATAAAAATTAGACTTAATTAAAATCTGGTCTTATCACCACCAGCAAATGAGTCTACCCTAGACTGTAAGCTGCATTGAATTTTATTTTTTGGAGTTATACATAGTGTAAATAGTGGACTGGCTAGCTCAGTCGATATAGTGACTGTCTATGGGCTGGACAGTCCGGGATTGAATCTCGGTGCAGACGAGATTTTCTGCCCATCCAGACCAGCCCTGGGGTACACCCAGGCTCCTGTAAAATGGGTACCGGTTCTTTCCCGGGGGTAAAGTGCGGCCGGGGCATGCTGCTGACCACTCACCCACTTCTAGTGCCGCGGTCATGGGTGAATAGAGCTATACCTCCACCCATCCTCTGGGCCACACCGAGGCCTGTAATGGGATCACTTTACCTTTTCTTTACATAGTGTAAATAAGGCATTAACAGTAGAAGATCTGTGGGACTGGAAGTCTACATGACAGGCAGGAGGGCTTTATGGGTTCTGCTGGAAAATTTTTGTTCCATTAGAAATTTGATATAAACTCATCTTAACTTCATTCAGATCAAAATCTGTCATATAGTTGTAGATGGACACGCATAATTTGACAATCATGCATTTTATACACTTCTTGCAGAGAATGTGACTAGTAGTTTCACCATTAATTGAAATATTCTACTTTGCATAATACTTTGTGTAATGTGGTATTAAAGTGTGCATGTGGCTTTTTCCCCCTCTTCAGGTTTGGTTCCCAGCACCTAACACCATCTGGCAGAAATATTATTAACGTTTCATTGTATGAAAAATCTCGTCAGGCAAAATCAACTATTAATCAACTTGACAGAAGTGTCCAGTTCAGTCTACGTAAACGTTCCTACGATTTCTCCAAGAGTGACTCTGCAATTGCAAAGTATGATGGAAAATATAGAAGAAAAATAAATGATGGAAATATTAACAAACCTGTGGTGCAAAATGAAAATGGTCAGGAAGAAGGAGCAGAAGTTACTGGGGAAGATGACACGTCGCATAAACTTGAGACTAATGGAAATGTGAATGCAGTGTGTGAAGTGGAGTTTGAAAGAGGTACTGAAAGTGAAGCTTGCACCAGTGGAGGTAGTTTGCAGACTTCAAATGAAGTGAAAACATCTGGAGCGGTGACTGATGAAGATGTGGTTCAGGTTCGGAAAGAGGAAAAGAAAAAGGTAATGGAAATGGTGATGTTTTCAATTAATCACTGAAATAATAGAAATTATGGAGTAGGTGGAAACAAACTAATATGACAGACTAATTCTATGCTACACTCCCCTCTTGGAGGAGGTAAATGTTTTGGAGCTAGTCTAAGTATTCCATTATAATATAACCAGAAGGTTTAGTACTGTGATCACTGGCCACTATAACCACACAGCTCATGCCAAGTGACATTGCTTGAGATTTTCATACTGAAATATTACATCCTTTTTCCATGTATGGTAAATCACAGTAGCAGCAGGCAGTTCCCTACAGTAGTTTTCTCCCTTTTCCTTACTGATGATGTATCATATCTGGTGCTATATGTGAATGTAACCTGCCAAGAAAGTACAGTATTCCTGTTAGAGTCAGATCGTAATGTGGTGGTAGCTGTGTTTGTTTCGACAGCAAAGAGAACAAAGCAGTCGTGGTCACAGCGCGGACAGTTGGAGGAAGCAAGTATGTCGTGGCAAAGTTATCCTCTTCCTGAGAACATGAATTTGTGTTCTTAGCTGAGAACACCATATGTATTCCATTTAATGGCTTTTTGATGTGTGCTTCTGTTCCTTATATTGTAATGAACCTCCTTCACGTATTTCTGCCGCAGACAGCCAACTATCTGCGTCAGAAATATGAAAAGAAATGTAAAAATACAAAAGCTTCAGGAAAAGATAACGTACCTTCTGCACTGTAAAATATGCGTCAGAAAGATCTAAAACAAGGTTACTTAAATTTTTAAATGAAATTTATGTATCAGGGACGACAGCAGCAGAATGGAACAGTACGATACTTCTACCATTGTATAAGAAAGGGGATAGGAAAGATGTGAAAAACTACAGATGGATAGACTTATTGAATTCATGCTACAAAATTTACACATAAATACCAAATGAAAAATTATAAAGATATTTAGAAACTTTCATATGAAACTCAGTCTGGTTTTAGAAAGGGACAATCTTGCATTGATTCAGCATTTACTTTAAAAGTTTAGTTAGAGAAAAGAAGAGAATGTAACATAGAGGCACATGTCCTTTTTTTAAAATTATGGAATGGTTTGTGATAGAGTAAGAAAACCACTGCTATATGACATTTTACAAGAGAGAAATATTCCTAATCTGTTACCTACAGGAATTATAAAAATATATGAAAACAAAGAAGTAAAAATAAACCTATATGCCACATTGACACAACTGATAAAAATTAATACATGAATTTGACAAGGCTGCCCCTCTTTACTTACTTACTCCATGGTGCAGAGTCCTTCTTGAGAAGCTAACTGGTTTGCAGCCAGTCAAGAAATTCCCCGCATTTCACGGAACCCGAAGGTTCATTACCGCACTCACAAGCGTCCGC
>Ga0131853_10027271_pt1 | contig 10259 bp, 8 predicted proteins | sample TergutLab28metaG_FD_92764 | JGI IMG/M metagenome (GOLD analysis project Ga0131853, IMG submission 92764) | Labiotermes labralis P1 segment gut microbial communities from Petit-Saut dam, French Guiana - Lab288 P1 (version 2) (version 2) | ecosystem: Host-associated > Arthropoda: Insects >... | reverse complement strand
CACATCTTAATTGTAATTGTTCTGATGTTATAATTGTTAATAACTATATGACCATTATATTATAATTATATTTAAGCATTTGACATCTGTATTTTTAACAGATATTTATACAACTACTTTGACAATTTCCACATCCTTGGAACTTTACCGGTATATGGGTATACAGAAAATAAAGTGAATGAATGAATGAACAATTTATACATACAAACATTCAATTGTACAGGATTGCATAATTGGTTATAGGGTTTTTGAACAAAAATCAAAAAGGCATTTCATAAGTTAATATCACCAATATCTTGTTTCATTTCCAAAAATTACTTGCTTTATTTTCCAATTATGTGCAATGTTCAGTAGCACACATCTGAGTGCACAATTGCCTTCACTCATGAAAATAAACAGAAGCTCCAACATATAAGTTCCACACACACACACACATATTTGCCATTACCTATAAACAAGGCATCATCACAAATTTAAACCTAGCATTAATAAACTAAGTATAAACAAAAAATTCCAGTTTTCTAGAAAACCCTCTGAGTAGAGGTGGGAAATCAGAATAGTACCAAGATGGATAATCTAATTTAGATTTTCTTTCAAATTCAGATTTTGATCCAACAAATGATTCTTGTATGACATTATATTGTCATAATATTATACATTTACATTCACTTTTACAACTTTGAGGCCCAACCACAAATCTCTTAGATCACTGCAGCCCCCACACATCATCCAGTCTGATGTGCCTGATTCACAATATCCCTCTTCACACAACGGGAGGAATACAAAAGTTTTCCTGTCATGGCATTCAATTACCCACATGCCCATTAACACAAGTATTAGTCATACTGTTGTTGTTGAAAGCGCATTATAATGAACTTAAATTGTATCTGCTCTTTCCTGATACCTTACATCTGGTGGGTCACTTAAGTCAGAGAAAGATATGTCAACCACATCCTGCTTCTATAGATAATTTCTTGATAAGACACCAGTTTAAGCTTGCCCTTATATTAGGAATACTAATTTACCGGAAGTATTGCATTAATGCTTACCTTGAAGAACAAGGGAGTTGCAAAGAAGTTCCTTGATGCGGCACATAACGGCCAGAGGTGGGAACTGGCCCCCTGCCAACGACGAACTGGTAGCCAATCATTTAAATGCCTTCTCAAGATTCATCAAATCTACAGACTTTCAAAAATTGATCTAGACTAGCACATGACCTTTTCATCCTATTAACAGTGATATCTGCATAACTCTCTTGCTATAAAGTAAATATATTCTGAGTAGAATAATGTAGTTCAGTATAAGAAAAACTGGAACATGTAGTATTATCTTGTAATGGAGTGTGTTGTCAATAAATTTAAAAAAAGGGGGGGTACTCCTTCCCCATTTCCTTATCAGTATCTGAGTATACAGCAGCTCGAAATGCAAACATGGAGATATGACTACTCCCTTGCCTTTGATGTACATTTATTGCAGGTACAAACTGAATGATGTGAAGCTAGTAACACTACTTATATCACAATTTAAGAGTTATAAATAATTTTGTGCTTGTTGTTTGCCACATTTAAAAATGAAGGGAAAAAGCAATGTTAATGTGGTATTAAAAATTTGAGTTTTACTTATGCATGACACGCTTGCTGTCTAAGGCTATTAATTTAATGAGGGAAGACAACAGCCAAGTGATTGTAATATTTGACAAGCTTCTGACTGTGCATGCATTATACTACAGGTATCAAATACCGTACCACCGATTTGCTTGAAGCAATGGAATCTTATACAAATGTATCAGACATGATACAATGTGTCTTCTTTATTACATTTATTTAGTTTACAGTTTACTTATCAATGCTGTAGCTCAGGCTATACAGCATCGATTGGTAGGAAGTTTGATGATTAATGGGTCTGAGAGGATGTGTAAGGAAGCAATTGCAGCCTAATTTGAGACTATCCTGGAATTTGCCTGGAGGGAGTGAGGAAATTCACCAGAAACTTCATTCATAATAGCCAGTTACTCAACCAAAGACCTTCCAAATGTGTAGCAAGACTGTTACCAAATTGAACACAAACCACACAATAAGAATGCTGAACAAGACACATGGTTCTCAGTGCAATAAGAATTAACACTACACTCTTCTCTGCCATTGTCATTTATATCACATCTAGAACAAAATGCTGTAGCATAAATGGCATCAAAATTTATCAAAGGACTCAAAAGAAGTGGAGTTTTAAAGTATGTGTGGACCTTATAATAATGTAATGGTAATACTCATATACACAAGAATTGTGCATTAACTTTCATAAAAAGCTGTGTAAAATATCTTCAGCTTCATAATGTTCTGAAAAGTAGACAAGAAAGCACTACAATCAGTAGTGATGTTAAATAAATGAACAATGATCATAATCTGAATGTGCAATGTATTTAAACTTTTATGCCACATTTGATGTGAGTAATTTCGTCAAAGAGAGTCCTCCTTAAAAAGCTAGCAATTTCTTAGCCAGTCATTAAATTCCCTGAATTTTGTGGATCCCCAAGACACATTACCACATTGACAAGGGCTGCCAGTGGTCTGCATTCTCAGCCAGATGAATGCCCTACCATCCTACTCATGAATTCTGTAAGATCCATTTTAGTAATATTCTCCCACCTATTTCTACTTCTTCCAAGTGGTTCCATCTGTCAGGTTTCCCCCACCAAAACACTGTATGCATTTCTGTCCTCTTCCTTGCATGCCCATTCATCCAGAGACAAACTGAGGATAACATTAAAATGGATTTTGTGCATGGGTGTCGAATGGATTCAACTGGTTCAGAAAGAGATCAAGTGGTGAGCTTTTGAAAACACAAGAAAATCCTTGACATGCTTAAAAATGGCTGTAATTAATGACTCCCAAGCTTTACAAGAACAACTCCACACCATGGATTTAAGTTGGCCAGTTTGAAATTATTTTAGGTGAATAACTTATATTTTTTGCTGCATTAGGTTATGTCATACAAGTGAGTAACACCAATGAATGATGCTGGATGACAGGAAACATTTGTGGCTGTGGGGGTCAGTATTCTTGTTTGTGGGAGTGTACTCTTCTCCCATGCTGCACTTTGAGTATCACAACTACACCGGCCTCAGCCAGTATCTGCATGATGTGGCTACAGCATATCCAAACATAACAAGTCTATACTCGATAGGCGAAACACTGCGCGGTAAGTATCTACAGTACAAAATTCACTTTAAGAAATGCTGCACAGCAGCAAGAAATGGTACGGAAAATTATAAAACAATCTATCGTGTTCATAGCACAGTAAATGTTAATTGCTATGTGCGATGTTTTACCACACAGGAGATGTGAATGACATATTGAAGGTTAAAATATGAGATTCAGTGAACTTTATAATAAAGATGCTGTAATCACACAATGATTTTCAACCCATGAACTTTGACATGTATTGTGACAATTTGCTCTTGAACACATGTCCACACATTTACCAAGACTAATAATATAACAATGTTGAGATCTTTTTCAGTATTATTTTTTCACTGGCCTGTACTGCTGCTGTTTCTCTGTCAAATTACTGCTGCATCAATATTTTTTATATTTACATTTGTTACATACTGCATTACTAATGATAGCCATTTTTAAGCATGTTCACATCCTGCAGTGCACCCATTAAAATCACTCTCTCCTTGCATATACCTATTTGTATGCATGTAACAATTTCAGAAATGATAAACAGTTGCATGACATTTTATAGTATAGAATTTTACAAAAAAAGTCAAGCCATGTCAATTCTCTAATGGCCATTTTGCATGAAATCCCACGTTTCTGCATGCATGATTAATCACTTCCCTGCCATGTGCATATGCAGTCATAGACTTGCTCTGCATATGTGAATACCCACACAGGTTGGTGGCACGTATTCAGTTCCTACGACACTTGAATGTAATGATGTTGCAAAGGTAAGGGTAAACCATAAACAAAAATCTGGACCATCAGATCTGTATAAAATGAAAATATGTGTTACACTATGCACACATAACCTAACCTGCTAATTGCAATTCGGCAGACCCTTGCCATTTATTGAGTATTAGTTCTAGGAAAATCTTGCGAATGTTAAAACAACAATGTGCCAAGTTAAGCCTGTATGGGTAAAATCAGGTTAGCAGAACAAAAGACACATAAACATAACAGGTAAGTTAATAATTAACAAACATAAAAACATTTATGCTGGGGTTTACTGGAATGACATTGTGCTTCTGCTTGGACGTTGTCTGAGTGACTGAATGATACAGTGTGCATTTATGTGTGTGTGTGTGGCAGAAGAAGAGACTGGAGACTTAGGGAAAAAAAGAAGTGATCTGCAATTCTTTGCCTTCTTCTGCATGTCCTTATGCACCTCCACACATGGTACCATGCAAGTGTCTTGGTAGAAGGGGAAGAGATCCTCCCCAACCAAAAAAAGTGCTATACGTAGAATATTCATACATACTTTACATATTTTCTGTGGATGGCTGTACTGTAGTGTAACTATTGCAAAACAATGTGCCAGCAAGATGTCACTTGTTATCATACACAGGAGATAAACCAATTCTAGATACTCAAAGAATGAGGAACGTTTACTGCTGTGTAGTGAAATAAATATGTATGGACATTGAGATTTTGATAAACAGATGTTTTATGATTGATTCTGTGTGTGTGTGTGTGTGCATGCACATGTATATAATGACAGTAATTTGCTGAGACTGAATCCCTTGGTACTGCAGCCTCATCTGGCCCTATTGTGCTGGCCCCCAGGGAGTGAAGACTGGCAGGATAAAACAGAAGTACTTCAAGACAAAACTACAACATGGCCACTTTGCCTACCACAAATCCCATACACAGTGACCTGGCATTGAAAAGTTAGTCTCTGCAATGATGTTGGTTGCTTAGGCACTACAGTTACCATTACTGTTCTCTTTCAGAACGTAAACTATGGGTTTTAGAGATAAGCACTGCATCAAAATCAAGCCTTGGCATCCCCAGTGTAAAACTCATTGCCAACATCCATGGAAATGAAGCAGCAGGAAGAGAAATTCTCCTTCATCTCATTCAGGTACTATCACTTTTTTACACATTCTTTAAAAATGACGATTATAAGGAGAATGTATGTTGTGGAGCTCATATTTGACTGTCCAAATATTAGTTACTAAGAGGCAGTTAAACACAACTGTTTATTAAACATTCACTTTGTTTCTGTATATATAGCAAACATTTTGGCTTGAATATAGGCCTACTGCATCTTCAGGCTGCAATGACAAATATCCACAAAGGAAAAATGTGCAACAGCCATGACATCATTAAAATGGGGAAGTAAGCATCTATACAGACACTCGTCTCTGCAGTGTGAATACGGATCAGTATAATCAAGCCAAAACCTGTAGCTGTATACATAGAAACAAGTGATTTTTTTTAATGTGTAGTTCTGTTTGCCTTTCAATACCTACATATTTGTCCCAGAACATAACGTGGTATCCCATATTAAGATATGTCTGTCCAGTCGCATGTTTCAACTGGACTTTGATTAAATCTGCTATGAGTACTACATCAATGGAAGTCATTCCAACATTACACTTTTTTAATTTTGCACAATTGGTAATAACACAACAGCTGCACAGACCTGTGCACCGAGAGGCACACTAACATCACTTACATAGCCTGGTAACCATAAGGACTACAGTGAACAATGATCTGCAATCTGTGTTGAACAGCATTAATGTCTTCATTAAAGCTATTCAGAACAGGTGTAAGCATTCACAGTATGAAGCTGCAAACAGTATGTGACACTTACTAAATCCGGTACAGACACTAGGTTAGCTATCTCACTGCTAGCGTGAGTAGCATCCATGGTACAAGGGATGCAGATGCACATACTGGTCTGGAAAATTTTCCTATAATAAAGGTAAACTTGTCCCTTCACATGCCACAAAGTTATGTAGGGAGGGGTGGAGGTAGAGCTCCACTCATCCTCAACCTCAGCACTGAGGGGTGAGTAGTCAGTTTCACCACCAGGGGAAAGAGTGCCCTGTACCCATTGACAAGGGAGATGGGTGGGTCCCAGAGCCAGTCTGGACATTTTTGGAGAAAAGATAAATCCCTTGGTCCTGCCAGAATTCAAGAGCTGGATCATTCAGCCTGCAGCCTAGTCACTAACCTGAACTGCCTGTGCTACTTTGGATCCTTACTTTCCTGTGTGGTTCTGTAATCAGGGAAGTTCTCTCTTTCATGCATGTGCACACACACACACACACATACACAATATCACACAATCACACACGTACATAAATTATCTTCTGGGGTCATCCTCCATAGTGAGTGACGACAACAAAAATATAACTTGGCCTCACACAATGGAATAAACAGTTCACAGTTAAAACACATCTTTATGTGAAACAGTGATCAAAATCTGTTTACCTCCTGACAAAAGTTACACTGAACCCCCTCACTCTTGCTGCTGTGAAACTAACATTTTTTAGGACTTTTGGGGTAGCACAGCTGGACTACCAGAACATGATGGATTTCAGTGCACTTCAGAATACACATTTGTCTACCTGGTTCTAAACCGACTGTGTTGGTCATATAAAAAATATGACAACTTGCAGAACACAAATACCTGAGTTGTCACTCTTTCTACACCTAACTGTATGTAACACTGCATACCGCACAGCCCATATTCTTTGTGCTTATTCTGACTTGGGTCATGTCTGCAGTTCTTTGTGACCAAATACAGTGAAGATGAAACTGTTCAGTGGCTACTGGACAACACGAGGATACACATACTGCCCAGTCTTAATCCAGATGGCTTTGAGATTTCTGTAGAAGGCAGATGTGAAATAGGATCTGGCAGGTTGGTATTTATCTCCATTATTTTCCCATTTTCTGCAATATATGAGAATATTCTGATATACAAAATCTTAACAAACAGGGGAATGGAGATGATCACACACTGACAAACTTCACAGCTGGCATCTTCACCCAAAACTATTTAGACTGTGTCTGAAGTTTACAGGGGCTTGGTACATATCATGAAAGGGAGAAACATTGAGTACAAACAAAATTATAGACCCTCTAGGTAAATGTTGTGACAGTACCTTAACTCTAACCACAAATGCTTCTTCACATTCTGTCCAATTTATAAATCATCACACTGTCATCAAATAATTCAATGTCATAAAACCTGAGTAAATATACAACAATTAACATATTGTCTTAATGATGAGAATCAAAATGGAACCTAGAGAAATTGGTTGACAAATAAGTCCGACAGCTAAGGATTAAAGTCTGTTGGTGGTATTGATCAGCACCGTTAGGACAAGCTGAGTGAGGTGCTTGCCTCAGACATACAAAGCTGAAGAATGAACAAAAAATATATCAAATATGTGTCTATTATCCCAAGCAACATCCCATGACTAAAATATTATTATTGTTTCTCACTATTTCCACATTTACCTTCCGACTGAAATAACTACTGTAAAAGTAAAGGGGATGCAATTTTACGTTTTTGCTTCAGGCACAAAATTAGCTAGTTCAAGCTCTCTTAACGATATAGGCAGCCAGTATTTCAGATTTAGTCACACTTTTCTAATGAGAGAACTGTTTAAAATATGAATTGACAACAGCTCATTTTCATTTCAGCAACACTGCCTCTAATTCCAAGGAGATTCAGATGGGCTGTTACTTATTTAATTTTATAAAAATGACGACATGTTATTTGCATACCAATCCCAACTGTGGCTCCTAACCAGTTTTTAAGACAATGTCTCTAAATTAATATATTATATTTGATAAATTAACATATACCTGGGTGAATGCAAAGTGGTATGCTGAAGAATATGCTTCAGGGAACAGATAAATTTCTTGTCCCTTGGGGGATCCAAATCGCAGTTCCTCAGATGTCCAGACTCTAGCCTGGCCTCTGTAATGACTGTACTACCCCGACTCCATATTCTGCTACTCAAAATAAATTAAATTACATTCTATCAGCTCAGAACATTAGTTATGAGTGTTCTTATATGTTTGGGAATTTTAACACAATAACATATAGCAGTAATTGGGAGAAAAGAATTCTTCAGCAATTAAACTCACCATTGATTTACATACGGATAAATGAAGAATCCATGTCTTACATCTTACATGCTTGTAAAATTTAGTTTAATCTGCCGACATATAGGGAAAATGCTCGTGCTGTGGACCTGAATCGGAGCTTTCCAGACTACTTCCAAGACAATACGAAACCACGGCAACGTGAGACACATGCTATACAAGGCTGGTTAACCAATAATACCTTTGTGCTATCAGCCAGCCTACATGGAGGAGCGCTTGTTGCTAATTACCCATACGACAATGTTAAGGAGAACAGTAAGTTTCATTGGTACCATAATTTCTGTAAGGAATGCAAGAAACAGACAACAGAGTCCAGTGAGACACTTTTACTTTTCACTCTGGGTTCAATAATACTAGCAAGTCTATCAAGTTTAATTTCTGTAATTTATTTACCTGAAATATAATAAAATACCATTTGATACATGCTGGATTTCCATCATATTCCATTCACAGCCTGGGACGCAGCCTACCGTCTCCTAAATATGTCCGAGTTGAGCAACAAGACGTCTCCTTGGAGTCACCTCTCTCCTGGTTTGAATAAATCACATTATATATGTGTCTGATGTGTGATATCCTTGGATGGTGATGGTTCTGGACAACCTATCTACCCACACTGTAATAATTTCAAGATATGAAGAAGGGATATAATTATTTTGTATTCTTGCTTCTGTTGCCCAGTGCTGTGCTGCAAACACTTATCTCAAAGACTAAGAATGCCCAAGAATGTCTGTACCTAATGGAAGTTGTCCCACACTCTTAGTCAGATCATAAATTTTGGTAGTATTACAATGAAGGCTAGCATATTCAGTGATATTTTTCTTACTAAAACTAAACATGGGCTGCCCTGGGATTGAGCCTGGAACCCCATGGTAGAAATCAGTGCCTTATTACATAAAACCCGTCACAGTATGACTGGTAAAACTATAAACCACCCACGAATGACTTACACGTATAAATGTCTATAACCATCACACTTCTTCTATGTATTAGAAATTAGTTTTTTCCAAGTACAACTTTATATGTGACAGAAGACTAATCCCACAACGTGTACTTCCAATCACTCAAACACATCACTCTATAAAGTAAAATGCATTTCATTCCAAAAATGCTGAAGACTTGGAGGAACAGTCACATTTTTGTCATCACTGCTTCCTGCAAGTTCCTCTGATCTGCACCTAACCTGGTATTTCTCTTACCAGGTTATCTAAATAATGTTGAAGAACGTACTCTGATACAGTGATTTCACACCTGTGCTATTTTCCAATGACTGATACGTCTGTATAACACTCTTCAACGTAAATACACAAAGCAGTCTGCAAAAATACCTACTGCTATCACTTGTATGTTGTGTTAAAAATCATTACTTACTTACTCCATGGTGCAGAGTCCTTCTTGAGAAGCTAACTGGTTTGCAGCTAGTCAAGAAATTCCCCGCATTTCACAGAACCTGAAGGTTCATTACCGCACTCACAAGCGTCCGCCACCTATCTCTATCCTGGCCCCGCCCAATCCAGTCCATATACCCAGATCCCACCTCCTGGAGATCCATCCTAATATTATCCACCCATCTACGCCTAGGCCTCCCCAGTGGTCTCTTTCCCTCCGGTTTCCCCACCAAGACCCTATACACCCCCCTCTCCTAACCCATACGTGCCACATGCCCAGCCCATCTCATTCTTCTCAATTTTATCACCCGCACAATATTGGGTGAGGAGTACAAATCATTTAGTTCTTTGTTATGCAATCTCCTCCATTCCGTTACCTCGTCCCTCCTAGGTCCAAATATTCTCCTCAACACCATGTTCTCAAACACCCTCAGCTTCCTTTCCTCCCGCAATGTCAGCGACCAAGCTTCACACCCATACAAGACAACACACAAAATTATAGTTCTATATGTCTTGATCTTTAAATTTTTGGATAGCAACCTGGAAGACAAAAGGTTCTGCACCGAATGATAGCAAGCATTTCCTGTCCTCAATCTGCTCTTAATTTCTTCCGCAATACAATTTTGATTTGTTAAAGTTGCTCCCAAATATTTAAACTCTTCCACCCTCTCGAAGGTACTATTATCAATCCTCACACTCTGAATTCGTCCTGCATTCTGATCTCGAGACATGACCATGTACT
>Ga0131853_10027270_pt1 | contig 10259 bp, 8 predicted proteins | sample TergutLab28metaG_FD_92764 | JGI IMG/M metagenome (GOLD analysis project Ga0131853, IMG submission 92764) | Labiotermes labralis P1 segment gut microbial communities from Petit-Saut dam, French Guiana - Lab288 P1 (version 2) (version 2) | ecosystem: Host-associated > Arthropoda: Insects >... | reverse complement strand
AGAAATTGGGTCTTGTGATATGGTATTTGTGAAATTTTTAGAGAATCCGCTTGTTCAATGTTTTTCAACAACTTTGATTTTTCCTCTAAAGATGTCTGTTGTCGGCGTTCAAGGTTCTTTCGCCGTTGTTGCATACGCCGCGATTTTTCGCCGTTGTAAGCCATTGTATCCATGCTTACATGACCTTTTTTACGAGCCGCAGCCGCACCTTTGCCCATTTTGGTTGATTCAACTTTGTCGGCCCAATCCAAACTCTGTTTTGCGGCTTTTTTTAATCGCTTAATCTCCTTTTTTAATTTCTCGTTTTCCGCCAGTTCAAAATTGTCTTGTCGCTGCTTATTGACTATCCATGTTGAAAAATTCCCACGCTGAACCTCGATGTTAGCCCTATTTATAGACAGTATGTGGTTTACGCAACCATCAAGAAAAGCCCTGTCGTGAGATACCAAAATAAAGCCGGATTTGCCGTTAAGATAACGGCTGACAACTTCGCGCCCGGCTATATCAAGGTGGTTGGTCGGCTCATCAATTAACAAAAAGTTGTTATCGTTTAAAAAAAGTGCGGCAAGTAACACTTTGGTTTGCTCCCCGTTTGATAAGGTTTCAAAAGGGCGACTCAACACATTTTCGGGAACGTCTACGAGTGATAATTCTTTGATAAGTTCCCATTCTTGATGTGACGGAGAAATTTCTTGAATAATCTTTTCTGTGATTTGGGTTTTATCGGCCACAGTATGCGGAAAACATTGAAAATTCACGCTTGAAGATATTTTTCCGCTGTATTCGTATTTGTCAAGAAGTAGGTTCAAAAACGTGGTTTTGCCCCTTCCGTTTCGACCTGTAAAGCCCAGCTTCCAATCGGTGTCTATCTGAAAGCTGACATTTTCAAAAATATTATCGTAACTTCCCTCATAAGCAAAGGTTAGATTTGAAATGTTAATTAGTGACATAGTTCTGTCCTCCTCGAAAATATTTGTGAGCCGCAAGAAAGTTAATTCTTGCGGCTCACAAATAAATCAAGGAAAACTCAAAAAAGCAGTCCGAGATTATAGTTACGTGAACTGAAAAGCGTCCAAAGAAAATCACAAATTTTATTGGACGGTTTTTGGTTCATGTAACTATGTATAAGGTGAGGAAGGAAGAATTAGCAACTTTCTTGCATATGCATGACAAAACAAGCGGTACTTCGCTCGTGATTTATTATCATGCCAAAAAATTAGCAAAAAATGTTACACATCTTCTCAACTTCAGTCTATTTATGCTTTATTTACAAGTCGAGTATATCATAGCATAAACAGCAATGCAAATATTTTTCCGTTTTGATTTTCCGAGGTGAAATCAGGGTTGCCAACGCAGCAAGAACAACAGCGGGCACACCACCGACTACATCCCTCTCAAATACTCCTCATGACCAATCTCGCTAAGCCGCTGCGCCTTGCCCTCGACCATTTCCTCAAGTGACTTCATATACCCTTCAACCTTCTCATAAACCACAGGGTCGGCTACGCCAAGAATCTTTGCGGCCAGTATCCCCGCGTTTTTGGCACCGTTTACGGCCATGGTGGCGACGGGTATGCCGGGCGGCATTGCAACGATTGACAAAAGCGAGTCCAGCCCTGATAAATGCGCGGACTTTATAGGTACACCAATGACCGGCAGCGGAGTCAAAGACGCGACCATACCGGGCAAATGCGCAGCTCCCCCTGCACCCGCGACTATTGCTGCAACGCCGTTTTTCTTTGCATCTCGTGCGAATTTGAACATCTTATCGGGCGTTCGGTGCGCGGATACGATGTCAACTATATATTTGATGCCAAGCTCGTCCAAGAACTCGGCGCAGTCTTTCATGACGGGCAAATCCGAGTCGCTTCCCATGATGATCGCAATTTTTTTCATAAGTCACCTCTTAAAATTAATGTTTTTTCTCCAATGTAAAAGCGTGCATTTTGCAGCTCGGCAAGTTAATGAATGAATAGAAATGAAGAGCCGCCTCACTAGGATTTTTCGAGGTTTCTTTAAAGTTTTCAAGGTCTTCTGCTGTCTCGAATCTTAACATATCGGCCCAAGTTTCTCCGTCTCTGAATTGCTCCCATGAAATATAGCCTTTTTGCTTGGAGACAGATTCGTTATTCAGCGTTTCAGTTGCAAGCAAGAAGTCGGGAATGGACGCGCTCTTTTTGAGCTTATATGCGACATAGTAAATTGCGTTTGGCATGCAAAATGCTCCTTTCGAGGTTGTTTTTTATAGTATAACATATTTGACGCATTTTTGCTCGTCATTAAAAAAATAAATGTATTTTCAAGTGTTGCTCATATACTCTATGAAAAGTGAAAAAGATGTTGTTATCCGCCAAAATCTATGATACACTTGCAAAGAACGTGTCCGGAAAGGGCATGTTTTGACGAGAAATTAGGAAAGGTGGTTTAAAAATGTTGGTAAAGAAACCTGAGCAATTTTATTCTAATTGATCGGGATTAAGCAGAAGCCGGGCGCTTCTACGTAATCAAGCTTTACGCATTTGATTAACCACACTCTTATACAGCTTGTATGTTCAAGATGCTTGGAGCGGGTTTAATTATTTGCGTTAGCTTTGATGCTCGTAAATGGTTGCAGCCAGCCGATAGGCATCTTTTTTGATGCCCGAAAACAAAGGAGGAATCAAAAATGAACAAAGAAATCAGCATTTGTAAAATCAAAGCAGATGCACAAGAAGTCTACAGAAACGGCGACATTCTATGCTCGGAGGCAGTAGTATATGCCATTAGGCAAAACATAGCACCTGAGATGCCAAAGTCATTGATTAGCGCGGCGTCAGGTTTTCCCAGAGGCGTGGGCGGTGCTAGATGTATGTGCGGCGCGGTAACAGGTGGAGTTATATGTTTGGGATACTTTTTTGGCAGGACTTTTCCAACGACTATTACAGACCCTGAAAGCCAAAAGACGATAGTACTCGCTTATGAACTGCAAGATAGCTTCAAGAAAAATCATAAGATTTTATGTTGCCATGTCCATTTAAAAAACAATGACATAGAAAAGGGCGAACATATCGAGCAGTGTATACAATTTACCGGCGAGATGGCGGAAGCGACAGCGAGGATCATAGCCAGAGAGCTTAATTTGAAAATAGTTGAACAGGGGGGCGCAGAAGATGAAGAGAGAAATCAGTATCAGACAAGTGCAATATGATGCGGAAGAAGTTTTTCGTATAGGTGGGTTTTATTGCTCCGAGGCAATTGTGTCGTCTATCAGGAAAAATATTGATCCGAGTATGCCACAGGAATTAATCGCGTCCGCTTCGGGATTTCCTATTGGTGTCGGCCGCTCTCAATGCATGTGCGGGGCGATATCGGGCGCGGTTATCGCTCTCGGATACTTCTTTGGAAGAAGCGAGCCGGGCATGGGTCAGACAAACGATAAATGTATGGAGCTTGCGTATGAGCTTCAGGAGAGCTTTAGGGACAACCATCAAGGAACTTTATGCTGCCACATACATATAAAGGGTATGGATTTAGGAAGCGGCGAGCATAAAAAGCAATGCGTGGCATTCACGGGTGAAATGGCGCGAAAGACGGCCGAGCTTATAGCCAGAGAGCTTAAACTAAAGGTTCTCTATGACGATGTGGAGGTGCGGTAGATGAAGTTTATAAAAACTATACCTATGGCGACTTGCGGGCTCTCGCTTGCGTTTGCCGCTCTTGGGAACTTGCTTCTCCCATTGCCGAATGGTGCTGCCATACGCTATATATGCGGTCTAATGTCGCTCGTCATACTGACTATATTCGCGCTTAAATTGTTTATGGATAAAGGCCATGCAAAAGAAGAGCTAAAGACGCCTGTTCCTTTCAGCGTTCTGCCGACAGCGACCATGGCGATAATGCTTTTGAGTACTTATATCAGGCCGCATATTCCTGAGATTGCGCTGGTAATATGGTATGCGGCTGTTATAACTCATGTATGCATAATGCTGATGTTTTTCAAAAGGTTTTTGCCAGAGTTTAAACTTGCTACGGTATTTCCAAGCTGGCTTATAGTCGGCGTCGGCATAGTTGCGACGAGCGTGACAGCTCCGGCTATGGGCGCAGTATTTATCGGGCAAATTGCTTTTTGGACGGGGTTTGTGCTATACTTTGCGGTACTACCTTTAGTAGTGCTTAGGATGAATAAATTGAAAACTTTTCCTGAACCTGCTCGTAAGACAATTGCAATATTTACAGCACCTATGAGCCTGTTGATAGTGGGTTATTTCAACTCCTTTGTATCGCAAGGTGTAGTTAATCCGACACTTATATACATTATGCTCGTGGTTGCGGCAGCGAGTTATATATATGTGTCGTATATGATGCTTTCACTACTTAAAATTAAGTTTTATCCAACGTATTCAGCATTTACTTTCCCATATGTAATAAGTGCTATGGCATTTAGGCTAGGTGTGAACTTTTTGGCTAATCGTTATGGATTTTATCATCTCACCACGATTGCGAATTTGACTATGTGGATAGCTGTCGCGGTTGTTTTATTTGTTTTTGTGCATTATATCAAGTATTTTAGATTTTGGCTTAAATTTTAGTAACGAAAAGACGACTTGATGAGTGCGCATAAAAGCCTCTCGGAAATGGCATAGCCGTTTTGGGAGGCTTTTAATGGTGCTCATGTTGACAAAGCATAATGTTTATGGCATGCTAGACTTGGAAATATTATATAGAAATTGTTGCGGATTGTTAATAAAGGTATTTTCTACGAGAATGGAGATGAGCATGAAGAAGTTAATAAGCCTGTTGCTGATTTGCTGCGTCTTGTTTGTTCAGATGTCGATGCAAACATATGTGTATGCCAATGAAAACGAATGCATTATATCCGAAGCGGAAAAAGCCGCAGATTATGAAGGCGCCGGGCAGAATATGGAAGAGCCCGGAACGGATGAATATGAAGAAGCAAAAGCAATCGAGAGCGAAGAAAAGGAAGTTACATTTTCTGATACAGCGAATGAGGTTTCTCCAATTGAGGGGCAATTTATAGCCGTAATTCCGTTTGCCGGGATTATAGAATCGGGTACAGTTGGCGCAAGTGGTGCAAGTTGGACCTTGTATGATGATGGTACGCTGGTTGTGTACGGAGGCACAATACAATGGAATGGTGAGCATAGTCCGTGGGCTGAAATCTGCACCATTGCTTCTCCGATTACGAATATTATCTTTACTGAACCGATTACTGCGGGAACACATTTGAGAGGATTATTTGCCAATTTAACAAGGGTAGAAACAATAGAAGGCCTATACAATTTTGATACGAGCAACGTGGTGAGTATGGCGAGCATGTTTGCGGGCGCAAGCAGTCTAACGAGCCTTTATATATCCGGATGGGATAGTGGAAACCTGACAAATATGAGTCAAATGTTTTATAGTGCGAGTAATTTGGTGAGTATTGAGGGCATATCCGATTGGGATACAAGTAATGTAACAACTATGCACAGAATGTTTGATAATGCAAGCAGCCTTGAGAGCCTTGATCTATCAGGTTGGAACACTGAGAACGTAATGTTTATGGGTTGGATGTTTTATCGTGCAGGCAGTTTGGAAAGTGTTGGAGATTTGTCCGGTTGGGATACGGGAAATGTAACAAACATGCGTAATATGTTTGCGAGCACAAGCAGTTTGGTAAGCCTTGACTTGTCCAATTGGAATGTCATAAACGTGACAAATATGTATAGAATGTTCTACTCTGCAAGCAGCCTTTCAGAGTTGAATGTGTCAGGGTGGAACACAGATAATGTAACGAACATGGCGCGTATGTTTAATGGTGCAAGCAGCTTAGTCAGTCTTGATTTGTCTAGTTGGAACACAGGAAGCGTAGCCCTTATGCAGCGAATGTTTTCCGGCACAAGTAGTTTGGCGGAATTAAATATGTCCGGTTGGGACACAGGTGCTGTGATAGACATGTCCAGTATGTTTCTAGGTGCAAGCAGTTTAACGAACCTTGATCTGTCCGATTGGGATACAGGAAATGTAGAGTTTATGGGGCACATGTTCTCCGGTGCAAACAGTCTTGAAAGTGTTGGCGATTTATCCGGTTGGAGCGTTGGTAATGTGACGACTATGCGTAATATGTTTGAGGATGCAAGCAGCTTAGAGAGCCTTGATATGTCAAGTTGGGATGTAGGCAGCGTGAGAGACATGCAGCAGATGTTTAACAGCGCAAGCAATCTTCAAAGCGTTGGAGATTTGTCCGACTGGGATACTGGCAATGTGACAACCATGCACAGGATGTTTGAAGGTGCGAGCAGCCTAGAGAGCCTTGACCTGTCAGGTTGGAATACCGAAAATGTAACGCATATGAGTCGAATGTTTGAGAATATGAGTAGCCTCGAAATGCTGAATTTGTCAGGCTGGAGTACTAGTAGTCTTACGAGTATGCTAAACATGTTTTCCGGAGCAGTAGCTATTTGTGAGCTTACATTAGGGGAAGAGTTTAGTTTCGTAGGCAGCCCTGCTTTGCCTGCAATTCCTGTAGATGCAAGATATACAGGTTTTTGGCAAAACGTAGGCACAGGAACGGTAAATGCGCCAATGGGAGAGCACGTGTTAACATCTGCCCAATTAATGGCTACTTTTGACGGTTTTACTATGGCAGATACATGGGTTTGGCAACGTGCCTTCGGTATTTTACTGAATGAAGACCATGTGTTCCCGAGTGCGGTGGAAGGTTATGGGGCGCAAGCTCCGTTTACGGCGACTGTTATTAATATTGGCGTTAATCCAACAGGTAACCTTACAATCTCACTATCCGGAGCAAATCCGGGGAGCTTTACTCTCAGTACAAATATGATTAATGATATTATAGCGGCAGGAGATGCTGCAAACTTTACTGTAGTGCCCAATATAGGTCTTGCGGTGGGAACCCATACGGCTATAATAACGGTATCTGATTCAACTGGTAACATTTCGGAATCGTTCACGGTGAGCTTTACCGTGAATAGCAATAACAACAATAACAGCAACAATAACAACAATAACAATAACAATAACAACAATAACAACAATAACGACAACACAGAAGACAGCTCTGGCTCGGATTCGGATGGGTATTTTGGCGGCGGAACGGGAACTGTTGCAGCTCGGCCGGAAACCCCAACTATATCTATTGCGGATATGTCTTTTATCGAAGATCATATAGCCTATATCACGGGCTTCCCGGATGATACGTTTAGGCCATCGCAAGCAATTACAAGAGCAGAAATCGCAATGATTTTGTTCCGCTTACTTGACAGTGAAACAAAATATCTGCCGCAAACAAACCATTTCAATGATGTTCAAGTCGAGAGCTGGTACGCGCACGCAGTTAATTGTTTGGCCATGAATAATATACTGCTCGGATATCATGACGCCACATTCCGTCCGAACGATAGTATGAGCAGAGCGGAGCTGGCGGCAGTAATGTCGAGATTTTTTGAGCTTGAACAAAGCGACGTGATAGCTTTTTATGATGTTGATTCTAATCACTGGGCATTCGAATATATTATGAATGCCAAAGGGCGAGGCTGGATATCCGGCTATGAAGACGGAACTTTTAGACCGGATAATGCGATTACCAGAGCGGAGGCTGTGACGCTGATTAATAGCGTGCTAGACAGAACGCCTAATCCTGCGACAATAAGACAGCTTTTGATGGGAATAGTAGTATTTGCAGATATCACCAGCGAGCATTGGGCGTTCTATCAGGTCATGGAAGCGTCTATCGAACACGAATTCCACTTTGACACAAATGGCCTGGAAATTTGGACGCATATCATATCATTACCACCACATGAAGCGCGTTAATCGTAACTAACATAAAGCCCAAGATGTTTGCGAAACTGCAAACCTTGGGCTTTTTTATATGCCTTTAATCATTGTAGCCAAATTATAGTCGTATAAGCTGAAAACCGTCCTATTCTTGCATGTATTTTAGTCCTGATACTTCGTCATGAAAACCCTTTCATAACTTAGGCTATGAAAGGGTTTCCACTCCTCGTCTCAGAACAAAACTCATGCCCACACTACCAAAAGCATTGGTATGTTTTCCAAGTTAAACGACTAGACATTATTGCACATACCCAATCAAGGTGTTGTGATCGGTTGCCATTAACAGTATGTGCGGAAAAATAAATTACAAAAAGCTTGACACATGAGTGCGAACTATGTTATGTTTTGAATCGAATTAAATATTGCGAAATGTGGTTCGCACTGCTTAGTTTTTTAAGCGGAGCGATAATAGGGAATCAGGTTAGAATCCTGAGCAGTCCTGCTACCGTATTGACGATAACATCATCGTCTAAGCCGGAAAATCTGCCTCATTTTATGTTCATTGCGACTCCACAGAGAATGGGGAAGTATGGTTTGGTTTGGCTTATGGCTATTATCCTGATTTGTGGCGTGGACTTCGCATATAAATTGGGTTTTTTTATTGCAAGGAGCGTAAAGGATGAAAATTTTTATATCGGGTGGCTGTAAAAACGGCAAATCGACTTTTGCACAAAATATTGCGAGTGCTTGGGGAGAGCCACGTTATTATATCGCCACGATGGACGCGGTGGACGATGAAGATATAGAGCGAATCGAAAGACATAGGCAAGAACGCGTAGGGCTTGGATTTATCACAATTGAGCAGCCTGATCGAATTGAAGAAATTTTGGAGAAGTGCGACGTTCAAGGATCATTTTTACTGGACAGCTTAACAGCTATATTAGCGAATGAGATGTTTGCTAAGTCGAATCGAGTCGATTACAACGCGCACCTACGAATCGCCGATGGGCTTACAAAAGTCTTGGATCAAGTTCAAAATATCGTGATTGTTTCAGACTTTATTTATAGCGACGCGGCGATTTACGACCCTTTGACGCAACACTATAGGAAATCACTTGCATACCTTGACCGAGTTGCGGCACAGCATTGCGATGTCGTGCTGGAAGCGGCTTTTACGCAGATTATCGTGCATAAAACTTGCTAGTTTTCCGCCACTCGTTGTCAGAGCCTCCTAGCAGATATTTCCGAATATGCGCGTCGTTGGGCCCCTCCTCGATTGGCGATAAACTAGCTGCATTTTCTGCTTAAATTTTAAAGCGCATTGACTATAATGAAAAATTAAACGAGGTGCTCCATGAACTTTATTAAAGGGTTCTACATGTCCTTGGGCATGTTTACGGCGATTCCGTTGCCGTTTTATATATGGGATGAGAAGCTGACGAAGGAAACCATTTCGACACTTCCTGTCGTTGGGGCGATTATCGGGCTTTTGTGGTGGGGCGTCGGGCTAATTGTTATCCACTTGAACATACCGGTAGTCATGGGCGCGGCGATACTTACGGTTGCGCCGTTTCTAATCGCGGGTTTCATCCATTTGGACGGATACATGGACACAAGTGACGCGCTAATGTCGCGGCGCGAGCTTTCGGAGCGGCTGCGGATACTGAAAGACCCACTGGTAGGCGCGTTCGCGGTCGTGATGCTTGCAATATTGTTTTTGCTTCAGTTTGCGGCGGTTTATACGTTGGCGGACGGTGGCAGATATTTGGTTCTTCTTGTTACAATTTGTGTGCTTTCGCGGTGCGCATCAGCCCTGTCGGTCTTTTGGCTTAATCACATGCAAGGCAGTAACTATGCGGCTTTGATGAAGCAAGGTGTAGGGTTTGGATGCAAGACATTTGTGATTATAACGGCACTTATGGCGGTGTTGCTGGCAGTTTTAATGGCTGACGTGGTCGGGATTTTGGTATCTTTCGCGGTTATAGTTGGCTATGCGCTCGCCATGCGCGTCGTGTACAAAAGTTTTGAGGGCGTGTCGGGCGATTTGCTCGGCTATTCAATGGTTATCAGTGAGCTTTGCGGGCTTGTCGTGCTGGCTCTTTTGCAGGGGGTGCAGATATGATTTTGGTTATTGGCGGAGCGTATCAAGGCAAGCTTGAGTATGCAAAGAAACGGCTTAACGCAAGTGATTCGGATGTGTTTTTGTGCAAGGATGGTGAGGTATCGTTACCGGGAGGCAAGGCGATTATCGACGAAATCGACAAATGGATATTAGCGCTTTTGCGCGAAGGTATTGATGTAAAAAAAGAGGTGAAGCATCTTGTCGAAAAAAATCGAAACACAATTATAATCTGCAACGACATCTCCTGCGGCGTAGTCCCAATCGAGCCGCTCATGCGCAAGTGGCGCGAGGAAGTTGGGAGGACGCTCGCGGTTCTAGCGGACGAGTCAGACGAGGTCGTGAGGCTCTATTGCGGCTT
>Ga0131853_10027269_pt1 | contig 10259 bp, 9 predicted proteins | sample TergutLab28metaG_FD_92764 | JGI IMG/M metagenome (GOLD analysis project Ga0131853, IMG submission 92764) | Labiotermes labralis P1 segment gut microbial communities from Petit-Saut dam, French Guiana - Lab288 P1 (version 2) (version 2) | ecosystem: Host-associated > Arthropoda: Insects >... | reverse complement strand
CCCTAGCAGCACAGCTAGCTAGCCTCATGCCTGGGAAAGTTAATGAAGTTTAATTAATGTTTTAATTTCAAATTAAGCAAATGTATTGTTGTCTTCTGTTAATATATATGCGGTGTGATTGATTGTAATGAATGGAAGACGGAGAAACACCACGAATGCGCAAATATGGGGAAAGAAATATGACTCGAATTATAATGGCAACTGTATCGCACATCACTGCCTGAGCGGGACGTACGAAATATCATGCCGATGGATTTTTGTTCAACTGAGTATACAAATTGTCCACATCTAATACTTTTAAATTTTTTGGTTGATATTCTTTAGTTAGATTCTTGGTAGATTTGTAAAATTTACTATATTCCTTCACAGTATTTTGCCATATTTCCTCCATTTTTCAACTCATCATGTGTCTTTTTTCTTTCTAAATGTTCTGTCTGCTTCTTTCCTTTTTTCATCATACTCTTCTTTATTTATTCTTGTATATATATTTATCATTGTTTGTTCTGCAACATTCTTCCTTTTTTATCGTTTCCCTACATTTGTCATCATACCATTCTTCATTTGTCTGTTTTTTCTTTTCACCAATCATCTCCTCAGCTACTTTTATATTACTTTGTGTAATATTATGCCATTCTTCTTATACTTGATTGTACTATTTCCCATATAATTTCTTTTCTATATTCCCTAGTGAAACTTGGATCATCCAGTTTTTCTTGATTCCATTTCTGTCTTTTTTCATATTTATTGTCCTGTATTCTCATTATTTCCTGTTTGTATTTCACTCTTGCTAGAAAGTGATCAGAATCACAGTTTGGTCCTTGTATTTACCAAACATCTTTAATTGAGGATAATCTTTTATTGATTTAAACATGATGTTTCTGGTTTGTTGCTATTTTACCAGGTATTATCCATGTACCTTTATGTATCTTTTTACATATTTTGTATACACTACATATATGTCATTAATTTTTGCAAATTGTATCAATTTTTGCCCATGTCCACTTGTCACATTATGTAGTGCATGCTTTCCTGCCACTTCCTGATTACTAGTTTCTTTCCTGGTTTTTGTGCTAAAATCTCTCATTAATATTACACCATTGTATTTTGGTAAGTATCATACACATTTGGTAGATTGGCACAATACTGTTCAGTTTCTTCCTGATCAGCTCTTTCTGTTGGTGCATACACATTAATTGTGTATGCCCTGTAATCCTTCATCTTGATTTTCTGTTACACATGGGTTGAAATTCCATTATACTTGGCCAAACCTTTTTTAGCACTACAAATGCAATGCCATTTCTTCCTCTCTTTTTCCTTTGGCATTTGCTTTGGTCATCTCCAAAATCTGCCCAGCTTTTCTGCTGTAGAGTTCGTAGCACTTATTTTTATGAGTTTAGTTTGCTAGACTAACATTCAACAACTGAAACTGTGAGGACCTAGGATTTTTTGTTGGGGTTTTCTCCCTTAGTCATATGTTCTTGTTTTAAGGTGCTGAAAACTTGTCTTTTTAACCCTCTTCCATATTTGCTGCTGCTGTTCACAGCTTTATCCACCGACCACCACATGGAGGTAGGAGTAGGATTTGCTGGCAGAGTTGGCATTTTTCTGGTTTAGTGAGAATTTATACAAACATTGAAGTCCACTCAGAGACCTTACCATCCTTTGTTCCCCAAATTTTGCTGTTTTAGCTTATGTAACTGTGAGGTGTAAATTGTGCACATGAATGGAGGACTGAGTTGTCCAATTAATAAATTTATATTTAATGTCAGTTTGAAGCATAGGAAAGAAAGTGTGCATCCAGTGTTTGTCCCAGAACTTCTTGTTTTGGTGTGGTGAATATGGCTGTTAGTGTGATTTTTGTGCGATTGATGTGCTGTGGTGCTCCACTTTGTGTTTTACATATAAATCTCAGACATATGAAATGTTCAGAGTTAATGCATATTTCAGGAACTGAATGCAGTGCTTGCAACACGATCATACTTTGTGAGCAATTCTCAGACACTGGCCGACATTGTGCTTTATTACATTTTGCATGGTGTTATGGTAAGTAATTAATTGATCCATTTTTGGGCTAAAGGCATTTACATTCGTAATACTTGTGGAGCAGGTTCTCAGTTACTAGGCAAATAGAGAAATTATTGTGTGTAAGTGGTGCATGTTTCTTTCCTTCCCTATTTCTGTCCCTTCTATAATTCCTTGCAACCCCTCACCCAACCCTCTCTCTGGCTTAGGGAATTAATGCTCTAAAACTTCACTTCATAATTTATAATGATCAGGAAAACCCATATATTTTAACAAGATCTCCTCAAATGTAGAACTGTGTAATTTGGTAGGTAGTCATGGTGTGTGTACTGTGTTTCTGTCTCCAGGGTAGAAGGTGGAGGCAGCTGCTTCGTTTGAAACATACATATGTAATTATCCACCAAGCTGCATTGTGTCACATCCCATATGACTGTAATTAAGATTACTGTAGGAAAGGAATGCAGTTTAATTCTATGCCTTGCCAAATGTTGGTGCCTACATGACGTCATGGCTGTGCCATGGCTCAGGCAGTTAATTTCCAGCCTGTTACCACAGACACCCGGATTTTTTATGGTACTGGGACAGGTTTCTCTGTGAGTACTTTGGTTTACCCCTGTTGATTCCGCTGTCATTATTCAATCAATGATCTGTACTCTTCTTTCACACGTCTGCCAGTGACATTACCTTCTTGTGGATTGATACTGTAATTAACTAAAACACTCCCCCCGCTGCTTACTACATGACATCACGTCAGATCCCGTGAAATTCTCATTAAAATTAGACTAGATTGTAGGCCACAAATCTTCCTTCCCATGTTATGTACAGTTATGTTGTCATACATTTCATTTTCTTGTAAATAACTTGCACAGATGTCTGTCTTACTCATTGTAAATAACTTTTGTAGGTGAGAGTTGAATGTTATAGGGAGAAAAAAGTATATCAAATATTTTTTTTCTTTCTTATATTGTAGAGTATAGTTGTTTTGTGAAGAGAGTATTAGAATTTTCAGATATATAAGATCACTTATAGATTTCATAAGAAATTTTGTTTACTGTGTGTCATAAATAGTTGTGCTGTACCTCAGCTGGTTACTTACTGCTTCTTGCTACAGAGCTTCACCTTCCATCTGTGGTAACTTATTGTAAAATTGTGGTGGATGAAATGGCACTGGGCTGCATTTTTCTTTAAGTATGTTCAGAATTCTCTTGCTATTCTTCATTTTACCATTGCTCTGTACTCATCTGTCACTCCCTCTGAAACGTATGTGACAGCCCTAATCATGCAGCATATTATCACTTCTTGATATATAAGTTGGGGGCTTTGTACCTTAGCACTTGGCTGACTACAGAGTAAGGGGTTGTGTGTGCGTGTGCGCCAATGCATATGTGTATATTTATCATATATTTATGTGATACACCATTTTTTTGATAAGGAGCATTTATGCGTAAAGTAAAAAGCGGAATTATTCCAATGTGAAATTAAGTGGCATGCTGTGAAGGTATATGAGAAAGTAGGGTTATAATTACATGTATTTTTGTTGACTGACACAGTTATGTGGTTGGCACATCTTCATATTCGGAGGTCCTGGGTTTAAATCTCATCCTAGAGACTCACCGTCATTGCTGATATTTTTCACGCTTCTCCGCTTTCCTGCCACACACTGCTGAGATATGACCTTAAATTTTGTAACAGCAGTTTCCTTCCATATCCTTTCAACTCTATATTCACTATCATTCAATGCTGTATCATCTTAGTAATTGAAAGTGATGTTAAATAAATGAAGACAAATGAAATAAAACTTCATATGTTCCTAATTGTGGTACTGGGAATTGGGGTGAAAACTCAGCTGTGCACTCCAGCTTTCTTCCTTGTGGAAGGAGCCCATGATTCGTATTGATCAGGAAGGTCTGTGGGCCTGGAGCCACTCTGGATGTTTAGTATAAATAATACTTCCTGTTGGGAATTAAACCCTGGTTATCCAGTCCAGTGTCAGTTGCTGTACTGATTGTGATATTGTGCCTCAATGTTTGAGTGTTAACATTGTAGTGGTAGACCTTGACTATCAAAAGTAAGCTTGTGTGTTCTTCAGTTTTGTTGTTGACCAGTGATTTTTTATTCTCATGCATAATTTTGCCCTTACAGTAAGAATCTTGACAGATTAGAAAGCAATGATAGATAAAGTAAAAGCAAGAATTATTTTCTGCAGACTCGCTATCTCTCCACCTCCAGTTCCCTCGACTGTAGCATCTGATTATCAGTGTATAGGGTACTATATATGTCAGTATATCACCAGTTATTAAATTTTTGGGCATTGAAATGAGACACAAAGCAAGGAACTCTATTAAATATTGAATAAGACAATTGATCTGGAAGTAAATGCAGGTATAATCTAAAAAGTTAAGTGTATGTTTGTGTCAGTAGAGTGCTGAACAAAATTACAGTATGAAGATAGCTAGTAAATTCTCAGAAAATTTAAGTTAATTTGGGATGCGATTGAATTTGCATTTAAAAAGAAATTATGAGCAGATTGTGTTTGAGGGAATGTTTGCTTGCCTGCTGGTTAAAAACATAGAATTATAATTTTGCCTCTTGTTTTGTGTGGGTGTGAAAGTCTCACACAGTAAGGGAAGAACATGGACTAATGGGGTTCACAGAAAGGGTACTAAGGAAAATATTGGGATGTGAGAGGGAAGAGGAAACAGGAGGCTGGGTAAACTTGTGTAATGGGGAGCATTGTGATGTGTATTCCTCACAGAATGCCAACTCAAATCTAAGATGACCCCTCAAATAAAACACACTTGCCAAGGGAAAATGTATTTCTTCAAGTCTAAGACGACCTCCCCCTAAAATAGAAGTCTGCTTAGAAAAATATTTTACTATTAATTGCATACACTTAATACAAAGCATGTCAGATTCTATCAGCCTTTAATAATTACTGTTACTCTGTCCATCTTCACAGTCAGTGCCTTCATCTTCCTCACAATAACGCCTAACAATCCTATCCACTACACTGGATATAGAGCACTATGTAAAACCCTTCACAATCACTTCTAGTGAGATGCGCTGCCATGCTGTTATGATCTGCATTGGATAAATAATACATTTATATTTCTTGGATTATAAACTTCATCGTACCCACAAAGATTCACAGTTCCCTCCACAGATGATGTTAATGGTGTTCAGAATTTTAAATAAATGTGTTCTGTTTATTTTTGTTGTGTCTGTGGTATGATTAGTCTAATTTCGTGGCTCTTTTTATGGGTTTTCATGATGTTATTGGGATGATAAAATCAAGGAGGTTGAAGTGGCAGGATATGTGGCATGAATTGGAGACAGAAGACATGCATTCAAATTTTTATAAGAAAACCCAAAGGAGAGTGATCATTTGGAAGACATAGGCATAGATGGGGGTTAGTGGCATGGGTTGATCTGGCTTAGGATAGGGACTGCTGGTGGTCTGTTGGAAAAACAGTAATGAATTAAGAATACTGTCTTTTAGGACTTGACACCTTGTAGCCTGGTAGGAATGTACTGACATTTCAGAGGTATATGTTGTCTATATCTTCCTGGTAGAAATGTCAATAAACTTCTACCAGGCTGCACTGTATCATGTTTCAGAGACGGTATTCTTCATAGTCAACTCCATGAGAATCTCATATTTCATTGTAATGAACATTTGTGTTTCATTGAGTGCCGGTAGTTTCTTGTCTAGTTGAGCAGCTGTTGGCTTCTCAAGAAGAACTCTACCATATATACTTGCACGTATTCACTGACAGAAGTTTATTTCTGAAATGGCAATAGTTTTCCATTTTTAAATATCAGGAGTTTTTTATGCATATTTGACAGCAGCAGTTGTTACCATGCTTTTGTAAACATAGTTGATGAGTCTTAAACTGATACATTATGTAACTCTGTACCTCTAGTATCATGCATGAAGCAGTACTGTCACAGTACACATACTTTTCAGTACTACTAATTGTAACTGTGATGTTCTTCATCATGTGTTTGAGGTAAATTGTATTAGAAAAGAAGGGGCCATTTAGCACAACATATATCAGCACTTCAATACAGGAAGTTTGGTTATGTATTTTAACTATATCAGTCATTTGTTACCAGGTTGTGGTATTACAAGGAAAATGCAGCTACTGTTATGCTGTAATTATATGTGGTGGGATGAAATCTTAACCTATTCCAAACTTTTTTTAATATGCGTACAAAGTACCTTCAAACCCAATGCTGGAAGTTAACATATTACCAAAAAATATTATTTTGCATAGGTTGAGATTTCAACCTAACAAATGCAATGACAGTAAAACAGCAGCTGCATTTTCTTTGTGATACCATGGCCTGATGATGACCAGTTGATACAGTGAATACTTTTAGCTAGCCATTCTGCAATAAAGTGTTGATATATGTTGTGTTGGACAGCCCCTTCCTTCCTGATGCAGAGTTCTAATATTGTTTTGTTTCTAACAGATAATCAGGGAGTCTGTATGTGTATATATGTGGGTCAGTATATGTGTATACCATTATTTAAGAAATGTACTTTATCCCTACCTTATCTTCTTCATATAGAAGATTTAAATTTTTCTGTAATTTAAATAATTATTTTTAAACTATTAATGTACAGTTTTTAGTGAGACATCCATAATTTCTGTAGATGCATTTGGCGGTAATATCATTGTCAAACATATTTCCTTATAAGTATACACCAAACTGTCATTTTTTATGTGTATTTGTATGTTTGGTAAACTTGTCATAAATTGAATTGATCAGGATAGCATAGTCAGTATAGCAGCTCGATGGTCTGGGGTTTGAATCCAACCACACTGGCTCTGGGGCCCACCCAGCCTCCTAGACAGTGGGTACCATCATATTCCTCATCTTATAAGGTCATTGTGGTAATATTAATGAATAACTTTACTTCTTTCATTGTGTTAGAGGTTAAAATATTTTCATTTGCACCACCACCACCGCCACCGCCACGTCATATACCTTTTTCCCTGCCATACTTTCTTTTCTGTTTTCATAACTACTCATGTAGTGTGGTGTATGTTGTCTTAGAAAAACCAACAGGTTAGCAGTAATTAGTGACTAAACTTTCTGAGTTGTGGCTGGGTGCTGCTGGTTGATGTACCAGTGACATTTAATGAGCCCCTTGACTATTTCCTAGTTCACGGAATATCCTTTGGAAGATATCACATTTTACTGCATTTGTTTTCGTAGATACAAGGAAATTGTGAAGTTCACCCTAGAGCAGGCCATGAAGGCCCAGAAGGGGAGTAGATTTATAGCTGTACCCTTCCTTTAACTTCGGTGAAATATGGTGGGTGTTACCCAGGTCCGGCCTGAATTGGTGCAGAAAATCTGGCCTCCCACTGGGCTTCAATCAAAAGACTGTCCAGCCCGTAGTGAGTTGATATGGTGTCTATGCTATCCTGGCCTACTTGGTTTTCATATATATTGCTGATATATTTACCTGGTATTGGCTACAAGTATATGTTAGTATGAATTTTTGCAGTGTTTTGTTTTTGGGAATGTATTCAAGTTGTATTGTGTTAAATGCTTTTTTGGCAGGTTGACTTGACTTACCAGGAAAAGGAGCAATACCTGCATTTATCAAGATGGTTTAACAACATTCAGCAGGACCCCCATTTAAGGCAGAAGAACAAACTCATTCAGTTCAGTCGAACACCATTGTATAGTTAATTTTGGCTGTAGTTCTTCAAGTATTATTCAGCTGCCATTTACAGTGCGGTTTAGATGTGGTATTGTCCTTCCTTATGGTGGAAAATTATATGAGGGCTTAATCTCTTTTTTATTTGAAGAGTTAAAAAAATGAATGGAGAATTTTTGTGTATGGTGTATGAGGAATTCTTTCACATCAGTTCCTTTCTTTTCTCTCATACTAGTAGCTAACATTCCCATATATATATATATATATATATATATATATATATATATATACCATATTGTAGGATGTAATGTTGGCAGAGGACACCTTAAAAATCAGTCAATAAAAACACATTGTTGACTATATACACGTACCAGTGTGTACAATGATTGGGTGTAATACTGTGATGGTATTTTCATCACCAAGTACAGTGAAACTCATTTGAGACTACACCACTCACACATTTTCCCACATTAGTTACCAGAAAAATTTAGGGCCGAAATGTTCCCTTATAATAACATATACATTGATCTTTTAATTATGTTTTCCATTTCACCCCTTTAATGTATTATTTGGCATCAGAATCTGGGAACAGATTCCGCTAGTTCATAGGTCCAGTTTGCAGACGTACAGTGACTAAACGACACTTGTCAGTTCCTTAAGGCCGATCTTCAAGGTTGTGTCCACTCGTGCGTATTTCGCAGGATGTGACATGCATGACTGACTTGTACGTGTTGTTTATTTTACTGGTGAGTGAGTGTACCATGTTTGTGAAGTCTGTTAGTGTCTGAGACCGTTTACTCGTACGACGCTTGCTGTGGATCGTGATGAAAAGCGTCTGTCATCTGTATGTTAAGTTCTTTTCAGCAGGGGTGTGAGGATTGATTTTGCCAGGTTGATGCCAAACAACCGTAGCCTATGTCGAGTGTTTTCTGCGCGGGGAGTGATGTCATCAACGTTCGCCACCGTAACATCATAAAGGCGGTGTATGTCACACCTGACTGCTCCGGCTTTCTGATGCATTGCTTCTCTCCCGTTGAGGCAGGCACTTTCGTAGTTCCTGAGCCCGCAGAAGGGAGAGCTGAACACACGGGAAGACCTAGTGAACTGGAAACGTGGCAAACAGACTACGAGAATTACACATGTTCACGACCATGTCTTTCGTGGCAGATATAATATACATAAACCGCTGAGATAAAATCCCATTCTTCTCAGTTGCCAGGAGCGCCAACCAAGCAACACATTCCACACTGCTACCGCAGACTACCCACCGTATGGCACGTTTACATTGGCTGATTGCATGGCTTTAGCCGCACAACCAAAACTGCAAATGGAAACCGCGTTGCGACGCCATCAATGAGCGTTTTCGATTTGAGTGGAGTACAAAAGGCGCATGGACACTGGTCGATGTAGTCAACGCCATGTTGCTACGCAACAAATCGACCTGCGTTTCGATTCACTTCGAGGAGAAATGCTGTCGTTTCTTTTGGTTCGGTTATGACTGCACGACTAAGTCGCCCGTAAATTTTATGTTACGCATTCCGTGTGGTGAGGGTTATAAATGCTACGTTACCAACGCCGTACACCTGTTGTGCCTTGTTTAACGACAAACGCGTTTCGATGTTACTTCTATTTTGCAGCCCCTGTATGATCTGTGCTGCAGAAGTGCACTGCACATCACGGTTAGTGTGGTGTACGTTGGCAGACATTTCAGTGGGTCGTGACGCAAGCATTGAAAACGAAAGTGACGTCGGTATGGTGAACAATTTGGCAACATTTGTGGTAAAATCTAGATGGCTGAGGTGGAATTTGACGTCTTTGTGTATGATGCCGTTTTTGCTTCAGAGGTCACAAAAGACATTATGTTGGAATTCTTAAAGGATCGGTGACGCTGGCGACGACGTAACAGCCGAGGACGACAGCGACGATGATGAAAATGTTACTTTTGCAGAAGCATCCAACATGATGCGACGTCGTCGGCTCTTTGTAATGCCCAAGAAATTTCAGAATGCGTATTGGAGAGCATTGCAATTCTCCAAGAATTTATCAAGAAATCGCTATAAATGGGCTGTGCAAAACAAAATTACCGATTTTGCTTGCGAAGTAAACGTGTTGATTGTGTCTAGTTTTCGTTTTTTTTTTGACGCGTGTTACTGAAATTCTGAAACGTTTGATGTGTTTCAGTGCAACGAAGTTTAATGTGGCGAATATAATTTCAACACCCCATACGACTTTTTTTTGTACCGAAACGATACTGCAGTATGTATGTAGCAAAACGGAAAGGAAAGTTACGAATAATTGTGTTTTTATAGAAATGTTCGGTTAAGGGGGGGGGGGGGGGAAAATGGACGGGGGGGGGTGGGAAATAAATTTTCAGAGGGGAAAATTAAAAAGAGGGGAAAGTTTGTTTTTAACAGCCCTTAAATTAATTTTTTTTTCCCCCTTTCCCACACCTTAAAATTTTAAACAATAAAAACAGACCTTTTCTTTTTTTTTTTTTCTTTTTTTTTTTTTTATTTTTTTTTTTTTTTTTTTTTTTTTTTTTTTTTTTTTTTTTTTTTTT
>Ga0131853_10027268_pt1 | contig 10259 bp, 9 predicted proteins | sample TergutLab28metaG_FD_92764 | JGI IMG/M metagenome (GOLD analysis project Ga0131853, IMG submission 92764) | Labiotermes labralis P1 segment gut microbial communities from Petit-Saut dam, French Guiana - Lab288 P1 (version 2) (version 2) | ecosystem: Host-associated > Arthropoda: Insects >... | reverse complement strand
GAGTGATGATCTATTGCTGCAGAAACATAAACGTTTCAAGTAAAAGTCTGAGCTAATTTTTGACAATGCATTTCAGGTTTGGCACTGATCGAGATGGGAGAGTCGATGAGACAAATGGCAGACGTGAAGTACGCCTTGGATGACAATATCAAACAAAACTTCCTTGAACCTCTGCACCATTTGCAAACTAAGGATTTGAAAGAAGTTATGGTAAATTCAAATCACAAATTTTGTTCCATTACACACACAGCATTTCTGTTATTTTAGTGTGTTTGCAATTAATTCTAAAGAAATGTCGTTCACTTTAATTATCAACCAACAAATGCACTTACATAAAATTTCACATTAAAACACTTAAAATCGCTCCAACCTGTTTCAATCCTAAGATCATCCTCAGGGAGCTATGTTGTTCCTTGCTAAAGTCATTTTAAAAACACTCACAAAATAATTCCATTATATTAACAGGGTGTTGTGGCAGCATATCGTGTTGTGTAAGGGTACATTGTTGGGAATGCGCCTGGCTATGGTGTGCGTCGTGTGTTACATAGTGACACACGATGCACACAATAGCCAGACGCATCCCCAACAACGTACTCTTACACAACACGATATGCTGCCACAACACCCTGTTAATACAATGGAATTATTTTGTGAATGTTTTTAAAATGACTTTAGCAAGGAACAACATAGCTCCCTGAGGATGATCTTAGGATCGAAACATGTAGGAGCGATTTTAAGTGTTTTAATGTGCAATTTTATGTAAGTGCATTTGTTGGTTGATAATTAAAGTGATTCTACGAAATGCACGGTGCAACAATAAGTCTAAAGAAATGTCCTTTTTTTTTTTTAAGATATTGCAGAAATAATGCTCAAACAAGGAACTTGATTTTAATTTTCTTTTTAAAATGAATTTTGTACTAATAAAGTACTATATCTAAAAAAGTACAAATAAAGTACTAAGTCAGAAAATATTGTTTGTTGACTGAGGAAGTGATATAATGGAAAGAACACTTTTTTTACACATTATATCAGTATTTTGTTGTCCAGAATATGAGCAAACCCCAATTCATGATCGTCAGTGTGTAGTAAAATACCCGTATGTAACATGTTTAATTTTGTGTTTGATTATAAGGTGAGTTTCACTCATTTTTCAGATGATGAATTAGGAGGAAATGCTCATTTTACATTCAGATAATTACACTATTTAACATCTATACTCCTGCACGCATAGTGCTACTAGTCCCCGCACCTATGTTGTTGTAGATGCAACGCTTAACTACCCCCATCTTCGACAGTAATTCCCTGAATGTGTTCACAGTTGCCAGCTATGTACTTACACATATTGTGAGCATTGTGAACACTGTATAATGACATTAAAAGAAAGTTTTTATTATTTCTAGACTCTTGTAGCTTTCGTTGTTGGTAATACACATGAGATGTTATTTGCCTTCTTCACTTGAGTCTCCTGTGAAAATGATGATGGAGTACAGGATTCACTGAGACATGTTGTGTATCTTACATTCCTAAATGCCTCTTTTTTTTGGGGGGTCAGTGCTTTTGTTGCTCTGCCTACTTTGGCGTGGTGGAAGTGTCAGTTGCGGGATGGCACAGCTTGTGTAGCGCCCTATTCTAAACTTGTTGGTTTCTGTGTTTCAGCACCATCGAAAGAAACTGCAGGGTCGAAGGCTGGACTTTGACTGTAAGAGGAGGAGACAGGCCAAAGGTAGATCTCGCTTTGAGTTTCCTGTAAGAGTAACTGCTTCTAATAAAATTTACCATAGTGTTGCATAAGTGGAATAGTGTCATGAAAGGTATGGAACAAATAGTGTCAAAAGAATATATTTTATCCAAACTCCTAGATTTTTGGGACGTTTCCCATTGTGCATATTGAAAGATAGTATGGTTGACGGGTTTGATCCCCAATTTCAGACTGGGTTGTTCCACAACAAGTTACAGTTCATGTTAACAATTTACACTGTAATTACGCAAAGTACGTAACTGGTCACTATAGCTGTTTCCTCTCACGAACACTGTTGCTGTCTTCCAGACTTAACTTGATTATAAGCTTAGTTTCTGGCATGCTGTTTACATTACAATAGTGTTACGTGTATGTGTTTTTGTGCATTGGATCTCAAGTGAAACTTGTAATTTTAACTCCATGTATGATGCATGTAAGAAATCTACATTTCTTAGGTTTATCAGACTGTGTTGAGACTGTAATTTTGATATGTGACCCAACTGTTTGGACACTGTCTGTTTCATAAACTGCAAATGTTGAGACTTACCAAGTTCCATTGACAACCAAAAGCAAGAAGGCTTAATCTGTGGTTCAGATCATTTAGATTTTTTTTTTTTTATTTTCAGATTTGTGCACAGATAACTCATGTATACAGAACAGTTCCTTTATGTCAGTCATCCATTTGCATGTATGTCTGGTTCAAAACAGTGAGAACATTTGTATTTGCTGTTACACCATCCTTTGGAAATTACATATTTCTGATTTAACATGTGTAGTAATGGGCACCTTACTGATAACAATGTTACAGTAAGTTGCAGTGGCAATAATACAAAAACCCACGAAGTTCTGCAGTGGTGGCATGGCATGCTTATGAAATATTACTTCAATAATGCATGTGTAAGTGCTTTTGTCATTCCCACCAGGAACTGAAGTTTTTTAATTTTATTTTATTATTAGTATTATTATTTTTTTTTTTTATCCAGGCTGTGGTACTGGGGGTTTTCTCCAATCTCTTAGGGCTGATGCCTGGATATTTTAAACCATAACTGCTTCCTGTCACATCCTTCTCAATTAACTGTTCATATTACCATCTGACATACTACCTGATACTGCATAACAAGTGAATAATTGGGGATTGAAGTCTTCTGAGATGTGACTCTGGCATCAAGCAGTCCAGGAAGAATTCCTCGTGGACTGTTCCTCCCAAACATTGGGAGCTGTCCTCCCAGCAGCATTGTGAAATGTCCCACAAGACATGAATCTTCATCAGTGCCACTCTGAGATCCTCAAGGCTCTCAAGTGGCTAATTGTTATGAAGTCCCAAGGAAAGAAGCTAAATGTTTTAGCCTTGAGCTAACTTACATATAGGCCTGTTGTCAGTAAGTTATTGCAAATTATAGGACTTGCATTGAGTGTATCCTGTCTGATAAGCAGATGAAGAGAAAAGTTTTTTTAAGTTGTTTCATGTCTTTATTAATAGTACTTTGATGGATCAACAGGAAATATCAAGTGAATTGTCTTATAAATGGATGAGGTTCAATACATCCAGTTCCAGATTCATAGAGTACAACCAACAAGATGCAACGTTTCTCAATTTATTTATTTCTGTAAGATGCTGTACATGTTTCAGACGGTTTTTCCATCCATCTTCAGGAGCTCAAAACTGCACATACAGCATCAGGTATTTGTCAGATCAGTACTGCTACCTGGTGCTAGCCTGGCCATCAGGCTAGCAACAGGTAGCAGTGTTAGTCTGACAAATACCTGACGCTGTATGTGCAGTTTTGAGCTCCTGATGATGGACGGAAAAACCGTCTGAAAAATGTGGTGTCTTACAGAAATAAATAAATTTGGGAAACATTGCATCTTGTTGGTTGAACTATGAGAATACATTGACGATGCATGGACCTACGAATGTTAAATTCACTTCCAGATATTTTCATGCAGTTCACTTTCTGTAAGGTACCGATTTTATCCACAACTTCTCCAAATTTGAAGTGGAGAAATGAAAATTCCATCAAATTTTTAGTTCACAAATGGCATAAAGTGATACAGATGTGGTATATACTTGTGCACTGTTCACAGTAAGCCGTGTTTATTTAGAAACGCTGCAGGAGAAAATGTTGAAGCCTGGAGTTTCTTCATAAGTGAAGTCTCTCGGACTGTTTTAAAAACAGAAACGCAACCCTTCACTGGCAGAATATGTGTTAATTCAGGCATAATGCGATTAATCACACAGGAGCCAAATGTTTGCAGTTGCTGAAGCAGAAGTGTACAGCTAATGTCTTGTTGTTAAACAGTTGCATGTTATGGGATGTGGGCATGTCTTACTTGTTGTGTGTTATTTCGTTCATTTTTGTATTGGTGTGTTTTTTTTGTGTCATTACTCAGCAGTCTGTAAAAAGGGTGGACCCAGCCCATATGGGAGCCCATCAAGGAACCCCATGGGGGGCCTAGCTGGTATGTTGGTTGCTCCTACAGTAGACGCTAGAAACCTTGCCGAGATATCCATTAACTCTATGGCAAACTGTGGGCTGAGTTGTCTGCAGATGGCAATAAATCTTATAATAAAACCAACAAGATGCACTAATTTCTCAAATTTATTTTAGGAATAGAACTCTACATGTTTTGGACAGTTCCTCTGTCCATCATCAGGAGTTTTTCACTGTACTCACAGCAGTAGGTATATGTCATACAGGTTATGCTGACTGCTTGCTAGCGGGATCCTGATCCTGCTAGCAAGCAGTCACCATAACCTGTATGACATATACCTACTGCTGTGAGTACAGTGAAAAACTCCTGATGATGGACAGAGGAACTGTCCAAAACATGTAGAGTTCTACTCTTAAAATATATTTGAGAAATTAGTGCATCTTATTGGTTTTAATATAAGAATATATCATGATGCACGGTCCTCTAAATGTCAAATTCAGCAATAAATCTGTTGAAGTGAAAAAATGTTGCTAAATTAATATAGGACAGCAGGCAGTTTTTACACAAGCATAAAGACTCATTGAAATACTGATAAATAAGATTATGAATAAACTTTATACACCAGTAATTTAAGTAGATAAGGACAGATAGTAGAGTTGGGGAAGATCAATTGGTGTGAACAATTGGGCCACACTTGGCAGTGCTGGCTGGAACACACAACTCGAATTGCACAAATAATTTTAAGATGAGCTATCATATCAACTTTACGGCATACATACTGTGTGGGTATTATGATGTACGTACCTGTTCTGGTCCACTTGATTCACACTGTCGAAATACGTGTGTGTAACGTACGCTTTTTGACGCTACCCTGCGCCATCGTCAAGATGCAATTTAGTGAATTAATGGTATGCTAAGTCACCTTTTCTCTCAAGTTTTAAAAGTTTAATTCTTATGTTTAGTGTCCAAGACCATCTTTTTTCTTAAATTATTAAAACTTTTATGTCATTGTGGTTGTAATTTTTATTGTTTCACGTTTGGATTTTGGGCGTTTTCCACTAATTGTGAGCTACCCTGAGTCATTGTTAGCGCATACACTGGAAGTACTGAAATACATATGTCACGCAGTTAGTGACTGTGCAAGACAGCAGTCCATAACAGTAGTATACAACTATCAAATATTCTTGCGTCATATACCCAGCGTGTGTGTCATTTGGTTCAGACATTGTCCGCTGTCTCTTTTTTTGGAGGGGGGGAACACTGTTTTAGATATGTGATGACAGATTTAGAACCAGTTTTCTCTTACCAAAATGAGCTAGTGATCGATATTATTGATTGTATGTTTCAGTTTAATGCCAGAAGGATATTTCATAAAGTTTTGTATATGGTTGATAAAGAAAAGATTCTTTGAAAAACTTTTGGTCATTTGTCAGTTATGTCTGCGATTTTACATGGAGCGACAATAATTTGTTGTTCCCAAGAAATGTGGCAGTCCTTCGTTATGAATACAGTAGGTACCAACTTAAGTGCTGAACTGCTGTATGTCCATGTGCAGTGCATGGTTATTTCCCTAGAGTATTTAAAGTGAGACAGCGTTCAGACCTGGAGATGTCATTTTCTCAATTGACAGTTGAAGCTTCATTTAAGCTACTCTAGAACAACCTACTGTAACGGTTTATATCTTCATTCTGTAAAATGTTTTCAGCTCCAAAATGCACTTTTCAGTATAAATTTTGGGGCTCTAAAATCTGAGTGCTAGTGGTGTGGTTACTTCATATGATGATTGTGCAGATCTAAAAAGCATGTGTGTTAATCCAATCCTATTTTATGTGTCAATGTTCATTAAATATTTATGCTGCTTGTGTATGTAATTATTATTGACACTTCACCTACTAGTGATTTTCTATTTTAATTTTGATTTGTGTTTAGTAAGTAACTATGTTGGTAGTAATATTATTTTATTAGTACAGATGTGCAGTTCTCTTTAGTAATGCAGTGTGTGGGCCTTTGTTGGTTGTGAAATGAGCTTTGTGTAGGTAGTTTCGGTAAGTTTTCCTCATACCACTGATTGTATTTGTTAAGTAAAGATAAATTTGACTCTTCTGGGTTTAGGACAGGAAAGTAAATGTATTTATGAGACAGGCAATGTGCAATTGCATAACCATTGTTACTGTGAAAAAGCAGTAAGTATTACATATTCTGAGTGTTTGTGTGTAGCCTTAGTTATCCAGTATGTGAAGCGCATTTGCCATATCGTGTTTTGGTCTGTGGCCCATCTAGCTGTGCCATATTTTTCCACGTTGTCTCATAAACAGCACAATTTTTGGAAAATAGTTATTGGACATACAGTGTGTGTTTTGAGCTTCTCTACAATTTTTGCCTGAAACATTTATCATTCTAAGAAGAATTCATTGAGATGTTATCATAAATGTAAATAGGTCTTCATGTAAAGTACTCATTTTTCTTGTCAGATTTTAGTAGATCTTGAATTTTCTTGACAGATTTTCAAAGAATACTAAAATATCAGGTTTCATGAAAATCCCTTAAGTGGAAACCAAGTTGTTTTGTATGGATGGACAGACAGACAGGCATACATGACAAAGCTAATAGTCACTTTTCGCAATTTGGTGAACTTTCCTAAAAATACATTTAGCCTGTGATATAGTTTAGTGCATGTAAACACTAATTATCAGCACGATTTTAGATATGCAGTCTTCAACTCCTGTTAATCCAAGAACTAGCTGTCTTAAACTGACAAATGTATTCAACATTGTCTCTCTTCTTGTGGTTATATGAACACAGTATTTCATGGGCACAGAGATCATTAGCCTTGCATATTGGAACCCAACTGACTTATGTTCTGGCAGGATTTTTGGCCCAAGGATGGGGGCTGATTCTTTCCACAAAATGGAGTGTTTTATTATTTGCGTTATCGTTAACCCAGAACAATGGACAAATTGCATGTCATTAATGATTTAAAGTGTGATACATCATTATTCAGACCTTATAAAGTTGTGTATAAAATTTGAAAAATCCCACCCATCGCCATTCTTTGAAGTAGCCGAGAAGACACAACATACTCTAAATGGAAAGTAATAGGATAGAAACAGTGGTTTAAAATAAAACTCAAAGTTTGTGATTCTGTTGTCTTTAATCCCCTGATTTCTGCCTGAATGTGTGTGTTGTTTATCTTTGTGATTCTCATTCATGTTCACGCAGTTTTCGTCATGGGTTGCGGAGCAGAACTTTTCTCTTTTGCAGTTTTGTGCATGTTATTATCCTATACTTTGCAGAGTATGTATTATATCTCTCAGCACATTATTATCCTTTACTTTGCAGAGTATGTATTATATCTCTCAGCACATTATTATCCTATACTTTGGAGAGTATGTATTATATCTCTCAGCACATTATTATCCTTTACTTTGCAGAGTATATATTGTATTTCTCGTAACTGGCATTGTTGGGTGTTTGAATTGTACGCAAAAGATGAAAACAATTTTAAATGCAGTACAGTACATGGAAGGTTACTATGGATCACTATGCATAGTAAATATACAGATAAGAATATTCACCTTTAACAGTCTGTATGCTCATTGTTGCAGTGTCCTGTTACATTTAACACGCTGCATGCTCATTGTTGCAGTGTCCTGTCACATTTAACATGCTGTGTGCTCATTGTTGCAGTGTCCTGTCACATTTAACACTGTACATTTTTGCAGTGTCCTATCACATTTAACACATTGTGTGCTCATTGTTGCAGTGTCCTGTCACATTTAACACAGTTTTTGCTCATTGTTGCAGTGTCCTGTAACATTTAACACATTGTGTGCTCATTGTTGCAGTTTCCTGTCACATTTAACACTCTGTGTGCTCATTGTTGTAGTATGTTGTGACATTTCTAATGCCACAGATTTATTAACAGTTCCCAAGATGTAAATTGCTGTTTTTTCAATATTTTCTGCATCTGTTTGTACCTTCTGCATGTGCACATATCAGAATATATGTGGTACATTGGAGTGCAAAGTTTATAAAATGTACCCGTCACTTCTGTCATGTCTGTATGACTGTCTTGTTTCACTCACAATCCAGTCGAAGCCTTGCTTTTATATCCATACTGTTTCTCCTTGCCCACGGTAGCACAGTGGTTAAGGTGCTGTGCCACAAATCAGAAGTTCGCTGGTTTGATCCCAGCTGGTGTCAGTAGATTTTTCATTGACATAAAATCCTTCCGATCGCACTATGGCCCTGGGGTCGACTCAGCCTCTAACAGAAATGAGTACCAGGAGTATTTCCTGGGGGTAAAAAGCGGCCGGTGCGTAAGGCTGACAACCTTACCACGATCCTGTGCCGTTGTCACAAAATCTGGGGGCCTTAACTTCCTGGAACCCTCTGGGCCACTCCAGGCCTGTAATGGGGCTGCTTTACCTTTACTGTTTCTCCTTGCATGGCTTATTCTTCTGTCCTGAAGATGTAGAAAGCAGGTTTCTGTGAAATGTAAGTACATGTCCAACAAATTACATGACATTACATCCTACAAGAACATAATCGTTACACTTAGCACCATCAGAACCTTAAATCTAACATTCTACTAGATTTATTTATTGTGTGTCTTGTTTTGTATTATCATTGTGTGTTTGTGTGTGTGTGTGTGTGTGTGTGTGGCGCGTGTTTTGTGTGTGTGTGTGTGTGGGGTGTGTGTTTGTGTGTGGTTGGTGTATGTGTGGTGTGTGTGTGTGTGTGGTGTGGTGTGTGTGTGTGTGTGCGTTTGTGTGTGTATGTGTGTGCATGCGCATATTTGTCGAAGGTGGCAACAAAACCAGACCCATTCTCATCTGCGACTATGAAATTTATTGTCATCTGTTGCTCCTCATAATTACTCATCTTATATTGCCAAGCTTAAGTGTCAGTCGTAGTGCAGTTCATGGCACATTGCATAGTTCATTTTACGTGTAGTCGTTTGGTTTGTGTCATTATTATCATTGTTATGAATCTATCCACTAGTTTTTACTCATTTTTTGGGGCTCATGTTTGCAGGTTCTCACATCACAGATGAGGAAATTAAACTGTCTGAGGACAAGTTTGCAGAATCTCTCCATCTTGCTCAGATGGGGATGTTCAACTTACTGGAGAATGACGTGAGTTGGAAAACAACTCTTTCTTTATTCCATTACTTTGTCTTATTGCAGTAGGTTTCCTACGCATAGCATAAATTGTGCTCTGAGCAATAACTGTATTCAAGAAGTGATGGCACTGTGTGCTGCTGCCACCTACATCCATCTGGTGATGATGCTGCGCTGTACTGGCCATTGCTGTACTGTATACTACTCAATCCCACTGCAGGGTACGCAGATATGTTGAAACTGTCTCATCAGGGGCTTAGTGTCCAGAAACCTAAATCATATATGAGATGGAGTCCATGAATATCCAAGGACAAAGATGTAACAAATTCTACAAAAGGACTCTCGACACTATTTTCAATACAAGGACCATATTTCTTATTACAGCATTAAGCCAATGGTTGCCTGTTTTCATTCTTGCCTTATTGAAGGATTAAATATACCGGGCCGGATGTTTGCTGCATTTATTTTTAAACTTCCGTATTTAAATTGTATTAGTGTTTTTAGTGGTGTGTTATAGAGGTATTGAATAGAATGGTGGTTATTTTTATGACTCCTGACCAGCGCACCACACACACGCCTAATCAGGAACTACATATGTGGCCACATTTGCCAAGATTTTATCATAATGACACATTACTATATTGTATTTTATCATTTTAATGATTCATGTCTTTAGCCAACACAACTTATGTACTTCCCTGAAGATGGTGTATTAACACCAAAACATAGGGGGGTAATTTAATGTAAATTTACACCACTTAATTCTTAAATGAGCCATCCCCATTGTGTGTATATAAACAATAGGTGTAGGTATCAGTCAATAACACAACAATATCTAAAAAAGATTATTTTCATTTTATTACCGTGCAATGTGATAACAATATTTATTAAAACCAACTAATTGCACATACTTGTCAAACCATTTAAAACCACATTATTGGATTAAAATGGATTTAAAATATCTC
>Ga0131853_10027267_pt1 | contig 10259 bp, 9 predicted proteins | sample TergutLab28metaG_FD_92764 | JGI IMG/M metagenome (GOLD analysis project Ga0131853, IMG submission 92764) | Labiotermes labralis P1 segment gut microbial communities from Petit-Saut dam, French Guiana - Lab288 P1 (version 2) (version 2) | ecosystem: Host-associated > Arthropoda: Insects >... | reverse complement strand
GAAACTTTGACAGCTGTTACACACTTATTGATTACCAAATACATATTAAAACTGGCAGGAATATGTGGTTTCTGTAATTTTAATATCTGTACTTAACATGTAATTAACGTATGAGTGACATAAGGCCATTAAAATGAACTACATAAACACCCGCATTAACGCCGTAGTCGTCCTTAGGGCTCCAAGCACTTTACATGGCGCTTCGAACTCCTGTGCAAGCAACTAAACGTCACGCAGGCACGATTAACACTGCATTCCACTCTCAAGGTCATCAACACTCTCCCGTGACACATCAGCTGTGCAGGTTGCAGTATTTGGAACCGCAAGAAGCCCCCACTTTTCTCTGGCCATTATCTCCGTAACCGTTCAACTTTGGATATAGGTGTTTTGGGTTATATCGGTATAGTTTAACATGAGGAACACTCTCCCGAAGTCTGGCACATTCCTCCTGGGACACCCTGTATATAATGTATGTCTAAAAAATTGGAGTGTAATATACTAGGTAGTATTTGGCTGGTCTAAATATAAATCCTTTGGTTCCTGCTCTTTGTTTAACACTTTCCATCCGGCGAGGATTTAAACTTTAAAATCCACCCTGCTGGCTCATTTTAAGGGTACAAAAAAATTTTGAAAAGTATGGTATTTCCTGTCATAATAATATGAAATTTTTACACACCATAGCAGAAGTTCTTCTGTATCTCATCCTCAAAAAATTGAGTACTTACATGTATTTGGAGTTTGACACCACAAGTGGAAATTTTATGGTTGGAATCATGAAATTTGTAGTCACTACACGTCCACTACAATTTACACTTTGCATAGTGATAAGATTTTTGCGGCACTGCCCCTGAAAAGCAATTGTTACTTTCACTCCCAGTAATTCAGTTTTGTGTGGTACACTTCAAAACACTGCCCTATACACAGTACTATGTCGCATTTTTGGCAGTACATTGTAGTGCACTTCTTTATAGTTTTCCCGGTCTGGCGTTTGCTTTTCTCTGCACACATGCAACATGAGCGCTGTGAAGTTCCCTCCACTTTAGCATGTGTCGCTAGAATCTTGTATAAAAAATGGTCTCTCCCAACAAGTCTGCCAGCTGGACTGCTAGTCTGACCTTGCACTTGCATTTCAGTACCAGCACTAGCAAGCAATCCTTCGGCGAATTTTTCATAGAAAATTTCCAGCAACATTTTTTTCTTGCTTGTCTTGTTATGCAGGATGTGTGCATTGACCACTATCAGGTCGAATAGGCGAAAGAAAAGCCTTTTCCACCATTTTATTGTCTTTCTTCCAGATGAATAATAGGACAGCATCTGGTCCGATCTGTCCACACCAGTTTTATACTTGTTGTAGTCCAACACTGCAGATGGTTTCATTTTATGATGTGCCCCCCTTGATGATGGTGCCGCAACAAGTGCAGCTTCATGGGCAGTGGTCAGGAAAAAGACATCATGAATGTCTTTCCACTTTATGGCCAAGAGGTGATCCAATTGGTGTGATATTTTTTCGCCTTTTTTCAGTTTTTCAGAAAATGCCTGTTAGGCATTTCTTTTCCGTTTGACATCACTGTGCCTACAGCCTTTGTTTTGCAACCCCACAAATGGTCAAAAATCTTTGGACTGGAGAACCATCTGTCCATGTACACACAGTGGCCCTTCCCTTTCATTTTGTCACACAACCTGTCAACAACACTGAACGCCGTGTTGTGTTTTGAGTTGATAGGATGAGCCCCAGTATATACGTCCAGGTTGTAAACGTAGCCGCTTTTTGCCCTACAAAGTTCAAACATTTTTATTCCGTATTTATGGGGCTTTCCTTTGATATACACACGAAAAAATATACACGATCAAAATGGGCATATTGCCTTGTCGATGTTCAGCTGTTCTTCCGGTGTGTAGATGTCCTGAAATTTGGTGATGAGTGTGTCAATAACTGGCCAAATTTTGAACAGTGGGTCTTAGCCTGGCTGTCCCCTAGCTGCCTTTGCATCGTTGTTATTTAGATGAAACATGGTCAATATTGCGAAGAACCTGTCCCGTGACATTCCAACAGAAGCTGCATATGGGGTGTAAATAATCGGACGTGAACTCCAGTAATCCCGCAGAGATGACTTGTGTAACACGCTCACATGTATGATTATCGCAAAGAATTTTTTTATTTCTTGTAGGGAGACTGTATTCCACAGTGCAAATACAGATTTGGGTGACAGAGAGCCCTCTTGCTTCTTTTTGTTTATTTGCTGCTCTGCATATCGGTTTGCTTCCTTATGTATATGTTTGAACATTTCTGGGCTGAAAAATATTTCAAATATATCCAAGGGACAGCTGTCTTGAGTTATTTGGAAATTTTTATTTATCCCTGGTACACCGGAGAATGCAGGTTTCTGAACCGCCTGAATTTTTTCTTTCCAGCCTAACTCAAAATCTGTATTTGCGCGTTTAGGAAGGGTCCTGTGTTTTCTCTTCGTGCCTCGGTCAGGTTCTGGCTGGACAACTTCCTCTTCGTCGCTGCTGCTGCTGCTGCCGCCAAAGGGTGAATTTACTTTGCACATGTCGCTGTCAGAAAGTTCACTAAAACTACCACCATCTGAGTCCAAAGCATTCACAATTTCACTATTTTTGTCAGTTCCGATAAACATTTTTTGTGAAGTATTTTCTGAACTAAAACTCGGTCCGGGTTTTTCCATTTTGTTTGTAGGGCTCCAAACATCAACTGACGATAGTCAGACTTCGTTGACACTTTAGACCTGCATGCTAGGGAAGAGGCATAGTGATTCATTGCGTCTGAATGCATGGGTCAGCTGCAATATCAACAAAGGCATGCATTCAGTTAAACGTCAAAACAGCTTGTTGCACAACTGTTCCCTCGCCAGAGTCCAGCATATGCAGTTACAGGGCTTGCAGGAAGCCAACAGTCACTGAAACTACAACATGGGGGAGTCTAATGGTACAAACCTGAAGCCAATACCTTCAATACTTTTTTTTAAACAAGCTTATGAAAATTGGGGAGTACTAATACTCCGTCCGGACGGCTGGCGTGAGAGGTCGCGGAGTATTAGTACGCCGCGTGGACGGGAAGTATTAATGTGTTTGGTACTGTCAGGTGGTGGAGTTACAAGGGGAGAAGATGGGACAGTCCCTCTTACTTAACATAGTGACATCAGGCCCAATTACTTCACCATGGAGGCCTGCAGGGGGCACAGAAAGAATTTACCACACACTGTAGATGTTGTTACAGCATGGATGTGAGTGGTAGCTTTGATGAAGAGGATTACATGCATGTTGGAAAAGAGGCTTGATGGGTCTCAAAACCTGGTTTTTAAATAGTGGTGAAGAGAAATATCTGTGCCTCTGGCAGGACTTTAAGCCCACTCCATCTAGCCCAGTGCAAGTAAACATAAAGGAAGTGATAAAAAATACTAAGTAGCTTTGCAGAAACTACCAGCATGGTAAAGGGTTGTCCTCAACCTGGTGATCAATAAACTGTATCACTGGACTATTGCTTGCGACAGAACAGACCACTTCATACCATACTTCTATTAGATGCATTTTAATATGAGACATCTATACTTTCTTCTCCCAAATATCCCATGTAAGTGAACAGGTATCATAATAATAGCGAAGCATAGTCTGTTACCAGAAAATAAAAAAATTAGGCTTAGCACATCTTCCATGACGTAGCAACTAGAGGTCAGAATGCCTGCTTTGTATTCGGGATGCTCCAATTTCGATTTCAATATGGAGACCAGTTATTCAGCAAAGTTTGCACATGATGATGATGATGATGATAAAAAGGAATAATGTCAAACTACAGCAGCTGTTTGTTTCTGTGCAGTACGTACCATTAACAATGGTACAAGGTTGTATGGAATGATCAAGTTACAACCCTTTTCAAGCAATCTGACTGCATCATGCCATTTTCTACCATGGATAATGGTGGGACTGCCATTCAGCATCCTGCTGCATTAAGTTCCAGGCCAAATTAATGAAGCCATGCTTCATCCACTGTCAAAGTGTGAATAAGAAATGGATCCCTCTTCTGTTTTCAATTTTGAGGCTGTGCCATATCATGTCACTTTGTAGCTGTCATAGTCTGCCCTGGATGTGATGGTAAATGATTAAAGAATACCAAAGGCTGCAAAATGTTGGGTCCCCTATTTCCCTTTAAAGTAGAGGAATTGGAACTTAACACACTTGCTAAATTGTACCTAGAATACTGCCACAATGAGACTCCAATCATGTACCATAACAGTGCCCATGGATGAAATGTCGTCATGACTGTATAAGTACACACTGAATTGGCAACTACCAACACTTCACATCTGAAGAAATTATACCAAGAACCAAGTAAAGTCATGGTTGTGATAATTTTCTTTTGTCATACACTGCCATGCAGTGCCTCAGGACCAAACTGTCACTGTAAAGGACTAAAGTTAAGTGCTTGTGTTATGATCTGTGTCTACGGTTTTCACAAGAGCTGCTGTATTTCTTTAGACTTCTGCTAATCACATTGCATGATGATGCATCTGTCCCAAATGGCTGCCAATGCAGCCACTATAAAAACATCTCTTGAACACACTCACATATTTCTCTCCCCTTCTGATATCTAAATCTCGTCTGAAAGGTGTAAGGATCTTTATGGGACAAGCAGGTTCACTAGCAATAAGGCATCTAATAATAAGAAGAGAAATTTTCCTGTATACTTGAAGAAAGACCTGGCTGTTGATGGCATCCACTGCCTGACACAAGTGTGGGAACACGTAAAATAAATGGGTAAGGAATGTCATGAAGAACTGCACTTCCTCTTGGATGCCAATAAAAATACACACATGGCAGCTGAAATGCCACTCTTTTCTTTCCAAACTTCCTACATAAATTTCTATAATGTTATGTTTAAGTGGGACAGAATGATGCCATTTTGTATATATGATAGGGTGTCAGCCAATGTATCTATCTTTTTGTCACTGATAAACATCATGCAGAATATAAATATTTTGCTTAAGAAACTGAATATTCATTCTCGCTGAATACAAAAAACTCATGCAAACAAATGCTGTATGTGCTGCAAAATATATTGTAAAGGGAGAAACTGGTGCTAACAACTGCACTTCAGACACAATGAACAGAGAAAAGTACAATTATATGACAGTATGCAGTATATAAATAAATAGCACAATTAACATAAACACAATGAATGTTGACCTCATTAAACTGAGTGTCATTATCAGTGACCTTTACAGTGCAAGTGACAGTTTCCAACAAGTGTATGATATTACCTTGTAAAACATTTACACAATTTTCAATCTCCTTCAGTGTGATGTGGTTGTAAAGTCCATCACTCACTGGGTCACAAGGAGAGTTGGGGAGCTTGAAATCACGGTTGCAGAGGTCACCACAGAACAGATTCAATGATATAACATCTCCAGTACCGATGGTTTGACTTCCAACATCTCGAACCTTCTCTAAGCTTCCTAACCCTTCTAGAAATTCTCCAGTCAAAACTGTCTGACATTCAGCATCTTGCATGTTTGAATGCCTGTCTTGCAACTGATCTGACATTACAATACATGACTTGGCTGATGTAGGACTAGTAACTCCGGTGGCCTTAAGCTCCTTATTCTCATTGCTAATTTGGTCAGAAACATTTAATGGTAACTTCTGAGTATGACTGGATGTGTCCAACACAGATACCTCCACACTTGGAATTTGTAATTTAGATATGTCAATTTCTTCACTCATCAAAACTTTGCCATAATTGGAAGCTATGTTCTTTGCTTCATTTAGTTCCAGATTTTGTGCATGGTGTCCATCTGCAAGAGAAACATGGTCACTGGTAACTCAGTACCATGAATGGACTGATGATATATGAAAAATGCAAGCACTACATTTTATAAGACAGACTGCAAGTTATGCTAGTGTTTGACTGTATTATTCTAAGAAAGTGCAGCAATGGCCATAACATTGATGAGAGCCATGTTCCACCAGAGAATAGGCCACACCATGTTTCATAAAATTATCCTATGACAATGAAGTATGGCCCATAAGAAGGGCTAGGAAGAGACAGTATCAGCTAAAATTTGTGGCGCGAACCACACCGTACATTACACCAGTGTTCATCAATGTTATCACATACATATGAAGCATGCATCACATGGACTGCCGATAAAAGATATCCGTTGAAATGCATTTTGTGAGACCGCAGAATTACACACTTCCTGGCCATTAAGTAAAGATATAATAACCAGTATTCTTCAATATCACTGTTTCATTACTGAAATTGGGCAGAAGCTGCACTTTCTTAGCGAAGGTTACCTCGAATTTCTTTGTCAATTACTGGTACCACTGACTGACGTTTCCATTTCCATGACGGAGGTTTCAAATAATCCAAATTATCCTCACTCGACGAACTACTCTCATCATCAACCGCCGCCATGCTTGTGTCGCTCCCAAACACAGATCATCTAGTATACTCCCAAAGATAAACTGTCACTAACAAATCACTAACAATATAGAGATGACATCTCCACCACGTGAGCACTACGCAAACGCCCACCACGGAATACGGCACAGATTGCAAACTGCTATGCCACCACGACCAACCCACCAAATCGAGTCAGGAATTGCATTAAAGCATGTCTTTTATGCTGTAAATACTTAGCACCAATACATATCACCCATCAAATGACCGACTCAAAAGCTGTGGTCATGGGCAGCTGAAACAGACAAGTTTACTCAAGCACTTAAGGCCAACATACTCGCTCGACAGAGGTGCCTATAACCTTTAAATGCTGATGACATCAGAGACAAGGGATAAGTTCTGCAACCGTAAGATTCAGGGGTATTTTGTAACACACACTATGGACATGACCTCTAGGCGGATATACAACGTAACATCTAAACCGTTAAGCGTACAGTGAGGGAACCCCCCCCCCCCTCAAACGAAATGGAGCAGTTCGTCAGTCTAACTTCATTCTTATAGGGACGGTGCGGAAACTTGCAAGAGGCAGACATAACCAGCATCTAGCCTACTGCCAGAACAAGACTCCGCCAAAGTTGAGTAAAAAACAGAGTTCAATGGCGCTCTTACCTTTGCAATCCTGTGAACACATGTGCTATACTGGATGAACTGCGCCAATGTGGGTGGTGATAGGGCCTTAGTAAAGAAGCATAGCTTTCCTCCGTGCAACTACGGGACGTAGTGTACATGTTCAAAAGTTTCAAGATATTACAATAACACGTATGTTCAAAGAAAACCTGGCAATATATACCACCGAGAAAACCCCCTGTACCTTACACAGGGCATCCAAAGACTGTACATCAGACATGTATTAACGTATAATTTTCGGTCAGGAAACACAACAATGGTTGTATGCTAGATGATGGTATTTATTAGCATAACCATAGACAACACAACCTATTATCATGGCCCCCAAATACTACCCCCCTAATACCTACCAATAAGCTTCCCCCATTAATTATTGACCATTAGACATCCCACTAAATAAACTTACTGTAATGCGTAATGATAATGAGATCTCAGCATCACCTCACAATATAGGCATATATATGACACTCTTTGAGCAAAATTGTACTAACCTAAAGATGGGCGCTATAGGCCAAAACATGTTGTTATTTCTTTGCTAATAAATACCATTATCTAGCATACAACCATAGTTGTGTTTCCTGACTGAAATTTACCTTACCATTAGTCTCTCAACACACAACGGGGATGACACACCTCAGAATGTATTAATGTTATATTTATGGTCACTATCAGACATAAAACAGAAGAAGCACCGATAATACTACGAACCACATGGCTAAATTATGGACCGTCGCGGATAGACTTTACAAAGCTGAGCACCGAGTACGATATGTTGTGCAGTGTACCATGAATGTTGTTGATGTAGTTCAATGCTTCCCTATTACGAAGTCCTTCAAGTGTGGCGCTGCAATCAACTCACTATCCAACTTAAACTTATGAGTCGAAATACCAGAATGAATTACACCGTATAGGTGTTAAGGTGCTTAATATACTTCCCTTTTACATAAAAGCACTTATACATACATACATGCATTTCATAGATCCTTGAGGCTGTCACCAGACAATAGAATGTGGAACATGTCAAAAACATACAAAAGCATACAAGACATATAAAAATATTTCAATGTATGAATTGACACAGTCATGTAAGTAAATAATACATATCATATGTACATGCAAAAAATTCATCCACAGAGTAAAAGGAGTGTGCACAAAAAAATGTTTAGGGCTATTTTAAACTGTGGCTTTTCATTCCTAAGGCTTGTAATACTTTGTGGTAGGTTGTTACAAATTATGATCCCAGAGTAGGATGCGCCTTTTTGAAAACAGACAGGTTAGCAATAGGTCTATGTAGATGGTGTTTATATCTTGTGTTTATACTATGTACTGACGAGTTAGTCAGAAATTTATCCTGATTTCCAATTTAAAAAAACTCATCAATGAGTATATATATTGGCGTGGGATTGTTAAAATCTAATTTTTTTAATAGCTCTCTACATGAAGTCCTTGGGTGTGCACTCATCATGATTCTAATTATTCTCTTCTGCAGAGTGAATATATTTCTGCTGTTTGAGGAATTTCCCCAGAGAATTATTCCATAACTCGCAATAGAGTGAAAATAAGGAAAGTAAATTGATCTCAGAACATCATTATTGCAGATATGATACATATGTCTAACCATATAACATGCTATGCTTAGTTTAGGGATTATTTGATCAATGTGATTCCTCCAAGTAAGGTGATTGTCAATTTGTATACCCAGAAATTTTAAATTTACTGCTTCTTGTATACACTTATCCTTATAATTAAGGGTCAGTACACGGTATGGTTGATTTATTGTTACAAATTTCGTTATATTTGTTTTATCCAAGTTTAAAACTAACTTGTTAGCTGAAAACAATTCAATAATATGTGCTAGTACTTGGTTTGCTGATGTAGTGAAATCTATAAAATTTTCATTAGAAATTATAACACTAGTATCATCAGCAAATAGTTTTGGTTCTGTAAGGGAATTTATTTGCAATGGAAGGTCATTTATATACACCTTTTTAGGACCCCAGCAAATGGAATGTGTTTCTGTTTGCTGGGGTCCTATAAAAGACCGTTTTGCTCGCGGAGTTAGAGAAGGATGGCAAATCATGGATAGGTTACATAGAGGTCTGGCAAATTCTTGAATGGCTGGGAGACTCCTTGCTTCTCAAGGACCTTATTTCATGCATTTAATAGTTAGTAATGATTTTGATAACTTGCAATATTGAGCTGGAATTGTGTAGTTAGAACTGTGTCCAGGCTGTGGGCTGGATGATCTGGAATTAGAATCCTGACATGGTCGAAATATTTTTTTCTTCTTTATAATATCCAGCCTGGCTCTGGAGCCTATCCAGCTTCGTGTTTAATGGGTATTTGGGTACTTTCAAAGGGGTAAAGTGTCCCAGATGTGATTCTGACCAGGCACCTCCATCTACAACCAACGTTAAGAATGAGTGGAACTATATGTCTGCTTCCCACATATACCAGCATAGTATGGACAGGGATATATGTTGTTGTTGTAGTAGTAGTAGTAGTAATTGTTGTTGTTGTTCATATTCCATAGTTTCATAGAAGAAGAGAGCACAGAACAGCCACAGTTTGTTGTACAAATTACAGACAGGACTCATTTTACACTATTTCTTTTGCACTGTTCTACTTCAATATGAAAATTTACACAATAATATTTGGTTAAATACGATTTGACATAGACAGCCCATGGCTGCACTTATCTTCTGTGGGAGGCTAGCAGAAAGTTACAACGCTGTCATGCCATCAGTTTTTACATTTATGCACTGATTATGTTAGTGATATAATCATGCATCTCCTGTAGTTTCCTCTACAGCAGCATCGGCTTTTCTTGCCAACATGACTGAGACGTGTAAATCTACATCACCTAGTGCAATCCAAGTGAAAATCTGTGAAATTAGAGGTACTAAGCCAACTTATTGACATAAAGTTTGGTGTTAGACTTGCTCATAGTAACATATGCAAGGTTTGTGACAAAGATAAAGGTACAGCAATCTCTGTACTGGCCTGTTGCTGACCAGATGGGGTTCCAGGGGGGTGAGGCTTCCAGATTTCCAGACAGTTGGCACATGAAGTTGGTCAGTTTGAGAGCCCTATGTACTGTCCACCTTTAACCCCCCAAAATATTCCTTCTACTCATTTCTTTCAAGGGCTGAGT
>Ga0131853_10027266_pt1 | contig 10260 bp, 5 predicted proteins | sample TergutLab28metaG_FD_92764 | JGI IMG/M metagenome (GOLD analysis project Ga0131853, IMG submission 92764) | Labiotermes labralis P1 segment gut microbial communities from Petit-Saut dam, French Guiana - Lab288 P1 (version 2) (version 2) | ecosystem: Host-associated > Arthropoda: Insects >... | reverse complement strand
GACCACGGACCTCTCGAACACCAGAGAACATCGAGGCTGTCAGACGGTCCGTTTTGCAGTCTCCCAGGCGCTCTGCACGCAAACACCACGCAAACAACGGCCACCACTTGCAAGATATTCTTTGTAAGACTATGTGATTTAAAACATCCCATGTTGTAGTTTCAGAATCCAAAAATAAAATTTTTTTATATCGAATAGTTTTTTTCTTATTCGCCTTAAAATTTAGGGATGTTATTTTGCCCCATCCTGTATATCTTTCCTTAAACCAGGAAATAAAAATTATAGTAACATTAATCAAAATGTGGCGGCACAAGTAGTCAAACCTGAGGTATTCAGAAAATAAATAAACATATTTTTTATCGCATTAGCAACTCTAATGTCACGAAGCCTGGTGGCCAGTGACAGACCTGCACATTTATAAGATATTCACATCAGCGTGTAACCTATGCGTCTGTTCTACGTTGCTTTGTGAAGATTAGGAATGTCTAACAGTAGACTGGTGTAACGTGTTACTGCAGCCACTAACAGCACAAAGTGTCGACGACGACTTCTCCCGAAACGACAATAGGAAGCTTCGTATTCAAAGGACGCTCCATTCCGATCGAAAATCAAAGGATAACGTAGTTCCGATTAGTTTGCCTTTAGGCTAAAAAAAGCAATTTGTCAGAGTAACGAGGAACCTATATAATGTGAAGCAGCCTGGTGTCTAGTCGCAGTCACGGCAATGTCCAGAGTTAACTACTTCAGTTTCACTCAGCTACATTCATTTGTCACAACACTAATGAGGTCAGTTGAAACTTATTTACCTAAATCCTTTAAATCCGAGGAACAACGATGATTTCTAGTGACATGTGAAATGTAAATTTTGTGGGTGTGTTTTTTGTCTCCATTAATAGCAAAGTATACGAATGACATGTTCAAGACTCACCGTTTGTTGCTGGTGCTCGAGCTGGCCCCCGATGTATGGGACTTACCTTTAATTGTCCATCGATGTCACTGTCTGCACGTTGCTCCTTTTCCCACTGCCCCGTGTTCGAAGCCCTTCGGATGCATACTGTTGTAATCCTTGGACTGTTGCAACCGTTGACAAAATCACAACACTTATCATTGTGGCACTAACACTATCACTAGCACTAGCACTTAACGACATCTTTGTGTACGCTTTTTTATTCAGATCACTTATCATTAGACACAAAACTAGCAAGAAACAAAATAAACCGCCTTAGTTCCACTCTAAAAAAGCTGTTCGCTAAAATCACAATTCGGGATTGTAAAGAACTTCACTCATTTTAAAAACACATTGTATGAGAATTTGAATTCACTGCACATGTACTCCCGAAAATTAGAATTTTTATATTCGGTACAAAAACACTGCCGAAAAAGCAAAAAGTTTATATTTGACACACAACGACGCACAGAAATAGTAATACTGAAATTCCGAAGCCACACGAAACCAATCCATTTGCTGCCTGCTTGCTTGCTTATAGCCAGCTAAAATACGTATTAAATATTTTTTGCAACTGATAAAATGTCATTTAAAATACAGAAAATCAGAAAATTGTTACGATAAGCTGAACTTATTTCTCGAATGGGCGACACGATGTGAATCCAGAATTGTGTGGAGAAACTGATTAAAAAATGATCATTTCGGGAATATAATACTAAAATGGAACTCGCCTTCTACGGTGCAAACTGGATTTAACATATTAAAGACTTTCAAAGTTTTATTTTGTTGATTGTGCTGTAACGTCTTGCTGCTGGGGAAGTGGATGAAAAGTTTCAGTATTCTAGTATTTACGACGACTATCTTTATATTATATTATATTATATTATCATACAAAACGTAATGCTGCAGAACCTTCTTAAGTCACTAATTCGCTCTCAGTCACATAAAATTCCCGCATTTTATGAAATATATATTTAATGTATCATAAAATAGTATCAGAATTCATATTAATACAAAATAACCAACTTCATGTTTCAGATTCCTTCTTAAGAAATTGACATTTACTCAGTCACGAAATGCCCCGCATTTTATGGAATTCGAATTTCTAGAGTAATAATAATAATAATAATAATAATAATAACCCGATTAGACAATAATAAAAATTTTAATAATGGAAGACACTCCTTTCATTTAGAACTGTTTCAGAGCCCAGAACATTTTGTAAGCTGTGTCTGTACTATTACGAACATACACTGTGATCTGCATTGCTCAGTACTGCCAACATCCTGATGTGACACTCAAATTCCCATCCTTGTTGCATGAAACGTGTTTCGCAAAGTGCACTCTCCTACAACATATTTGCGAATATTAACCGCAGTAATATTCACACGTCCCACAATGGCTGGGGGAAGGCAAATTTTATTACGTGTTATCAATAATTATCTTACGTTTTCCACATTCGTAATGGGCACTGATGTTGCTTCCGGTAGAATTTAGAAATCATTATTTTGTATGACATGAAGAACTGTAGCAGAACGACGGACAGAATATGAGAAAACGTAAAGAAAACTGCTACGTTCAAAAATAGAAGTTTAACAGAATACAAAAACAAATAAACCGAAACACAATTAGAGAAAAAAATAAAATGTTTATGTGCGTATAATTAAAATTTAAGAAAATATTTAAACTGAATAGCTAAGCTCGGTTGGTAATGAATGCATGTGGATGTACAGACTGAGTTAGAATTGCCGGCCATGCAGAAAGCAGAAAAAAACCCACAACCAGAAGAGAGAGTTGTTAGTTTGTTTAGATTATTAGTAGTGATGATTTTGTGCCATTCAAATGCATGTTGCCAACAGAAAATTTTCATTTATCTTGGTGTCTCTACTTCAAAGTACAGATGTAATTTAGCTTAACTGAGAAGTCGCTTGATACCTTGTGGTCATGATATGAACAAACAGTCTTCAGTGAACTCCAGTATCAGTAAAATATTTAAGAAAAAAAAATAATTTTTTGTGGTGGTATAATGGGAAATGACTTTTACAATCAAAACAAAATTATCTTATTGCGAGGGCCATATTTAAGGCCAACGTTTAATATCATAAGGCCCATATTTATATCTCCACCTTATGTACCCTTCCTGCATATTGCTAATGACAAATTCAGACGAAGCAGTTTGTAAAATTGAAGTGTCAAAACACGAACTCAGTGGCCTATATAGGATGTTCCTGGCATTGACAACAACCTGTTTCCCATACCGCATACCTTATGTATTTAACTACTATGTACTGCTCCTAACATATTCAGAATACGCAGAATAAATAGTACAACACACTGAAACATCAACCCAACAATTCGCAACATAATTTCAATAACCATAATAGTATCCTATTAGGAATCATCATTCCTATCTGTGGCGTGACTGCATATTGTGCGATAAGACGTACAGTTTCACTTATTCTTCAAAATTCCATTAACTACCTGTCCTGTAATTCGCAACAAAATATTACTGAAACTAATATGCTATGTAAATTTGTCGCTGTCTATGCCATGAAGGCATGTAGTGGGAGTAGAGGTAAAGCTCCATTTATTCTAAACCACACATTTCTATTAAACACCACACGGCAATTCGCAATACTATATGTTATAAACAGTCACAGTAACGTGTCATATAAACTTGTTTCTGTTTATGCCATGCCGGCATATACCGCCCTCACTCTATACTACTTCCCATATTTTATTTCCATTGTATTTAACTTTCTTTATAGCGATTGACATATTCTGTTCTTTAGCATTCAACATCGCGAACTGTGAATTTGCAGTCATTGTTACTGGAAATCTACAGATGTGCGAAAAGTACAGCGTTTTTAACTGTAACTGGTAACTTGCTCGAACACTATATAAAATTAGTTATCAATAAATTTTAGAAAATCATACCACAATTTCTAAATGGTAGGATGACGATTTACTGACCTAGCAGTTGTTTATGATCAGACAGAGTTATATAAAGCAGTGGTCGTGATCTACTTTTAGGCAGTGTCATGTAGTGGAATAAATATTTCATTAATATACGTCGTTTATGCTTACACTACCCGCCATTTTGTCCCTCTTAACTCTGTTCGAACGTAGCCATGGCAGCTCTGTGTAATGACAACGAAATAGTTCCCCTGTCAGGATTCCAACTGCCTGCCTACCACATACAATTAAGCAAAATGACAGTTACTGCATTTGAAGTGTTCATTTCAACCTATTTTTTAATATCGGTGGGTATCTGTCCAAATGTGCCTACCGTCCTTCAACAAGAAACTCATTACAATCTCAGAACACGTTGTGTAACCTGCAGTAAATACTCGCGGATGAATACATTACGAAATCATAAATGCAGTTTCAAGTTAAAACTGGCATTTGCAACTAACACTCCACGTTCACTTACACCGAAAATAATTGCGAATTCAAGCCTGAGTGTCATTGCATTTGAATCGGAAGGTAAAAACAGAAGATGGCAGCTAAACTGAGATGACCTTTACAACGACAGTGAAGCTGCGTCGTGTTCAGTTATGCACTTTGTATATGTGACAAAATCATAGTTAATGTCCACAAAACCACAAGCTTATTTTGTTTTCATATACATACAATTTAAATTCCTTAATTTAAAGTCATATTTACAGGCTAATTGAATAGCAACTACAGCTTACAATGGCGACCCAAGACCTACCCCTAAGCAGCAAACTACGTTGAACACCTGCAGACAGGCAGCAAACCAGTTCACGTCCGCCCTCTACGAATGTCACTGCACCTATGCCAGGGTTTAGGCGGGAAAGAGTTTGTTTCCTAAGATGTCGCTAGTGTCAATGTCAACGAACTTCAGTGGTGGATTACAAAAATTACATAATGTCTGTCAGTTAAAATTCGAAACGAAAATATGTATCATGTTCAAAAATTTTCTGACAATACCCAAAATCTGAAATAATTTTTTTTTTGTTAAATAAAGTACCCAAAAATTAATATTCGGGTTAAAATTTTATTGCATCGTGGTCCGATGCGACACGTGATTCTCGTTCAGACATAAGACAAAAGGTTTAGAATATGTAGCAATGAGACATATATTATAATTTAGACTTGGATATTTTTACTTATAAACCGCCTGATATTTCGTACCTTTCGGCTAAGATTTTGAGACGCGACTAATTAAGTGGCAGAGTAGTATTTCGAATGCATGAGAAATTCTAACAAAAATTTTATCTGAAACCTCACATAAATTGCGACAGCTCAGTCATTATATTGACTAGGCCACGATCTGGCCGTAAGAAGTAACTGCTAAACTACGGCTTCTTCAAAGCGCCCAGACCCCCTCTGGGACCCACCCTGTATTTTGTACATTATCCAGGTGGCTCTAGGACCTACGAAGTTTCATATTCTATGATTATCGGGTAATCCTCCTCACCGGTAAAGCATCCAAGCTTTGAAGCTACACACTAGCCCATATTTAGCGCGCAGGTTACAAATGTATGGAGTTGCTCCTCCATTTCCTCATACTTCTTCTTGGACTAATTCTTAGGCACATATGTTGGAATTAGAATATACTAGAAATACTGTAACAAAAATTCAGTTTTACAAAATGTGTTTGTAGCTTTGTTTTTCACAATGAAGTTCATTTTATCTTTGGCATTCAAATATTTTATTTACGTGCATGTATTTGATAGACTAAGTTCTTACATTCAGCAACCAGCAGGCCACCGACGTAAAGCCATGTTGCTGTGGTGTGTGTTATATCAAGCAACTGGACAGTTAAGTCTACCGGACCTAGTCACGTGATATTTTATTCTAATCTTTCGCTATCTAATTACCGGTTGTTTCCTATCGCCTTAAATATTTCGATTTTCTTAACGTTTGCTTAATTATGTTCTACCTTAAAACTGTACTCTCGTCCTTAAAATAACTTCAGTTTACTCTGTGATACTGCATACCTACAGCTGTTCCTTGAAGGGTGGAGTACACTAAGAAATTGCAAAGAAAACCCGCCACTGCACTTCTTCCCCCACAAAGGTGTGTACGTCATCAAGGCCATTTCCCCACGTCTATCACTAGAGACACGTGCGGTGATGGATAGCTGATTTTCCATACATTGCAGTGCCAATGAAACAAGACAAGAGCCCTTAATATGAGAAGAAAATGGACGAACGGAAGTGCCTTCTTTTTTATAACGTGAAGACAGATATATGTAACATATATTTAAATACATGTGCTGACTCTCAGTGTTTATTGATACAATTGTGCACACGGGAGGAAGTGATCAGTTTAAATGTTGCGTAGTCCTTATTTGTTTAATCTTTGTTTATTTGGCGACGCTTGTAGTAGCTCAATTTTGTGATGTTTCGAATGGCAGCGTGATTCATGAACGATGAATTGGCAAGGATTTGAAAGGAAGCGGGCTGTAGCCTAAGTTAAGGAATTAACCAGGAATTTTAGTGGCGGGACATCATTTTCTGGCGGGAAATCCATGACTTCTGGAACAAGAAACGAAAATGCCCACCGTTCGACCACAAATGTCCTCTTGTTATGTGGTGTTTTCGAAGCTCCAGGAGCATTGCGCTATCACCAAATGCCTCCCTTTAGAGCCTACAACCTCTGAAATTCTGTACAATTAAATTTTATTTGGGGGGGAGAGGGGGCCGATAATCCTGTGGTCTGATGTATGGTAGCTTTATAGCACATAAAACTGTACTTCTCTTGTTATTTGAATGCGACATTCGCAAATTAATGTTCTTCAGGATGATATTCGTGCGAATAGAGCGTAAATCGTAATTTCCTGACTCACAGTAAACCCACCAAGAACTGTGAGCGATGACAACGATAATGATGATGATGATGATGATAATAATAATAATAATAATAATGTTAAAAGATTCAGCATCGCTACTGTGAAAGTCCGTCTCTGAAGCAGATGGCATAATTTCACCAACCTATCATCCACAGAACCCGACTCGATAAAATCCATCACAATATTTTCCTTCCATCTCTTACCGGTCTTCCAAATAAAGGTTTTCCAACAGATTTCCTGACTAAGATTCTGACCTATATCCTAAACCCTCAAATTAAAAAGACAAATAGCGTCCTTGAAAATGAAGACATGAGGTTCATAACCATCGCCATGGCCTCCACGCGTCTCACACTGTTAATGACAATGATGTCGCGTTCAGTGGCTGCAATCAGTGCAGGTGTTGTGCGCCATGCCAGGTAGCCTTTGAACTGCTCCAAGAACTCTTTCCACTTTGCACTACGTTTGGAGGGTAAGCGAGCTGCTGTAGTGAAGCGGTCTGGCAGCAGCCTAGCAGTCTGGCAACTGGAGAGACGAAGTGCGAGCGCAGTTGAATGGGACAAGTCAAGATTCTAATGCGCCCTGCTTATCTACATAATACATGAAAATTCAGTTCCTAATTCTCAGAAAACACACACTACCCTTACCAAAGTCAACTTGTTGATGGTGTTCATTTCAATAATCGCTGTTTATTGTCGCATTTAGATAAGACACGGAAAATGCAAAGATTCTGAGCATTAAAGGAGATGGTATATATAATTACCACAGAGTTACAAAAGCTTCAGTTATCATAAACTTAACACCCTCACAGACATATATCATTCGCTGATGCATTAAAAAGGAGGTCCGTAATATCAAGCAGAAATTTGACAATCTATGAAGATCTAATGGGTAAATTTAGCGCCCTGTGACTCACAGGGTACCAGTTTTACACCCTGTATAGCAGGAATGAGTAGCATACGGCCAGCGGTCTGCATGCGGCTCAGTGTGACTCACTGCCTGGTCCGTGACGACTTTTGAAAATTATGTTTATTTTCTAGAAAGCTTCTCCACCATAAATGTGATTTACAACAAGCAGCGTTCTTGTCCGAGAGACGAAAATTTCGAAACAATTTTGAAAAGATTAACTTTATATACACCCCTGAATACGAAACCCGATTTTGCTGACAAGATATGTAATGTCTCTCATCACGTTTGCAACGTGATCAGGAAAAGAAAAATCTTTCAACGGAAAGTTTATCTCTTTCCGCTTCTCAGTGATTCATGATTAAAAATAAAGATATTTTAAATTGACTTTATTTTATTTTATTAAAAGATTATTAGTACATTATTATCCTCTACACGCCCTCGCTCGGAATCTGCGCCCGTAGAATACAGCTGTTTTGTTTGCAGCAACATGGCCCTCGTCGGTTTGCGTGCTGTACCGACATAATTTACACACTACCGACAGCCCCGATTTATAATCTGTGGTTTTTCTCATTCACTGTACACATATTTCCTGCTACATTCCTAAACAGGACACAAGCGACGATGGAAGAGAAATGATTAGAAAAATGGTAGTCGTGGCCTGCCTTGAAACATTTCCTTCTATTCTCTTACGTCAACTGGGTAAAGCTGTGGATATGCCATAAACACCATAAAATAATAACTAATTTATGGCTAGTCGCAGCCAATCCCGATGGCCGCGCGGTCTAATGTGTGGGTCTTCGACCGCTGGATTGTTGGGATTGCGGATCTGAATCACGCGGGTGGTCATAAATGTTTGTCTCCTGTGACTGTTGTGTTTTGTCAGGTAGAGGTCTCTGCGTCGGTCTGATTACTCGTCCAGAGGAGTCCAACCGAGTGTGGATTGTGCAATGAGTACGCTCGTGAAGCCCCTTAAGGGGAGGCTGTGACCCAGAATCGAGTTGAAGCGCCACAGGAAATAAATGCTAGTTGCCGAAGTTGGTGCTGCCTGATCTTGACAGAAACAACTTCAGACGGTAGAAGACAAGCAGTTGCGCAGCTTCATGACACACCTCACTGTCAGTACGTAGGGAGAATCGAGCTGTACCTCTACAAGCTAAATATTTGCCTGTCTTCTACACGAAGGCAGCGGTTGGAGGTCAGCAGTTAACTTCCCGCCCTGGCCGCCTTACCCTTGGGAAGGAAATCCGTTACCAATTGACTATTAGGCCGGGTAGAAACCATATCCGGTCTGGACGTTTCGGAGAAGATTACAGTATCTTGTTGTTCCTGCCGGAATTCGAAACTCGGACCTTCGAACACCTAGTTCAGTTGGTATGCTGACTGTATTACCCAGGTGTCTGGGAGATATACCTGAAATCTTTCTTAAACTTCAGGAGTGAATGGAGGTGAGTTACGAGCCTCACCCTCCAGGCACTTTAACCCCGGAAAGGAAAGGTCTTCCGAAGGCTCTGTTATGGCCCACAGTGGAGATATGGGCTTAGTCCTAAGAAATTTTGTGTGTAGTGTTATGAACGGTGTGGCTTAGAGGAAGATGTCTCTCGTAATCCTTCGGCTTTACCTTGCCAACGAATATTGTCATATACCCCATTCGCTGGTGCGTGGGCTAAGGGTGATTAGCCAGAACACGTATTACAACCTACAACCTACAACCTGAACATTTGTCATGCTGTTTGTGTGTTTGTTTGAACCACACTTCGCTGGTTCGTCTTTTAGTAATGTTTGCAGCTTTCCTTAGATTAAGTAAGAGACGGTAGGACGGTGCTTCACGGTAGGCCACCACCACTTCACATCTACGCTTTTCTGTACGCTACTCATGTGAGTCATTCGGCAGACAATTGGTTTATCGTGACTTGGGTTGTGTTGCAGTCTTCATCTCTTCTACCTACTCATGTAGGTGTAGATGTTATTGTTACACCTGATCACAGTTAGTAATACACACACACACACACACTCGGTAGGACTCTTTAGCCCGAAAACACACAAAATTCACAAGAGACAGACATCCGTGCCTCGGCGGAGTTCGAACCCGCAATCCCAGAGAGCGAGATACAGCAGACGTTAAGCTCTAGATCGCGCGGCCACCGAGATCGACTTACTGCCATCATATTTCCAATTACTCCGGTTACGTTCTTGTAACTCCTTCTAGGTTTGGGGCCCAAGGCTGCTGCCCGGCTGACCAGCTCATTAATACGGGCCTTTGTGGAGGATAAAAAGTCAGACACACGGGAATGAAATATTTTATTAATTATTAATTTGCGGGAAAAAGTGACAAAGTTATTTTTAAAGATCTACGAGATAAAATTCGGAAAGGAATATGTGTGTGTACATATATATATGTAAGTGTGTGTACTGCTCACCCAATATTGTGCGGGTGATAAAATCGAGAAGAATGAGATTGGCTGGACATGTGGCGCGTATGGGTGAGGAGAGGAGGGTGTATAGGGTCTTGGTGGGGAAACCGGAGGGAAAGAGACCACTGGGGAGACCTAGGCGTAGATGGGTGGATAATATTAGGATGGATCTCCAG
>Ga0131853_10027260_pt1 | contig 10261 bp, 7 predicted proteins | sample TergutLab28metaG_FD_92764 | JGI IMG/M metagenome (GOLD analysis project Ga0131853, IMG submission 92764) | Labiotermes labralis P1 segment gut microbial communities from Petit-Saut dam, French Guiana - Lab288 P1 (version 2) (version 2) | ecosystem: Host-associated > Arthropoda: Insects >... | reverse complement strand
GAGTGGACCCCGTTCCAGACCCACTACTACTCAGAAAATCTGGTAGCGCCGGGGATCGAACCCGGGACCTCTGTATCTGTAGCCAGAAACTCTGACCACTAGACCACAGAGGCGGTCCTGTACTGAACACTTATATTTATTAAATCACAGTACTGCTTTATTTTGACTGATGAACAAATTGCTGAACTTGTACCAGCAATTTTATGTTTTGCTGATCGTGCATCCTGGTACAACTCATCCAACATAAATACCGCACGTCACATCCTACCCGACAGTCAACACTCCTACCCAACCCAACCAGTTCCTTCGTAACCTGCACACCAGTCACTTACAGAGGTAAGCACTATGTTTTCTTTAATAATCTCTTTGCATTTTCTGTAGGTTCAACAATTATCACTTAATGTAATTACACATTAATAGACTGTAATTAGACAGTTTTTTTTTTAAATTTTAATGATCATGTAAATACAGCCTCTACTCCAGTGTTTCTCAACCGCCGGGCCGCAGCCCGGTACCGGGCCTTGGCATCAATTATACCGGGCTGCAAGAGGTTCTCCTGGAATTTGTCATTTCAGTTTTCTAAGAATTTTTCGTGAATAAATGTTTTATAGTGGAAATATTCCGAGGAGAAAAATATTCGTGAATGTGTCAAAAAACTCATGACCCAAATGTTGGCCTGAGGAAACTAAAAAATATGCTACAAGATTTCATTAGTCCAGTGATTGATAACTAATTTAAATGTAATTTTATATTTGTCAACATGTCACACCGTATACGTTAAGTGTACTAATACTCTTTATTATTATGCCATAATTAATTATTAATACTTATGTTAGTTTAATGTATGAACTTAAAAAACTGGAAAGGTATTTACGAGTAAATTTGTTGGGACCGGGCCCTCGTCTTATGAAAAAAGAATTTACCAGGTTGCAGTCTCACAAAGGTTGAGAAACACTGCTCTACACAACATAATACACATGCAAAGATGCAAGGCAATACCACATCCTCACAAGTTTTATCCAGATTTTATTACTAATGTTTTATAAACATGATGTAAATATGTTTAAGTAACTTACACCACTCACTTATTTCAGAATACTATACCAGATGCTGTATTAATACAATCTGACCTCCTGATGATGAGCACAGAGTTGCTCGAAACATGTAGAGGATTATAATAATAAAAAACATATTATATATTGTAATTGTGCATCAAGTTGGTCATTTACCCAGAGCTGTACCAGCAACTTTAACTATTTGCCAACCAAGCTGTTATACAGCTACTTACACAGCACCTACAAGCGAAACGATTTTATGAGGATGATTATTAGCTTCTTGACTTTTGAATTAATTTTAAATTACTATTAATAACTACATTCATTTAATAACAAACATTTTCCTGATTTAATAGCTCTATCTGTTCATACACAATTACAATATTCTAGTCGTAGTTAGTTCAAAGTCTCCTCTGTTTAAAAAATATTTTGAAATGTCATTCATAGTCAGCCTCTTGTGCCTGTACACTACTGGAAGATTATTTTTTTACAGGAAACTTTGATAAGCCAGACCAGTGGCATGCAAGAGGCACACTATGGCCACCCCCTGCTACATATGAAGTGAAAAAGGTAAAGGTACAGTGATCCCATTACAGGCCCGGTTTGGCCCAGAGGGTGGGTAGAGGTACAGCATAGCTCTACTCTTCCATGACCACGGCACTAGAAGGGGGTGAGTGGTCAGCAGCACGCCCCGGCCGCACTTTACCCCCAGAAAAGACCCGGTATGCATTTCACAGGAGGCTGGGTGGGGCCCAGGGCCGGTCTGGACGGGCGGAAAATCTCGTCCCCACCGGGATTTGATCCCGGACCATCCAGCCCATAGTCAGTCGTTACACCGACTGAGCTACCCGGCCCACGCTACATATAAAGTACTGTAAGAAATGTAAAGAACACAAGCAGACAAAATATTAACACTCTGTATACTATCATAAGGTGGTTGAACACTTCTAACATGGGAAAATCATATCAAATGCTTTCTGAAAAAATGACATGCAAGGCCTCACCATACGTTTTGTGCTCTACTTACTTCTCGTCCTCTCTTCCCACCAGCCCACGCTCTTGTCAGATCTCCATAAACTTTGTTCTCCAAAACTTCCTCAGATGGTGTTACTACATAAGGTGGATTGAAGATCAACACGTCAACTTTGTTTTTCCAGTGGAATCCTGACATTAAATCCATTCTAATCGCTTCCACATCAGTGCCATTCAGTTTTGCCGTCCTTTGTGTCACTCTGCATGCGACTGGATTAATGTCTATGGCAATATAACAGCTGCTTCTACCCAGAGCTTTAGCTACTGCAGTGATTATAATCCCAGAACCACTCCCTATCTCAACACACACAGACGGTTTCATATTTTGCAGTAATGCCAAATCCTCCTCTAACGCATCAATGAGCAAGAAACTGTCTTCTGCTGGTTCATAGATATGGTCATAATTGTCTGCTGACAGGTGAGATAGTGATGGTGTATCCATAACGAATATGGCAGTAAAATATCTTTTTTGAAGCAAAATGTATAACAAAATTGAAACTTGCATACACAGAAGAGAAATGTACTATTTATAAAATACTACTTAAAATCTATTTCAGACATTAACAAATGTTATATAACAATATTATCTGCCAGTATAATTAGATTCAATTTACTTTCAACTGAACATTAAGGATGTTCCACTGTACTCATGATTAGAGTGGAATTAAATTTATGTGTAACTTACAAGGCATCGATCCATATTTGAAAGCACTCCCATTCAACACACAAAACAAAAATGCTACTGACAATATTAACAAAATAAAAATATGTGAATTATAATTTTTGTCTTGTGGGGAAATAATGCTGCTTTCTACTATGCAGGAAAGGAATTTGAAACAAACATTTACGTTTACTTGCCTGTATTGCTCGTAGACATAATTTGACTAGATATTTCAGTCCTTTGTATAATAAACAAAATTCCTTGAATGTATCACGGCACTTTAAAACACACTAGCTGTTAGATAAGATATTATCGGAAAATACAGAACACTATCTCTTGTTGACATACTTAATTCACAAATGGTTTAACATTTCTAGTAAATATGTGACCATCTTTTAAATTTGTTTCCTGTTATATAACATGGTTTGACTTATCAAGTTAGGAACGTAAAAAATAATTATACATATCGTACATCTATGGAATGGTTTAGGATATTGCAATCAGCTACTTCTACTGAATGGAAGGATTTGTAGCTTCGAGGGGAGTGGCTAAGGGAGATGGCTCTAACAGTGCTCTGCGTCTGGACTGTTCCCTTGCTATTTGTTGATGTACTTTATTCAGACGATCCTGCAAAATGGGAAACAGATTTGTTAATATGGAGCTTCATTTTAATATTATTCAGCACAAAGGCAAAATAAATTGGCATGTACACTATTTCTCAGTTGTAGTACACATGCCAAAAGAACTGCAATGGCAAATGAACACAATTATTTAGGAATAAAACAGCATCACAGCCACATGTTTACATCTGAAATACAACTAAAGCAGTGGTTCCCCAGACAACCTGAAATTTCTAGGGGCCTTTCTGAGACCACTATTTATTTTCCTGCTTGCTGTTTAACCATTGTAATGCTGTACTAAAGATGCTAAACCATATCACCAAAGTACTCTTATTGCTCCCACTGAAGAGACCTACCAATAAAGTAAAATGTCAATGCTCATGGTTTTTATGATTTGCATATTACATCTTTGTACACTCAACTGTAAAAAATTTATTTTGATACTGCAATACAGTACATCAAGCAAACATGGAACTGTTACTAAAATTAATATGCCAGAATAAAGATGTTATAGGCTGAACTAGTATCCTCGCGAATCTTATGTTTATTGGACCGTGCATCATCTTGATAGTTGAATAAAGAGAGACCAACTTGATGTCACTTGCTTTATTATTTCATTATTTACTGCTCAACATGTTTTGGCTGTTAATACATCCATCCTGAGGAGCTTGTGAGTAGTGCTTCAGCCTGCATAAGGATACCGCACCACCCCAGCCGAACCACGCTGTAACACCAACACACATCGTACCATAGCAATACAACCCATGAAATAACACAACAAATAAGTCGCAAGCTCCTGAGGATGGATGGACTAACAACCGAAACATGTTGAGCATTAAATAATGAAATAATAAAGCAAGTGACATCAAGTTGGTCTCTCTTTATTCAACTAGTATCCTTGCATTTCTGTACATCATATATATATATATATATATATGTATATAAAATATTATTATGTTTTATTTATACATACATATATATATATATATATAGGTAAAGTGATCCCGTTACAGGCCCGGTGTGGCCCAGAGGGTGGGTAGAGGTGGTGCAGCTCTACTCTTCCATGACCACGGCACTAGAAGGGGGTGAGTGGTCAGCAGTATGCCCCGGCTGCACTTTACCCCCGGGAAAGACCCGGTACCCATTTTACAGGAGACTGGGTGTGCCCCAGAGCTAGTCTGGACGGGCAGAAAATCTTGTCTCCACCGGGATTCGATCCCGGACCGTCCAGCCCGTAGTCAGTCACTATAACGACTGAGCTACCTGGCCCAGACACACACACATATATATATATAACATTATTCTGTTCACAGCTTGTTGTAATCCCAGTTGATCCATGAACCACCTGAATAAAGCTCACATATTACATTCCATAAACCCTACGCCACGAACTTTCTTTATTAATTCCATTTGTACATTTTCAAATATTTGTTCCACTAATTCCTTTCTAACTTTCAAACCTTAGAAAGGCATATGTATAAATCTTACAAAATTCTATCCTCAATAATGGTGAAATACAGTGGTAGGAAATTTAAATGGGGTGAAGCCAAATGAGCAGGATGTGAAGTGTAGTTGGGTGAAGTTTAAATGGGAAGAAGTGACGTGTTGACAAGTGTAGTGAAGTGTAGTTGGGTGAAGTTTAAATGGGAAGAAGTGAAGTGTTGATAAGTGTAGTGAAGTGTAGTTGGGTGAAGTTTAAATGGGAAGAAGTGAAGTGTTGACAAGTGTAGTGAAGTGTAGTTAGGTGAAGTTTAAATGGGAAGAAGTGACATGTTGACAAGTGTAGTGAAGTGTAGTTGGGTGAAGTTTAAATGGGAAGAAGTGAAGTGTTGACAAGTGTAGTGAAGTGGAGTGAAGTGTAGTTAGGTGAAGTTTAAATGGGTAGAAGTGAAGTGTTGACAAGTGTAGTGAAGTGGAGTGAAGTGTAGTTGGGTGAAGTTTAAATGATAAGAAGTGAAGTGTTGACAAGTGTAGTGAAGTGGAGTGAAGTGTAGTTGGGCGAAGTTTAAATGGGAAGACGTGAAGTGTTGACAAGTTTAGTGAAGGTCTTAGCAACAGGGTGTCTATCATTATTAGAAGATATATAGATCATATGAAGTTTGCTGCTGTTTCGTTTATCACATTCTTTCAGATTCTTTTGGTTCTATTTTTTTTATCACTGTATATATGGTTGTATGTATCGTAAACTTCTGTTTAATTTTGTAAATTACGTATTCTTATTGTTATGTTTATGTATTCTTATTGTTATGTATGATCTGTTCTGGGTATTCTGCTTCATTTTGTTGTTCTGTGTATTGTTTGTGTGTAAATGTGTACTGTACTACTGCCACCGGGTGTCATCCCAACTGCAGTTAACAAATATATCAATAATAATAATAATAATTAAAGAAGACTGAAATAACATTGGCAAAGCATATGTTAACAAACAGATAGTAAGGATACATCATAAATTATGTCACACTTATGTCACCGTGATTCAAAATATTTTAATAATTTTGACATTCAGTCACATCAATTTTAAATCACATTAAGTAATTAGAAATGTACAAGTGAGATCTCAAAAATCACAGTGCATAATTGTGTATACCTTTACTTGAGTTCTTTTTGTAAGATTTGAAGTTATAACCCACAGATGGCTTAATATTACCAAGCCTAGAGGTGTTATTGTGGAGCTTGGGCCACTTGACAAAAGGTGGTGTTAATGGTCCTTTATTTCTATTTGTCTGCATAAAGCATAATGGGATGTCCTACATTAAGACAGTATGTTAAAATTAAAGGCACAGTCACTAAACATAATTTATTTTGTGGGTTTTCGAATGGCAAAGTTGTATTTTATATACACGGGTCCGTGCATCATGAATCAAATTTAATAACTGTCCAACAAGATGCGACTTATTCAGTTTATTACATTTCTGTAGGCAGCTCTACATGTTTTGGGTGATGACACACATCATCAGAAGCTGGTACAACTGTAATTACAGCTTATGGTACTGATTAACCAGATCTACTACCATCCGCTCTCACTGATGAGTCGGAACTCAACAACGAGAGCAGATGCTAGTAGATCTGGTTAATCAATACCATAAGCTGTAATTACAGTTGTACCAGCTCCTGATGATATGTGTCAACACCCAAAACATGTAGAGCTGCCTACAGAAATGTAATAAACTGAATAAGTCGCATCTTGTTGGACAATTATTAAATTAAAAGAGGCAAAGTTGTGGTTTAGTTATCAGTACTTGGCACAATTAACAAGTCTGTTTCTAGAAGTTACAATGACTTTACCTCCACATAATGTAATTACTTTGTGGGTACTGGACTGGCAAAGTTGTATATTGGTCTGTCATACTTGGCATAATTTAATAATTCCATTCCCAGAAGTTATGCTAATATTACCTGTACATTCTGCAATATATTGCTGACAACAGTTACTTTCAGTTTTGCATTTAGAAGCTTCCTCACATACATGTCAATGTCCAGAAGGCACTGTTGAGAATCCGAAATCTTCTTCAGCTCCTCAGACAAAACTTCAATTTGTTGTTTTAATTCTACTTGACTAATTCTGTCAAGTAAAACATAAACAAATTCAATTACAATATAAGAAATTTACCTGCAGAACATCCAACATTAATATCCAACTTGAGACATAAGTGAAACAATTAAATTGTAAACAGGTTCCTTTCAAGTCACGACAACCAGATTGAAGTCACGTTTGAAGATGAACATGCTACTGGTATACAAAGCCATGCCACCTGGTAATATATCACTAATAATTTGGATGAGCTTGCTACCTCCATCTTCCAGAATAATTTGCTGTGAGAAGTGGTTGCATTGCATAAGGAAAAAATCACGTAGCCAATACTCATGTATATAAAAATGACTAAGGAATATCATCTCATATGATGATTAAGTATCTGCAGCGAATTTAGCTGTTCGGTTGATTAGCTGGCAAGTAACAGTCAGTGAGCTGAACAGGAGGGTTGGGGGGAAGAAAGAGTGAACAAAGGAATAAAGGAGGAAGGAGAGCTAAGTAACGAGAAAATGAATAGCTGAGGAAGGAGAATGACTTGAAAAAGGCAAAAGAAAAGCCTGGCTGTGCTGGCCCTCAAATGGGCCATACTGTTACCAATGTGTAGGCTAATGGAGAGGTTTTCCAACCACTATTTCAAGGCCTTTTTTAAGGCTAAAAGATCCAAGCTCCTCTTCCATCTTACTTTATTCACTTGGTTCTCAGTACTTAGTTCTCCTTCCTCTGGCATTTCATCATCTGCTCCTTCTTCTTGCACCTTCATCTGGCTCTTTTTGACTCTAGCAGGTTCTACTTACAAATGGACCCCATCCGCCACACCTCCCAACAGCTGGGTCATTATGAATATTGCCTAACCCAATTTTTCCTTATTTAATGCAATCAATTCTCCCAACAACTTAGTCTTGTTTGGCTATCTTGAGGACGGAGGCTGCAAGTTTGCCTGAAACATCAGTAACAAATCAGCGGCCAACAGGGTGTCATATCCCATGACACTTTGCATTTCATCAACAATGCTGTGAAAACATCAAATCACAAAATTAAAACTATATTTATTATGCAGGAATAATTTTTTAAAAGCAGGTCTGACACAAAATTAAAGCTGACTCCTGACACTTCACAACTTACTTTAAAAAGGAGACAGTACTACTATATCACTGAACCATTAATGAAGCGGCTCCAAATAGTAAAGGACCCTAGCCTGTAACTTTTGTGTTAACAAGCGCTGTATTTTTTTTTCAGCAAGAAATAGAACTTGTACTAGAAGGAACATGCAACAAGTGGCATAAGACAATCAGTCATATGCTTTTCACAGGACAAGTTAATATGCAAAGGCAGTGACACTGTAAACTTGCTCCTGTGAAGGAGCTCAGTGTGATGCAGTTTCTGAGTTAAACATTTCTCCCCCCATCGAAATTCACTACCAATTTTGAACCTGTAAACAACTTATGGACTATGAAAAAACATTACAAATACCGTAGTTCAAGTCAGTGTGCTGGTGACACCAATGTTGTACACACACACACCAACATGCACACAAAACCAAACCCTAACCTCAATACCTCGCCATGACACACAACACCCAAATTGTAACTATTAAGGCATCATACATGATATGAGCTGTATGGCCTCACCTGGGTATATGCACACACAAACGCAAACCATGAATTTGGTTACTACACAGGAACACCCTAATAAATTACGCGTTCTAAGATTTTATACACACAACCCGAAGTCTGATCTTAGGCTTACCCTAGGTCTGTAGACAAAAACTCAAACCGCAACCTGCGATACTAGAAGGAATCGCCCCACTGGTTTACCTCTCCATTCTACTTATGTGTGTTGGTGACAGGTCACATAGGCTTCTGCCACAAGAAGTGTATAAGATAGGGACGAAGACAAAAAACACACACACGCATGGCTTACACTTGCACATTCACTTGTATACATTATTTTAGTTGAAGATATACTCATGTCTGGAAGAGGCAGCGAGTGACAAATAATAATTACATGTTTACAGGCAACATTAAGTGCGCTTAACTATTACACATTAGTCCAACTTAGGAACAGGTTATGTAACATCGCTAATATGTGCATATAATTGTAACTTTACAATTACCGTGTCGCTCGTACTCTTTCATCTAACTGATCTATTGTTGGCTTCAGTAAGCACATTAAACCTTCTGCCAAAGTGTCCCGTGTGGGATTTTCACAGAAATCTTCAGTTTTATCATCTACCGATGTAGTCGTACTCTCCGTGTCTAAATCCATGACTCCGTTCGTACACATTTCATATCCACAGATTATCCCGTACATAGATGCCGATCTCTTTTCGAGTTATGGGTGGTGGTTACCGTGACACAGGCGATCCGTGATCTGCATGATCGCAATTAATATTGGAAGTCCACCATATTATTTTCTTCTTTTGTATATATGTCTACAAAAGTATTACTGTAACAAACACCGCATTTCTTAGATGTACTGCCATGCTCCCTCTGTATACCTGCTTAGCTTGGACAGGGACTTCATCTGTCATTGCTTAAAGACATACTGTAAGCTATCTATGAAGTCCTGATTCATGAAAGATCTTTCAGTATGTGTTTCATTTCTGGAATGTATGACGTGTTGTCTGGTAGACTAAACGGCATCAGATTCAAAAAGACTGCCATAAGAACCCTAATTTAATGTGTTTGTCACATGCAGTACAACTACTTTAATGTTGACTATCTCCCATGTTCTACATTGTAACTTTTTTGGGCTGCTTTCCCATGTAATCCTCGACTCCACCGCTTACCTCATAGAACTTCCCTCTGTGTTATATTCGAGACATTCACATTCAGAAACAGTTCTTTGCATCAGTTACTTGAAATTTACCAAGGTACAGACTGAGTACAACTGAACATTTTCCCTACTTCCATCACCACCAATCAACAGTAAGTACACATGCTTCACAACTAACAATACCATCGACTTTAAACCACTCACACTTGTGACCAAGATACAGTCAGTAAGTATCATGACTGGGCAATGAAAATGCAAATGAATGGGAGCTAGTATTCTGTTTGGTCTTTGGTTTTTTTTTCCCCCTCCATTTTTCTATGATACTGTATCTGAGTGTCTGATCAGTGTCTACATTTTACTTTACTACCAAGCAGGCAGTCAAACTACATGTATAAGGTATTTCCAATTCATGACAATGTAGACATGTCTTGATTAAAGAAAAGAAACTTGCTGGTCAGGGAGCAACTGCATTCTATGATATTCAGAGTGTTAGTCCACATACGTAAACATTCATAGTATACAGCCTACGATACATGATTAAATTTACCTGGTTCAATCTTCTGTTGCAATGTGAATGATGTCTTCT
>Ga0131853_10027259_pt1 | contig 10262 bp, 9 predicted proteins | sample TergutLab28metaG_FD_92764 | JGI IMG/M metagenome (GOLD analysis project Ga0131853, IMG submission 92764) | Labiotermes labralis P1 segment gut microbial communities from Petit-Saut dam, French Guiana - Lab288 P1 (version 2) (version 2) | ecosystem: Host-associated > Arthropoda: Insects >... | reverse complement strand
TACCACCCTTGTAATCGCCAACAACCTTCGCTTGTTCCGCTATAACTTCCTGTATTACCTTCTCTATCGCCGCGGTGTCTCCTATCGCGCCAAGCTGGTGCTTCTCTACGTATTCGGCGGGGTCTATACCTTCCTGCAATATCATTGGAAGCAGTTTCTTACCGGTGTTGCGGTTGATAGCTTTTGTATGCACCATCTCTATCAACTTCGCGAATTTCGCGCAATCTATGTCTATGTCATCCGCGCCTTTGTTATCGCCCTTGGCGATAGCCAGCAACTCCACCAATATCCAGTTAACCACTTCTTTCGGCTCGTTAAAATGCCGCGTAGTTTGGTCGAATATAGCTGAAATGCTCTTGCTGGATGTAATCAAGCGGCTATCATATTCAGAAAGGCCAAGTTCCTCTGTCAGCCGGATGTATTTCTCGTGAGCAGGCTCCGGCAATTCGGCACGCACCGCGTCTATCCAATCACTACCAATAACAATAGGGAGCAGCTCGGGGTTTGGGAAGTAACGGTAATCCGCAGCCTCCTCTTTTTCGCGCATAGCAAAAGTCTCGCCGATATCGTCATTCCAGCCACGCGTCTCCTGTATCAGGGTGCCGTTTCCGGTTTCCAGAATATCTCTGTGCCTTCCGGATTCATATTCTATCGCCGCGGTGATGGCTTTCAGCGAGTTCATATTCTTGATCTCTGTGCGTGTACCCAGCATATCGCTACCGGCCTTACGCACAGATATGTTTACATCGCAACGCATAGATCCTTCCTGCATCTTACAATCAGATATCCCCGCGAAGCTCAGCAACGAACGCAACTTCTCCAGATACGCCACAACCTCATCTGCCGTACGAAAGTCCGGATTACTAACAATCTCGACAAGCGGCACAGATGTGCGGTTAAAATCCACTAATGACGTACCCGTGCGAGAATCATGCACAAGCTTACCTGCGTCTTCCTCTATATGAATCTGCTTCAATGTTATCCTCTTAGTGCCCGAGTCTGTATCTATCTCCACCCAGCCATTACGGCAGATCGGCGCAAACATCTGAGTTATTTGGAAGCTGCACGGCAGATCCGGGTAGAAATAATTCTTCTTATCGAATGTCATTTCGGCTGCAATCTCGCTGTTTGTTAGCAAACCGGCTGCTATACCAAGCTCTACGGCCTTCTTGTTTGTTACAGCTGGCATTCCGGGCATACCCATACAAGCCGGGCACACATTTTCGTTAGCATCCGCCCCAAACTTGGCCGAACAGCCACAAAACAGCTTGGACACCGTGGCAAGTTCCACATGCACTTCCAAGCCCATTACGGTCTCATACTTCATGCCAGCACCTCCCACGCAGAAAACAACGCGTTCTCGTTCCTTACATCTGAGATCATCTGCACGCCTTTTCCTTTATACCGGAAAGATATACACGGTAAACCGGCCAGAACAGCCAAAGCGTAGAGCGCTGTGTTTTCATATGCGCCAACGCCATCGCCAAGTGTCGTGGGCAGCGCTATTACATCGCATTTGTCAAACGGTAAGCTAGTCTTTATCAGGCGGCGTATACGCATAGCCTGTTCGTAATACGGCGTGTAGTAATCTTGCGAAAGCACCACGGAACCAACAATGGCCGCCAGCTTTGTTTGCAAGCCAAAGCCTTGGGTGCGTGTCCTTAGATACATATCGTTTACACCACGGTGTCCTTCCGCGCGAAACCCGAATTTTATCCCGTCGTAGCGGCTGATGTTGTTGCTGGTCTCCCCGGCAAACAAAATATACAGCACTTGCTTGTACAGTTCGAAATACGGCAGCGTTACGCTTGTTGTGTCAAATTTATCGGCCAAGCCAAGGCCTTCAGCGCACGCGGGAATGCCCAGCTTAAAACTCTTGGCTCCAGGCGCATAAACGGTCTGTTTTTCCGTGAACATAGCCCCATCTTTTTCGTCGTACCCCGCTATATGCGATAGCAGCTGAAAACCTTGCCGCATATCCTTGCACAGCACCCCTATCTGATCCATAGAAGCAGCTGTAGGTACAAGCCCGAAACGCGATACCGTACCGTATGTCGGGTGAATGTAACAGCAGCCGTCCTCTGCCGCGTATTTGCGGTACATGCCGAATATATCATTACAAAGTGCGCAATCTGCCGCGCCACCGGCTACGGCGCGTACCGCCGCCGGGGCAGAATCCGCCTCCGCATCGCTACCAAAAAGCATGGGTATGCCAAACTCGTGCATTGCTGCGGCTTCATTGGCAATTATGGCACCAAACCGCGTAAGTCTGTCCGCCACCGTTGCGCTTAATGGTGAAACAAAGTTTTCCAGCATCTTAGATCCAGCCGTAACCGGCCTGCCCTGTATCATAATGCTGTCTTCCAAAATAACAGTCATAGCACACCCCTCCTAGCCTACGGTTTTGGGTACTTGGAAATAACCATCGTATTCTTGCGGTGCGCCCGCAAGCAGATCCTCACGCGGAATATGTTTTACAGCCACATCTTCGCGCATCACATTCTTGATATCCAGCACCGTCACAAGCGGCGTTACGCCGGAAGTATCCACAGCCCGCAGCTCATCGAAGCCCAACGCCAGTATTTTAACACGGCCTTCCACCCAAGCCGCCTCTTCTTCCGGAAGAGACAGCTTGCACATAGCCGCGTAGTCTTTGATATTACGCATTTTAAACACTCCTATTCGGGTCTGTTGTTATTTGTGCGTCTCCCTAACCTTGATATGCGTCTCTCGCAGTTGCAGCTCCGTAATAGGGCTGGGCGCACCCATCAGCAAATCTTGCGCGTTTGCCGTCATCGGGAAGGCGATAACATCGCGGATATTCTCTTCTCCGGTAAGCAGCATCACAATACGATCCAGCCCCGGAGCCATACCCGCGTGCGGCGGCGCACCATAATGGAACGCGTTAAACAAGGATGAAAACTTGCGCTCTATGTCGTCCTTGGTGTACCCTGCAATTTCGAACGCCTTTATCATTATATCCGGGCGGTGGTTGCGCACCGCGCCGGAAGAAAGCTCCACGCCATTGCACACGATATCATATTGGTACGCCTTGATATCCAGCGGATTCATAGTTTCAAGCGCGTGCATTTCACCCTGAGGCATAGAGAACGGATTATGAGTAAACTCGATTGCGCCGGTCTCCTCATTTTCGTTAAACATTGGGAAATCTATAATGAAGCAGAACTCGAAGGTACCCTTATTTATAAGTTCCAGCCTCTTGCCAAGTTCCTGGCGTATCTGCCCGGCCAGCTTGTCTATCAGTTTTGGCGCGTCGCTGATAAAGAACAATGTGTCATTCTCTTTCAAGCCAAGCTTTGCTATCATCTCAGCCTGCTTTTCCGGCGAAAGAAACTTCACAATAGGCCCTTTCAGCTCCATACCAGCCAGCACAGACACATAGCCAAGACCCTTCATGCCAATCTCCGTAGCATACGCCAGCATCTTCTCGAAGAAAGACTTAGACGATCCGGCACAATTAGGCGCAACGATACCGCGCACTGGTTTATTCTTAAACGGCGCAAAATCTACCTCAGCGAAAAACCCGGTCATATCTTCGATAACGAGCGGATTACGCAGGTCCGGCTTATCGGACCCATACTTCGCCATAGCCTCCGCGTAGGTTATGCGCCTAAACGGTGCCGGGCTGATTTTTTTATCTGAGAAGTGGGAGAAGGTTGCGCACATAACTTCCTCAGCAGTCCTGAAAACATCCTCCTGCGTAGCGAAAGATATTTCAAAATCCAGCTGATAAAATTCACCGGGAGAGCGATCCATTCTGGAATCTTCATCTCTAAAACACGGCGCTATTTGAAAATACTTATCAAACCCCGAAACCATCAACAACTGCTTGAATATCTGCGGTGCTTGCGGCAGCGCGTAGAACATACCGTGGTGCTTGCGGCTTGGCACAATATAGTCTCGCGCGCCCTCCGGTGAAGACGATGTTAGAATAGGCGTGTGGAATTCCAAAAAGCCAAGCTCCAGCATCTTGTTACGCAAAAAGTTGGTTATCTGGGAACGCATTACAATGTTGTTGTGTATAACTGGGTTACGCAAATCTAAAAACCTGTATTTCAGGCGCACATCTTCGCGCGTTTGCATGGATTCACTTACAACAAACGGCAGGCGCGATACAGCGGGGCTCAACACTTCCAGAGCTTCCACCCTAAGTTCCACCTCTCCGGTGCCAATGCCGGCGTTTACCGTGGCGCTGTTCCGCTTTTGCAGCGTACCCGTTACAGATATCACATATTCCTTGCCAACATTCTTCACCAACGCTTCGTTGTTAACAACAACCTGCGTTATACCGAAATGATCCCTAAGGTCTATAAAGATAACCCCACCGTGATCCCGAATTACATCGACCCAGCCGGCCAGCGTTACCTGCTGATCTACATGGCCTACCCTTAGCTCTCCACAGTTATGTGTTCTGTACTTGTTCTTGCTCATGCTCATTATAATAGCCTCCTGTAAAATAATAAAAAGCCCCTCAAGATATCTTGAGGGACGAGAATGCTTCCCGCGGTGCCACCCACATTGACGCAAACGCGCCCGCTTAATTATTCATATTGATCAGCAACTGTGTAAGGCTCAGCTGCAAACCCGGATGAGTGTTGCTCATTCTACTACTCTCTTAATCAGCGCTTCCAGCCCAAGGCGCTGAATCTCTTGTAAGATTTCCACAAAGATGAGGTCTCTTCCGGTATTAGAACCTTGTCTTCAATAAATTCAATGTCGAATTGGCGCGGACGACATTGCCACAACTTTTTAGCGGCGACGACACGTACCCATAGCGATCCGCTAGGAGCCGCTAAAATGCTGTGGCAACGTCAAGCCGTGGCAAGGCGATGTTGAATTTATTGAAGACAGGTTCTTAAACTCCCCGAGTAGGATTCGAACCTACGACCCTCCGGTTAACAGCCGGATGCTCTACCGCTGAGCTATCGAGGAATACGCTACCCGCTACATATAATGTGCCAAACAGCCAAAATTATGCAACAAGTTTTGTACGATAATAACATTGTACCACACAGTTTGTCAAGTAAAATTATTGGCTCATCAAGATAAACGCATAGAAAAAAATATTGCAATGAAAGGCAAATTTCCTTATAGGTTCATTAAAAGGAAATCAACATAACTTTTATGAAGATATTCGACTCTATTCTGAAAGTGAACTAGAAACGGCCAAAAATGTCGTTGGCTGTTGTCACAAAACCATAGTATCTTTGCGGTAAATTTTTCGTCATGTGTCATCAGCTCCTCCTAGCCTAACGAAAAATTTCCTCGCAAATCTACTATGATTTTATGCCTGATAAAACACTAGGTTGTATCGTCAATAATTATGTGATAAAATGAGAGAAACCTAAAATAGGAGATATTCTCTAATGAACGAATCATGCCACCGACACGATATATCCGACGCACTTTGGGGGATAATCGAACCCTATACAATAGGGCAAAAGGGAACTTGGGGAGGCAATGCCAAAGATACGCGCTTGTTTATCAATGCGATATTTTGGATACTTCGTACAGGAACCCCATGGCGCGATTTACCTTCAACCTATGGTGATTGGAAGAACGTCTACCGCCGCTTCACCAGGTGGCGGGACAAAGGCGTTTGGGAACGTATTTTTGAAGCCATCATTGCAGAGCATGAGTGTGAATGGCTCTTAATAGACGCGTCTTTTGTGAAAGCCCATGAACACGCACATAGAGCAGTAGGCGGCAGTCAAGACATTGGCCGCTCAAAAGGGGAGCCACATCAAAGATACATCTTGCCGTGGACGAGGATGGTCGTCCGGTCAGAGTCATTATCATGTCTGGTGTCACGAATGACTGCACACAAGCTGATGCACTTCAAGATGGCGTAGAAACCGGCGGCCTCATTGCTGATCGCGCTTATGACACCTAGAATACGAGGATATGGAGAAGTCTGGTGCTATCTAACAAACCAAAACCAAATTGCAAGGTTACAGGCTTTGCAATTTGGTTTAAGCGGTGGTCTATGAAATGGCTTATTGAAGGAGAATCAGGGTTGAGCAAGTACTTCAAACCGCCATGGCTGGAATGTCTAATTATGGCTGCAGCAGTGATAACCAGTTTTTTGTGCCTTGCGTTTTTGTCCGTAGTATCTGAAGGGCATACCGATGGCGAGATGGCAATTTCCACGATAGTGCTCATCATTATGGCTTTTTTTGCGCTTAGCGCAACGATTGCGATGGTTGCTGTTATAGCCGGAATTGGCGGCGGAGTGATTTTTACACCTATAATGCTGGCATTTACAGATGTTAACAGCCTTGTGGTTCGCGGAACCGGCATTATAGTGGCCATGTTTTCCGGGCCTATCTCCATTGGTATATTTACGAAGAAAGGTCTCACAAACTATCGGCTTAGCTTAGTTATGACGCTTAGCCAAAGCCTTGGCGCACTTGCCGGGGCAACGCTTGCTATCATAACGGCGGCCGGAACCGGTGTAACAGGAGAAGGTCTGTTAAGGTTTAGCCTAGGGCTTATCTTGCTGGCGCTAGCGGTTTTCTTTTTAAGCGGCGGAAAGAAATTGGAAAACCCGGAAGTGAACTTCGTTGACAGCTTCACAAAAAGCCTGAAGATGGATGGATCATACTACGAGGAAAGCACCGGTTCCGTACAAGATTACAAAGTCAAGCGAGCACCGCTTGGCATTTTCCTTTTGTTTATCATCGGAGTCCTTGGGGGATTTTTCGGCATGGGCGGTGGATGGGCTATCACACCTGCGCTTAACATAGGCATGGGAATGCCGCTAAGGTTGGCGGCGGCCAATTCCAATGTAATTCTTGGCATAGGTGGGTGTGTGTCGGTGTGGCCGTACATATTCGCGGGCAGTGTCATACCGCTGTTTGTTCTTCCGTGGATGGCCGGCCAGGTGGTTGGCGGCTTCGTAGGCGCTCATTTGCTGTCGCGCATCAAGGTAGGTATTGTGCGCATGGTGCTTATCGGCATTATGATATTCACAAGCTTTACGCTGGTAACAAGAGGTTTGGAAATGCTTGGCATTTTAGGGGCAATACCGGCTGTTGTTCAGGTGGTTCTCTTTGCAGTGATAATGGCCGGAATCGCTGCCACACTATTTATTAAACGAGGAAGATAGCATTGAAAGAGCGTACACAGCCAAACATCCCTAAAAGCCAAATGATCTTTGGCAGTGTTGTATATTGGGTCACTATCGCTTCTGCGGTTGGGGCGTTGCTTACGCCGGTATTTATTCTGGCCGACCCATTCAATAACGTTTTAAACCCCAACATTGTGTTCAGGGCTATTTTTGACGGTCTTGACCCGGAGAATATTTGGGAATATTCGGTTGGGGGAACCTTCCTGGGTGCGCACTTTTATCTCAACTATATATCAAAGGCAGACAGTTGGGCAATGATCTTCATCGTAATTGGGTGTGGATTTGGGCTGATCGGATTGGTGCCAGCGATAGTTTATCAGGTTGTCAAGGAAAAGGATTGGTTTTGTGCAATTCTCGGCACAACGATTGCCGCCCTCATTTTTTTATCCATCATCGGTGTACTGAGCATTGAGGGCTAGCAATAAATAAAGCGCGCCATAAGCGCAAAAGGGGTAAATCATTTGAGTTTCCCTATTTTTTCATGAGCGTAAGCGTCAAATATCGCCGGACACGAATCCACTGAATTCGAGCTGACACTATTTTTTACGCGCCAAGGAATTTAACCATCACTTTCAGAACCCACGAACAAAATTTACTTCCCTACCTGTGCGTAAAATTTCTTTCACAAAAGGATTATCATTTTCTAGTTCGGAAGTAGGAAACACAATAGGTTCAAAATGAATCCGTTTATACTTGTGCATCAAGCCAAGCAACTCTTTGATAATATCAACACGCCGCATATCACCGAAATTACTAAGGAAAAAACAAACATCAATATCGCTTTGTGCTGTATCAGTTCCTTTGGCGTAAGAGCCAAATAGCACTACCCTGTCAACTGGGAAAACATTACTTATATCGTTTGCATACCTTTCAACAAGTCTATTTATGGTTTCAAAGTCAGTATCCACAAAAACACCTCCTCCGTTTGGGATAGGATTTTCGTAGCCTATGCTTCTTCGATTTGCGAACTCAATTTGCTTATAAAATCAGGGTAGCGATTATTATACAAACCTTTAGAAAGTTTTTCTGCCGCTTGTTGGCACATGAACACAACATAAAGCCAACGTCCACTTAACAACATTGATTTTTGGGTTTCTAAATCGTATTAGGCTATATCAAGCCAATACTCGTATTTTTGTTGTGATGTCATTTTTTTACTTCCTGATGCACTTCAATATAGTCTTGCCCAATTCTCCATAGGTATCTTCGAAATTGAAACCACAAACGCAACAGGATATATGTTAAGCATATATTCTCCTACACCAGACGGGTTTTTCTTTATTGTACCACATAATTATCTCGTTACCGATGTAGATTGGTTGTGGCAATGTGAAAATATTTGCCAAAGCAGTCAGGGCACATTGGGGAATCGAAAACAGTCTCCATTGGTGCTTGGATGTAGTATTCAATGAAGATGCCAGCAGGACAAGAAAAGACAACTCGGCTGAAAACTTTTCAGTCATCAGGCGAATTGCCTTGAACATCCTGAAAAAATTCCCTGCCAATATGAGCCTAAACCGTAAACGAAGAAAATGTCATTATGCCCCTGATTTTATGGCAGGCGTGCTATTGAGTGTGGTTTGACTTTTTCATGCGTTTGCCCTGATTGGGCAAATAAATTGGTTCCATACGGCTTTAGCGGTGCGAAAGAATCCTGCGTTGATTTAGCACCGCTAAAGCCATATGAAACTAGTTTATCCTAACTAGCTGATTTCAATTCCAGCCGGAGCCTGTCCGCAATAAGTGCGATAAACTCAGAATTAGTGGGTTTGCCCTTGTTGTTGCTTACGGTGTAGCCAAAGATAGAGTCTATAGCGTCTACGCGGCCGCGGCTCCAGGCTACCTCTATAGCATGGCGGATGGCGCGCTCTACGCGGCTGGGGGTTGTTCCGGCGCTTTTGGCTATAGAGGGATATAACTCCTTTGTGATGTAGTTTAGCACGTCTATGTTATCTACAGCCATTATTATGGCACTGCGCATATAGTGGTAACCACGGATATGGGCCGGCACACCTATTTCGTGCAGTATGTTTGTTACCCGGGCTTCTATGCTCAGGGCATTCTTGTTTCCGCCAGTTTTGTAGCTTTCACGCCATAAGCCCACGCCACTATCGCTGCTCAATTGACGTATGCGGCTTAGTAGAGATTCCATATCGAATGGCTTGGCAATATAGTAGGATGCGCCTAGCTCTAGCGCTTTGGCGGTAATTTTGTCTTCCGCTATGGCTGAGAGCATTATGCAGATAGGCTGTTTCTCTATTTCAGACTCCGACAGGCGCTCAAGCAGCCCGAGGCCGTCTAGCCGTGGCATTATCGCATCTATTATGGCAATATCTGGCACGTATTGCTGGATGGCAGAAAGCGCTTCTAATCCGTCGTTGCATATGGCGACTACTTCAATGTCATCTTGCTTTTGCAGGTAGCTGGCTACGACATCGCAGTATTCCTTGTTATCGTCTGCTAGCAAAACTTTGATCTTTCCTTGGCTCATTGATATCCCTCCGGTATTTGTCTTAATGTTTGGTCTGCTGTCTTTTACTATTCACGAATGTTATGTGAATACCATAATTGGTAAAAGATACCACATATTAGGATTGTATACTATTACTTGCGATATTTCAATACAAAATTGCTATCTTTTTTCGACATTATTATTTGATGAGGAGAAACAAGCTGATTTGCCAATAAACTCAACAAATCACAATGCCAAGTGTCGATGAATGTCAGATGAGTGCCTACGAATTACCAAAAATTGGATTGATTTTTTGTTGCTTTCGTTATAGTATTATACAGTGAACTGAATTTAGAGGCAAGTAATTTTTGGGAAGGGTGGCAATAATGGCGTTAAAATTTAGATTAGAAGCAAACAGCCTTGTGGCCGAGATCTCTGGCGAGATAGACCACCACAGCGCGGCAGGCTTAAAAGAACGTATAGCAAAGGAATACGAGCGCGGTACGGCGAAAGACCTGGAATTGGATTTTACAGACGTAACATTTATGGATAGTTCTGGTATAGGCATGGTAATAGGCCGCTATAAAGACACACAAAAGCGTGGTGGAAAGCTGTGTGCCAGCGGGCTTAACAGTGAACTGGACAGGCTGTTTACGCTTT